>Ga0208360_1000217_pt1 | contig 15454 bp, 28 predicted proteins | sample LakMenE27Jul10ns_FD_150739 | JGI IMG/M metagenome (GOLD analysis project Ga0208360, IMG submission 150739) | Freshwater microbial communities from Lake Mendota, WI - 27JUL2010 deep hole epilimnion ns (SPAdes) | ecosystem: Environmental > Aquatic > Freshwater > Lake > Epilimnion/Euphotic zone ...
TCATAAGGCATCCTCCTCCACAGGAAATAGGTTAGCATACTCTTCATCAGTCAGTGTGAGATTGACCCACGGCATATCATCGTTCATCGTAGTTTCTCCCGCATAAGTTTCAGACACTCGTTCCATTTATAAGAGTTAGTATCGTGTTCTTTCGGCAACCAACCTTCTACGGCATCCACAATCTCATCGGTGCAGTCAATACTATACCCCAAGTCATCCCGTATAATGTCCCAGAGTTTTCTAGTCATTGGTCTTGGAGCATCTCCCAGTATTATAACCCGTCATATATGCGGAATGCAACCACTTGGTCATCAAATCCTTACGAGTATTCACATCTTCTACTTCGCAATCACCGAAAAAATATTCACTACGAAGTGAAAAACCACCATAAAGGTCGTGAAACCATTTCTGAAATGCGACTTCGGCAGTATCTTCCCATTCCCATTCTGATGTAGGATGTTCAGTCATTTCAGTTCCTCTTCATCTTGCTCAATCTGAAAGATAGCATTTAGAAACTCCAGACCATACTTACCCACGACCCAGGCATCTTTATCCTCAAAGAACCGATCACCAATAGTCCACATATCATAATACTCTTTACCTTTATTGAAGAAGGCAATCACATAACAATACTCTTTGCCTTCACATTTATGCCACCTAACGAGTTCATACTTGTTGTTGACTTCGCACCAACGGAACTCTATGTTACGAAACCTCATTCTTCTTCCTCTTCATAAGGGAACATTTCATCATACTCTTCATCAGTCAGAGTAAGATACTGAACATCAGCATTTTTGTGTTCTTCGGCATACACCAACTGATAGTGAGCAAAACTGCTTTCAGAAGTGCTGGCGTATTCTAAAAGACCATCAACAAAGCATAGGTAGTTCATTAGAGCACCTCCCAATCACATTCCCAGAAGTCGTTGATATTCACCCAGAAGAAGTATTTCTGGTTCTCTGATGCGAGAAACAGCATACCATCACCCTTATCCTGCTCCACAATACAGATAGGGTTGTTGTCCATCATATTCGCAAGGCGGTTCTTAGCCTTCTTGCTTTTGGGTCTGACTGTTACTCTTCTCATTTTGAATCTCCAGTTTCAGTTTGCGAATACCAGTAATAAAGTAAGCAAAGTCACGGGATTCAGTCACCCGTTTTTCTTCACCACATACACCACACTTACCATTCCAGACAGATGAACAACCGACTGAATAGACACCATACTTTTGCCCACAATCCATACAGGTTGTGCCTGTCTGCTCAAGGCGTTTGAGTAGTGCCTTCTTCTCTTTGAGGGTCATAGGGGCGTTTCAGATATGAATATTATAAAGCATCAGGAGGCGTCTTCAACGTCCTCTGTGCCAGTTTCGGAAGTGTCCTCGTCAGGCAACTCCTCATCTAAATCCACACCGTCCAATACTTCATCTGACCATTCTTTTACTCTTTCCAACACTTCATCCATAGAATATGTTTCTACTTTACCAAGCTCAACGTCTTCTACCATTTGTAAAAGATATTCCAGAAACTCTTTGGGATAACATTCATCTTCACCAAGAGAAGACCAGAACCAATCTCTACATTCTTCTTCTGGATCTTCTACTGTTCTGGGGAGAGCATAGTTATCATAGTTGGAAGTCATCAGGTCAGCCCAGATGCGAAATGTGATTCGCATACTCTGCCATCCAGTCATCCAACAATGACCAATCCAATACTCCCACCAGTTCAAGGTGGTTTTCTTTTTATCAGTTCCTTTAAGTGCTTTACTAAACATCAGCACTCATCCATTCCAAGATATTCAGTTTCCTTTTCATCCACTTCTTTCATATAGTCCCAGTTCCAAGTCCTAGAAAGAACATCAATATCAAATCCAAACTTATATGCCCAGAACAGAATACCTAAAAGACCATTGCTTCCCATTGTAATTTGAAGATAAGGTGAAGATGGGTAGTCATTCCAACTTACAGAAAACTGAAACAGAGACCACTGATACTTTTTGGGTCTGATGTTCAGGATCTGGACATATACTTCGTGTCCAAAGTCATAGCGATGCTTGAATTGAATTAGGTTCATTGTGTGAGTTCCTCTGCGAGTTGTAGCATGTCATTAACATCCAAAACTGTTAGTCCCATTTGGGCATTATAAGCCTTTACAGACTGTGTTGCAAGAGAAAGAATTGCTGCAACTAATTTTTCTTCAGTATCAGCACCAGAGTTTCGTGCTTCCCATATTGCATTCATAAATGCTTGTGCTCGATCCGTCATTTATAATCATCTCCGTATTCAATATTAGAGTCTGCGTTCATAAGTTCTACAGTAGTTTGATATCCCTGTGCTACTGTAACTTCGTGTTGAATCGCAATATCACGAAGTGCTTCTACATCATATTCATGAGCAGTAATCCAACTAAATCCTTTACCAAAAGTATTATCAGGATTCACGATGTACCAGTGACAGGCAGTGTCGGGAACAAACACGGAACATTTAGTCCAGTCATTGTCCCACTGAGGAACCTGAACAAAAGAGAGTGCCGCAAAGATGAAACCAAGAAAACTAAAAATCATTGTTCCTTAACAACACAAGATGTAGTGCATTTAAGGTCACCAGAAGAACCAGAGACCGTAGATGTATGGTGTGGGGTCTTTTCTGGTGTAAGATTATAAGACACCAATAGACCTACAGCAAATCCAATAACGGGCAAACAAACGTGAAGTAAAAAAGAATTACGAGTCCGCATTAGTATCCTCAAAGTCAAACCATTCATAAAGAGAGTTCATCGCACCATCCACCACACAATCAACCACAGCATCTTCGTGTGGATTCTCTACGTGTTTATGAGCACGGTTGTATCCATAACGGACACCTTCTTCCAATGCCATTTCCAATACCTTACGGAAGTTGGGTTTCATATCAATAAGGAAGAGATTTCAGACCATCCAGAACTTCCTGAAAGCGTTCAGCACGACTCTTGTGGTGCTCCACATTCTCCTCAAGCACACTCACAATATCGTCCAGGACAACATCCAGAGACGCATCGGTATCAAAGTATTGTTGGATTGCTTCGGCAAGATACCGCCGCCGACTCCATTCCATACTATAAGGTTTGTAGTCCATAATAATGGGTGTATATGGGTGTATTATAGGGTATTTACTACGGGTTGTCAAGACTAAAACGGGGGGATTTCTCCCCCCAATAACTCAATGTGAATGATCTAACAAACTTCTACATATCCTTTTACACACTTGTTTTTCATCATCACATTCAATCAGACAATTAAAATAATCATTAACTAAATCCAATTCATCATTGCATCGATCTACAGTTTCTTCAAAATGGTTCCATTCAGCCAGTTGATTGTAAGAAATTAAGTTGTGCATAATAACCTCCATGCACAAAGAACATCATAATAATGGAGTTTTCGCTCATTTGTATCACCTCTCATATTGTAACACTATCTAGACAAATTATGTTCAGATAATAACATTTCCGCAACAAAAATTTATGCCTACGAGTTTATACTTACTCTTCTTCAAGTTCTGCCAGATAATCAATCCACCACTGAGGATCTTTTTGCATCTTCCAGTTGGGAACCTCTTTACCGTGCTCAAAATACCATTTCCAGATTGCTTCGTCAATCACTTCAGCAATCTCAATCCTCTTCATTCTCACCATCAACGTCTCCATATGGGTTTTCCACATAGGGTCCGTGCTCTCGTTTGGAATCTTCTCGGACATAATTGACTTCTGATACGCTAGAGGACAACCAGACAGACACTTTCATTATAAGATATATAACCGCCAGTGGAAGAAAACAAAGTGAAAGTATTACAGCGTGTTTCATTCTTCTATCTCAAAACACTTTTCAAACTTATCCCTCAACTCATTAAGTTTCGTTTGCTCTTGAAACTCCATAATATGTGCATTGATTTCTTTTTCTGCTTCAGTGAATTCCATACGATACTTTTGTTTAATATCAATCAAGCGCACCATATCCATATAGTGCTCTGGACTTTTATTAACAAACTCTTCGTAAGTCAATCCCGAGTCCTCCAATCGGTTTCGTCTTCATCACGTTTAAACCAATCATGCAGTTCATCTGGGCTGTCAAAACCTCTTCTACCAAATCTTTCGTGCCCTAAACCACCAATATCCATTGAGTTTAGAAAATCATCCATTTCGTCCATATTAGGATTTTCTGCTTTACGTCTTGCCTGACGGAGCATTGTACCAGCAGAGCGATTTGCTTTCGCAAGTTTCTCTGCCCAAATCATATCTTCAAGACTCACTTCTTCGTGAAGGACAATCTTTTCACAGATTGCTTCTAACCGAAGACGATATTGTGTAGATAACATATCTTTCTCCAGATATAGGGTTATTTAGATTCTGCTTGAATCAGATTGAATGCCAGGGCAACTCGCCTAACATCCGATCTATTTGGAAGGGTATGGTGGAGTAATGCTGATGGAAAAAATAGAATGGAGCCCTCAGTTACATTTTCTGGATTATATTCAACCATGCTACCATCAAATAAATCTGTAAAGGGAGCTATGAATCGAACTGGTGTATGTAGTTCTGGATTATATTCCAAATAACATACAGCAGCAAATCCTGAGTAATGATTATGTACAGGATGTGACATGTATTTTTCTTGGATTTGAAACCAAGACGAAGAAATTTTACACATTTCAACCTTAAAAGTTTCCATGAAATAATATATCTCTTCGTTCAAAATTTCATGAACAGAGCGATTCAAGTTATTCATTTCATCGGAATTTTCATCCCGAATAGAACTATAAAAAGTGGTATGTAAATGAATTTGATTTTCAAAATTACTGGATTGTGTTTCCATCAAATCGAGTAATTTTTTCTTTTTACTTTCCCAATCATGTACCTTTAGATGAAGCAAAGGTACGTTAAACATACTAATTAGCATCTGGATTATTTTTATTGCTGTATTCTTGTTGCAACTCTTTTGCTAGTTTCATAGCACGACGCCACATTAGATATTTTACCACAGGATTACGTGGATTATTCAATAACCACCATTTTTGTTTCTCAAAGTTAGATTTTGCTAACTTTGTAATGTAATAAAAAGCAGCAGCGACACTATCATCGGTTGCGATGAAGTATGCCACTACTGCAAATACGATAAACCAAGCGTAATAAGTCATCGTCTTAAATTTTTTAAATATTCTAGCACTTGCTCACGCACTGCCATTAATTCATTATAGCACTTTTGTTCGTGTGCATCTTGTCTGAGTTCGTGATCTGGTTTATGGACGCTCTCAATAAACAAATCCAACCCTTTATTCCATTTAATTTCAGGAGTCTCTTCCATAATCAGTATCGTAGTTATACTATTTAACGGGTTTAAAGAAACTTGTCTAAACTGGAAACCGATGCGCCTTTTGCGGACTTTTGAATGTAGGTTTTTGCGGACTTGTAATTGTTTGCCACATGAATTTGTTGCCCATTGTGAATGATGACAAACTTTTTAGAATTTACCATCGGAACAGCAGCCCACATACCATCTTTCGTCACATAACCTTGAGGGTCTCCTGGAGTTGGGTCAAGAATACCAGGACGATCGATAAAAGATTTTTGAAAAGATTCACTCATCCGAATACCGCAGTGACTCCCATGACCTTAGCATTAGGATTACGGGCGAGGGCAACCTGACGTGCTTCTTGGTAGTCACGTGCCTCAACAATCTCATCAAAGACCTTGCCAGCGACATAGAGTTGGACTTTGCAGCGCATTGGGGGGATTCCTCCTGATGTGTAGGTAGTTTAGCAGAAAACTCAGCGTTTGACAACGCTGATGGCAGGCAAACCCTGCTGGAACACGGTATCGACCACCGCTTGCACCTTCTTAGCGGTGCTGATGCCCACAGAAGAATAGACAGGGATGCAGACCAACCCAAAGGACTTGGTGTAGTCCTGAAGGGCACCAGGGGCGATCCTGCCGCTGCTGAGACCCTCTGCATCGTCCTTGTGCAGGCGAATCACCCGTCCGATGGTCTGGGAGATGCCGATGTAATCCATAGATCGCATAAACAGCACTGCCTCCAGACCAGACACGTTGATGCCCTCGCTCAGGATGCTGTGATGAAGAACCACAAACTTCTTAGAGTCATCCTTACCCCAGGCACTCAGAGTGTCAAAGAACACCTCACGATTGACCTTCTGACCGTCAATCACGGCACCAGTCTTGGACGTGATGTACATCCAAGAGAACCCACGATCCTCCAGTTGCTGACAGAAATCAGTCTGAGAAACCAGAGAAACAATCTGCTTGGTTGCCTTAGAGCAGATCAGAACCTTACCCACTTCCTGAGCATCAATAGTTTGAATGAGGTTCTCACAATCAACGTCAGCAACAATCTGACCCTTGGAAAGCATCTCAAACTGCTGTACCACAACCTTAGGGGGAACAATGAAACCGCCGTCCACCAGTTCAGGGGCAGGAACATTACAGATGACCTGACCATAAACCTCTGGCATATTCATACCAGGTTTAGAAATAGTGACAGAATGCTTAGGAGTAGCAGTGAAGAAATAGCAGCGGTCAGCAACAGCAGAGAAGTGCTCCGTAGCAGGGAAAAAGTTACGCTGAACAGAGTTGTGTGCCTCATCAAAGTAGATGGTATCAACGTGAATATCTGCTTGCTGAAGACGCTGAAGAGAATTATAAGTAGTGAAGATTAGTTTGTGACCTTGAGTTGCTTCTACCCAAGTACGAATCACATTGGGACGAGTGCTGCTGAAGTGATGAGTCTCACCACTGTGACAATGGAGAACTTGTGCGTTTGTGATAAACTCAAGAAACTCACTGGACAACTGCTCTGCCAGGATGATGCGCGGGCAGCAGACTACAATCGTCTGAGGAATATCTTTCAGAAACTGACGGATGGCATCAAAGATCATCGTGGGGGTCTTGCCAGCGCCAGTCGGCATGATCAGTTGACCGAGTTGATACTGTTCCATAGCATCAAGACCACGTTGCTGGTGAGGTCGGAGTTCAAACACAGGTCTCATCGCGTATGAAACTATTATAGCAGAAAACCGCCCCTGGTGCGGACCCGGGGACGGTTCTAGAACTGTCTTTTATATCCAAAAAGGATTTAAATCATACTCAAAATATTCAAAATCTCTACGAAAATTTATTTGAACCCACTCAATAAGGTCTTTTGTGTATATTTCTTTGTAATTTTTATTGTATGAAAAAGAATTGTATTTGTGTGTGTTTATATCTGAAATATTAAAATCTTTCTCTAAATTTTGTAATTCTGATTCCATTTTATAAAATTTATTGATTCTAATGTCTCCATTTAGATCAATAAAAAAATCTAATTGATTAGTAGTGGTGGAAAAACAATTATAGGGAAGTTTTTTCAATAAGTTATTACAGTAATCGTCAAGAAGAAATTGCTCAAATGTAAAATTAAAGTCTGTTATGTTTCTCTTTATTTCATTATACCAAGATAAAATTCTTGTGTATGGATTTCTTACAATTGAAAATATTTTATGATGATTTAAATCAATGACCTTATGTTTTAACCAAAAAGAAAGAGGAATGTGTTTTTGTTCATAAAAACCATATATGGAAGGAATATAATCTTTGAAAAAGAGATAATCATATCCTTCCCAAAATAAATTTCTATATTCCATCCCATCAAAATAGTTGACTCTATTTGATGGAAAAATATTCTTTAAATTTGTTCCAGACGTTTTTGGTATGTGAATAAAACACCAAGCATCATCTACTATAAACATATAATGCTTATCTTCTACCGGAACAAAGGTATTCTAGCAGTATTTGGGTACTTATGTCAAGAGTTACCAGAAATCATTCCAAGCAGATCCATCATAACCTTGATGTTTGCCCGTGCTGGAGTTAAAGATAATCGCACCAGCGGCAACAGATGCTGGGGTAATTGCGTTTCTTTGTGCTGTTGTAAGAACTGGGGGATAGAATACACCTCTTAACGATGCTGTAAGATTCGCAAAACGTAAGTCAATTGGACCAATAGGAAGATCAGAGTTAATACCAACGGCACCGATTCCACGAATAATCAGATTATTATTGTAGATATTTGCTTGACCAAAGACTTGAAGAGCACCAGCATTCAAAGTACCATTCGCTGGATCATTAATTTGTCCTAATGGAGCCGTGGTTCCGATACCGACCTTTTCAGTAATACCTACAGTTCCACCCACATAAAGTCTTGGGTCAAAATTAGGACTTGTGGTAAGAATACCAATTCTGCTAAAGAAACCAGTTTGTCCTCTTGCGTCCAAACCAACAGCTGGAGTTGTAAGTCCAATACCGACTGAAGAAACACCAGTTACATTCAGTTGAGAAAGTGTGGTAATACCCGATGTATTGTTGAGATTGACATTCGCAAGAACACCGCCAGAACCACCTAGAACTGCTTTGTTAGCACCAGAACCAACTGTAAGAGTATTAGGAATCTCAACGTTTCCACCAAAGAAAGCATTTCCAGTGACTGTAGAGGTTCCTACAACGTGTAAGGTATTGTCTGGATTTGTTTTAGCAATACCCAATCTACCGCCGTAAGTTAAGGTCATTAACTCAGCATTAGTCTGACCATAGATCCAGTTAAAGTTCCCTGTTCCTACACCAGCACCACCAGCGTGAATATGTTGATTAAATGCTCCAGTGGATCTGTTCAGAACATCAAAAGTCCCTTGTGAGTTACCAAATCTTAGGACAGTAGAACTATTTCCAAGACCTACAGATTGACCAATACTGATTCTTGATTCACCGGTGTTGCTTAAGACTTCAACTGTTGTGGTTCCATCCTTACGAACTTGAATTTCTGATGTGGGATTTGCTGTTCCCACTCCAATTAAACCAGCACCAGTTGCTGTGAATCCAGTTCCGCCAGTTCCAACATTTAGAGTATTAGCAATTGTAGTAACACCAATTGGAGACTGAATAACTTCAATCGTATCTGTTACAATTCTCGTAGCCGTAATAACACCAACATTAATATTTGGTGTGCCTGTCAGTGAAGAAGCACTTTGAGCAGTTCCAGTTACGTTTCCAGTTACGTTTCCAGTAACTGATCCAATGAATCCACCAGTCGCAGTGATGATTCCAGAGACACTGATATTTGCTGGAAGTTTGGCATTATCAATGGTTGGAAGGACCGTATTAAGAATCGTTCCGTTTGTAATATTGTCAGCATTTAAGTTGGTTATATTTGTTCCAAATCCAACAAAAGCATACGCTGTAACGACTCCAGATGCCCTTATATCGCCTGTTGAATTGAATCCTACCCCTCTACCACTAGCGTTTGGATTAGCACCAACCTGGAAGGTGCTACGGGGATCTGTGGTAGCGATACCAACGTTACCTGCGGCATAAATTGAAGTAAAACCAAGACCTACATCAATATCAACCCATTGTGATGTTGGAAGATTAGAAAGAGTGGCACCATTACCATAAAAAGCAGTGGCTGTAATGATGCCACTGCTTGCCGAAGCACTGATATTATTACCAACTCTAAGTTCTGTGGTTGTTGATACACCAGTTACAAAAAGATTTCTAGAAGTAACAAGTCCTACCGAACGAATATTTCCATTTACATCTAATCTTTCGGTTGGAACTGTGCTACCAATTCCAACCTGACCACCACGAACGACTAGATCGTCATCATCAACTTGAACTCCATCCCTAAAGTTAAAAGTCTTTCTAATATTAGACATCTTGGTTTTTTAGTTATTTATCGTTCAGTTTTTGCTGAAGGTCATCAACTTTATGTGATAACTCTTTAATCGCTTCAATCAGAAGTGGAGTGATCTTTTCATACTGAACTGCCTTGAAACCATTCTCTCTAGTCGTGACAATTTCTGGTAGGACTTTTTCAATTTCTTGTGCGATGACTCCAATATCCTTACCAGTATGTGATGACTTATCATTCCAGTCAAAGGTGTTACCACTGATTGAAAGAACCTTTGCGAGAGGATTTTCAATTGGAGTGATATTATCTTTCAATCTTTCATCAGAACTATAGAATGCTGTAATGTCACCAACAACATTCAGTGCTCCACTTATTAGAGTCGTAGATGCTTCAAGGTATAAATCATCATCGGAATCATTTTGAATTCCAATATGTAATCTTGTATTTTCACCCGATTCTACGTAATATTTAATAAATGCTCTATCACCACTACCACCACCGATATCTGATGCCCACTCAATTCCGTTATTAACTGCACTTCCGGAAGAAGGAATAATTCTTCCAGTAAATGTGCTGTTTCCAGTAACTCCCAAGGTGCTAGAAAGTGTAGCAGCACCAATAACACCAAATGTTCCTGCTACAGAAACATTTCCACCAACATTCAGATTCTTCTCAAGTCCAAATCCACCATCAACAATCAGAGCACCACTATCTTTGCTGGTTGATTGTGTTGTATTGGTGATCTCAACGGTGTTATTAACCTTCAGAGTTCCGTTAATGATGGTGTCATCGTTAATTTTAATTTCCTTATTGAATGTAACAGGACCATCAAACTGTGACAGAACTGTTCCAGAGTTTCCACCTTCAACAATCAGTCTTTCTTTAATGACAACTTCATCAAATACAGCAGACAATCTTGAAGGATCTTGTCCTGTAATTGTTGGTGTTGGAATATCAAATGTTTTTTGAGTTCCCGAAGATGATGAATACTTAGTATTACCAATGAAGAAGTCACCATCGCTGTTCATACCAGTATAAACAACGGTTCCACAAGATCTTTCTTGTGCCTGGACAAGAAAGTCCTCTCTTTCGGTCAGAGTCTTGACTTGAACTTGTGGTAAACCAGTTGAATAGTTACCAGGACCATATCCAAGATATTCAAATGTGTGTCCAGAAGCACGAATAATGGATGGTCTACGGAATTCAATTGCCAGTGGTTTGATCTTCTTAATCAATGATCCACCAGAATGATTCTGTTTTCTTGTTCCCAGAACACCACGAATGACTGTAATTTCATTAAGACTTGATCCAGTCAATGTAGAACTGGTGATTCTCATAATCTCATTATCAATCTGAATATAAGATCCAAGTGGGAATCTTGTTACTGTTCCAATTCCAGAGTTAGTTGTCTGAACATGGAATGTAGTATCATTTGTAACATTTGAAAGCAGAGTCAGGGTCTCTCCAGCATAGAAAGAAATACCACGAGCACCTAGGCTCTCTGTTGAAGAATCAGATGTTCCTTCATTTGCCGACAAACCGTGTCTTAGAATATAAAGTGGAGATAGGGAACGATTAGTCGTTGCCGAGAATGTATTAACACCGACTCTCTCTTTAACCAGGAAGTCTCCAATGTTATTATTAGAACTGTCTAGAACTCTAAAACGATTTCCAGATACAAGAGCGTGACCTGAAGAACAATTGAAGGTTGAGACTCCACTGACTGAATCGTAAGAACTTGTAGAGACACGAATTGATGGTCCCAAATCAATCGCATATTGATTTGTGGCGATTCTTGGATCACCATTTGTAATCGCAATCGCAACTGTTGTGGTTGAAGGAACCGACGAGATTCTGTAGTATCCGTCTGAAGTGGTTCCAATACCAGTGATTTGGAGAACATCACCGATATTTGTAGAAATACCAGCAGTTGTGACTGTAAGACCAGCACCAGCACCAGCCCCGATCAGTGATGTATCAAAGTCAAGTTGTTCGTTGTTTGTATATCCTGAACCACCATCAATGATCTCTGCAGATCTAATACTTCCACCAGCGATAGTGACTTTTGCTGTGGCACCATCCCAATTGCTGGTTCCATCATTGAACAATTTAACATTATAGAAGGTTCCGTTTGTATATCCAGAACCACCAGTTAGAGCATTGTATGTGATGATACCACTGAATCCATGCTCTCTTTCAAATGTAATTGTGGCAATACCAGCAGTAGTGCTTGTGAATGAAGTAGAAACTCCAGAAATCTTAAGACCAACGCCAAAGTCCTTGACAAATTGGTCTGTTGCTTCTCTGGTAATACTCTTCTTTAGATCATTAGTTGAGACATCACCAAGAGGACTTCTCTTCGCAAATGTCTTTGCTGATCTTGGATTATCATCTATATTGTCCTTATCAAGTTGTGGATACAAATCTACAACATTCTGACTATACTTAAGGCCAGTAAATTCAGTTGAAATCGCATTGTCTGCCTTCAGAACATACAGATGGTAGATTCCATCTTGAGTGTTGAAGATATAAGGACTGATGACATCACTTCTATAAACAAAGTAGTTAGACTTAAGATCATTTCTCTCAAATCTTGGCAGTGATGTATTTCTTGTGGATACATTGTTTGTAAATGTTCCGACGCTATGAGTGACTCCATTAACATCAGTAGTTGAATATTGAAATCTCTTGTCGTCAACAACTGCTGTGACTTCAAAGGTTCCGTTGTATCCAATGTCATTTGTTCCAGCAGTATTTGTTGTGCTGGTTACATTACGAACAATGATTTGCTCACCAACATTCAAGTTGTGTGGAAGTTCTGCGAGAACTGTTACTGTGTTAGTAGAAACAGAACAAGTACCAATGAATCTTGGATTTCTATTATACGCATAATCCGTATCACTGATTGATGTGAGTGTAAAGTCAGTATTGGTTCTAGCACCAGTGCTGCTAGATTCTTGAATGATAAATCCATCGCTAGGATTTTTTCCGTTAATGGATTCTTTTGGAATAACGACACGAACCTTATAGAGTTTTTCGTCCAGAGATCTTGGATCGTCCTTTCTCTTGACAAAAGATACATTTGTTCTTTCTGTAAGATTTGCTACGCCTTGAGAAGCAATCGCAGAGTAGATTTGGTTATTTGTTTGTGCTTTTACAAACCAATTAGAACGTAATGTGTCCCATTGAATTGGTGAACCAATCTCACCAGCATTTTTATCAGATACTCTGCTGACAATGGAAAGTTTTGCTCCACCATAAACAGTAACTGCTGATCCATTTTCTGCGTTTGTTTGTGATGAAGCAAGTTTAATTTCAGTGGATGATTGGCGAATCGCATAGTAAAGAGTATTATCAAGAATGTTTTCTGGCAGATCGCCATCATCACTGAAGATTCTGACTGTTTCACCAGTTTGAATCTGATGAGTTCCAAGAGTAAAGATATTAGATGAAGGTCCAGAAAGAACAGGATAGTTCTTTTCCGATACGCTTGTACCCTGAGCAATGGTTGTTCCTGATCCAAGAACATTGTCAAGCATACAGATTGATGCTTCACTGGTTCCAGAACCGATGTTTACATACAGTTTATCGTTCTGTCTAGCACCAATACGATAACCTTGAATGATGATTGGTGGAGCATCGTCTTGGTCATTATAACCAAACAGATACAGGTGACTTGAAATGCCGACAGAGGTTGTTAGTCCAACATCAAGCGAGATCCAGTCAATGTTGACTTCTTCTTCTACATTTGCTCTTGGAGTAATAATAGAAGTCACATAGGCATTATTGTCTTTCGCAAATGCTTCTTTTTTGAATCCATCTGCTGATAGCGAGATCTGACCAAAGTTGGAGTTGGAGTTGGTAATAGATCCGTCACCACCAGATTCAGAATCAAAGTGCTTGTTAAATCCAATCGCAAAAACAGAAACGATCTGAACGAACGAATCATTTGTCATTTTGACGTGACTGGTTTCCCAACCGTGTCTGTAAATCGCATCGGCATCTAGGTGATAGACTGTTGCTGGATCAAGAGATGATGCTGCCGCAGAAAGAGCAGCACCTTTTGTCAGATTAACAGTTATACCTTCATAAAGTCTAGAGGTCTTGTTATATTTTACAAATGAACGGTCGTCTTTTTGTAGAGAAACAGCGGTGAACTGTGCCACGACCATTGAACGGAAACCAGATGCCTTGCTACCATCAGCAAGCATTCCATTCATACCCCATACGGATCTCAGAGATACGTTGAAAATGTATGGAGAAGCACCAGAAACCGTATCAGTTTCAATGGTTACGGTTCCAGAAGCAACACCAGGAGAAGCAGGGAGATTATCTCTTACAAAAGGAAGGAGATAAGTGAATTGTGTCGCACTGATAACATTCTGAACTTTTGTTGAGATGTTATAATCTAGTGTGCTGATTCCATTAATCTTAATTGGAGTTCCAGCAGTAAATCCGTGTGCCGATGTGGTTGTTACGGTGATAACGGTTCCTGGAGTTGATCCATCTCCAGAAATAATCGCAGAAATATTAACTGGATCGGGAGCAAAAGCACCAACGATTTCCCATTCTGGACGCTGCTTGGCAAATCCAAGAGTATCGGATGGGTACTTTTGATCAATATCTCTACCAGACGCACTATTAAATGCGTTTGATAGTTTGCTATAATACATATCAAGATCGGTGATCGTATATCCCTGTGGGACATTGACACCATCAGCATACTCAAAGCAAGTCAGTTTATGGTGAGAGAATGTTGGTTTTGACTGATTATTCGCAGAGAAATCAGCATCATCCGTATAAACTAGACCAGTTTCATCACCATCAAACAGAGAGAACTGCCAGAAGTAACAAGCACCAGTGATTCTAAAGATCGCTGACTTTTCTACGCTTGTATCAGTTGGGTTTGGAACATACTTTGGACGCAGTTTGGTCTTTCTTAAGTCAAGACCAACGATAGATGTACCTCTTGGAACAACAACACCACCATTAATACTGTTAAACTTGTAGAGAATGTTGTCGTTTTGTGTGATATCAAAGTTAGAGGATAGTGTCAGAGTCAGAGTATCTTGTGCTGCCGTCTCTGCTCCTGATGGTGATACCGCAGTCGCAACACCACCTACATCTTTGATCGCAAAACCAGGTCTGTTATCAATGACGTGCTCGCCAGGAAACAGAAGAATGGTTGTTTTTTCTGTAATATCGTTATTGCTGCCTCTCAAGTATGAGAATCTTGCCGACTCAATAAGAGCTCTTTGAATTGTTTTGAAAGGTTGGGTTAGGGAGTTTCCCTGATTTGAAATACTATCAGTTGCGTCAATGTCATTTGGATTAACGTAGAGAATTCTTCCCTCTGTGTTTTTAACAAAATTCTCTAATTTATTAAGAGGCATCGGATTATATTCGCCAAAATATTTCTATCTTTTATTTATCCCAGTAAATCCTCTTCATTATATTCATATTCAATGTCATCTGGCATATCTTCAGGGTTCTCTAACTCAACTGGAAAGAAGCAAGGATGAACCTCCTCATCTATCAGATAGAAGGAACTTCTGTATAAATCGTCTGGTTCAAATGTGCGATTCTTATCTGCTGCTCTACAAAGATCTTGATCGTACAAATGACCATCTGGAAGTTCGTCAAATGTAAAAGGAATGTGATTGATGAAATACATTTTCACAATCATACTGCCATCGTTATACCAGCAGTATGCGTGATCAATACGATAAGACATAGGACTTACTCC
>Ga0208360_1000218_pt1 | contig 15444 bp, 14 predicted proteins | sample LakMenE27Jul10ns_FD_150739 | JGI IMG/M metagenome (GOLD analysis project Ga0208360, IMG submission 150739) | Freshwater microbial communities from Lake Mendota, WI - 27JUL2010 deep hole epilimnion ns (SPAdes) | ecosystem: Environmental > Aquatic > Freshwater > Lake > Epilimnion/Euphotic zone ...
CTGCTCCTGCTCGAAGTTGATCGGCTTCAGCTCAGGCACCTTCGGCTTGCGTCCGCCGAAAAGCCCGCCGAGCAAACTACCGGCAGCGGAGATTCCCGCCGCTCCAAGAATTGCTGCACCTAATGCCATAAATTATCCTTTATCAGAACCATTGCGAAAACCCTCCGCCATTCAACCCGACTCCGACCATTCGGATGGTTGCCACAGCGTCGCCCAAATACTGCATCGTCTGCTCCTGCACAGCTTGAACAGCTTTGGCTTCGTAGGCCACTGCTTCCTGAATCAAATCGTTCTCCTCCTTGCGAATCGCCATGACCATCAGCTTGATGGCGTCGGGACACGGGGGAATGAGGTAGTCATTCACGTTCGTCGCGTTGATGTGGCGCATCTTCGCCATCACTGTTACCGGCTTGTCCTCCTCGTTGTTGCAACGATCAGCGAGGTAACTGCGACGATACTGCGGCAAAGTTTCATCAGGGTCGTAAACTGCCAGATCCAGCTCTAGCAGCGTCGTCGCATCGTACTCGTACAAACGGCTTGCCGTGTTCGTGGCTTCGCGGATGACGCCGGTCAGAGTGGTGAACTTCTTGGTCGATTGAGTGTACGGCAAAGCAAGCGTTAGCTTTTCACCGTCGATCCAGACGCCTCCGGATTGCGTTCGAATCCATTGACCGTTTTGATCAACACCTTGCAGCGTGATGGTTTTGCCGACATCCGAAGCGTCGCCAGGGTAGACTCGAAGATAACTGTTAGTACCGCCAGACATGTCGCGGTAAGAAACCACAGTGCCACGGTCAACAAGCTGCTTACCAACGCACACTTGGTTTCCATTGAGAAGTCCGTATCCGGTTTCCTGAAACTCAAACCATTGATTGCGAACCGTTCCAACTCCGCAGCAATCTGCGATGGCTTCAATCGTCTCGATCTGACGCGGCCAAGTGATGCAGCCTCCGACCGTGTGAATCGTGAAGCGTCCGTACGCGCCAGCCCACAGACCCTTGTGAAGCAGCCGTCGGCACGCCTGATTGATGTACTCGTAAACGCGAGCGTCATCGACGCAAACGCCGATAGCCCGAGCAATCGTTGACCTGATATCTTGGACGATCAGCTTCATTTGGTGTAGTAGACTCGGCTGGTTCGCTTGATGAAGTAAACACCATAGAACGGCGGAAGATTGTTGTGGGCAACATTACCGCCCGTGTTGGCAGCAATAGCGTCAACATCTGGATCGAAAGTAGAGCTTGGGAAAACAGACACGTTGTTTGTGAGTGTGGGCGAAGATGTTCCGCCATCCGCCGCAACTCTATCACCATCACTTCCGCCATGACCAAAAGTCTTTATGGCAACCTGATGCGTATGAGTCGGCATTTCAGCCGTCGTCAGCAGGTGTTGATCTTCTCCGGCAATCGCGGTCGAAGTAACCTTTCCTTGGACAACTACCACTCCGCTTGCCGCGAACGTGCCAGCGCCAACCGGGAATCGCGCCTCAAACTCGGTGTCAACCTCCCACATTGGCCCTGACCAGTTGCTCAGGGTGTTAGTGTTTCCGCCGTCGTAAGTTTGAAGATCGGTGGTTGTACCAACGTAAACACGACGCTCGGAAGATCCGATGGCGACAGGATTTTTTCGCAACCAATAGCCATCCTTGTAAATCCACCAATTGCCATCTTCATCCAACCACGGGTAAACCTGATTGTTTAGCGCCGGAACAGATGCACCGAAGTTGAAGAACGAGTTTCCAATCGAACTGTTGAACGTCGCCTGAGTGCCGCTGATGACATCGTTGGCCAACTGTTGGTAGTTGGTCGGACAATACCCGACCGGCAAACTCGGGGGCGTCAGCGTGATGAGCGTAAGGTTTGGCATTCTGTTTCTATGGGTTGACAGATTCCGACGTGTAAGTCAGCGGGTTGATGTCGCACGCACTGATCGGCGTGCATGCAGGGAACACCGTCCGGCAATCACCAACACTCGGCTCCTGAATATCGTAAGCGTGAACTCGAAGACTCTTGATGCGGCAGTATCCGATGATGTTCATCGCAACCTGAACCTCGTAAAGATTCCGAGCCGGAGTGCTGATCGTCTCGTTGCACGGAGCATCTGAAGGCGTCGGAAAACGCATCTTCGGACGATACTGCGGCTTGAAGTTTTGAATCGGGCAAAGATCGAAACACTGCGTCGTCGTCGCGCACTCAGAAAAGTCAGTCCACTCAATCCAGCCAGGATACTGATCAGGCCGATAGGTGACGCTGAAGGAGACATCACCCTCAAGCGAGTCGATGAACAAGTCACCCGAATCCAGTCGCTTCAATCCAAACGGAACTTCGAAGTTGTAGGCGCGAGTCTGCACCTGCCACTCAATCTCCTTCTTACCATCCGGGATATTGTTATCGAACTTGTCCGCCTTGGTGACTTCCCAGATTTGAATCGAGTCATTTGATCCGCGAGCGATGCAGAAACACTGATCGCCGTAAGCGTTCTCAGTCTTGACGATCTGAAGCACATCAAGTCCGGTCCAGATTCCCGACCACGCAGGCGGAAACTTTTTCCGCATCGACGTAATCAGGTCGAAGTCCAAGACAGCCAACGCCTTGTGAATGACACCCTCGGCATTGTACCGAGGCTGGCAGGTCATCAGGAGGCGATTGTCGAACACAACCGCAGAACTGGCCCACAAGAGATTCGTTTGATCGTTCTCAATGACATTCAGCATCTCGCTGCTGATCGGGGTGTTGCCCCAGTCGGTGAACGAGCGTCGAGCAATGATGAACGAGCGGACGCCATCGACAGCGCGGTAGAAGACATCGCCATTGATGGTGATGGCCGACCGAGAACCAAGCGCACCGCTCGTAAGCAAGCTGATGGCTTGAATCGGATAGTTCAGGTTCTTCCAAACATCACGATCAACAGGCGCTTGAACCGAGAAGACGTATCGAGGTGTGAAGACTAGAAGCGGACCTTGGCCGAGCGAGGTGTCAGGATCGCCTGGGACAGCCATCGCTGTGATACCCCCTGAATCCGACGGAACCGCAAAGTCTCCGCCTTCATTGAGGAAGGTGTTCTCGGTTTCCTTGAGAACACTCGCTCGCGTTCCATCCCCATAAACGATGTCGGTAGCGCGGAATGAAAACCCATCTGGAAGAGCGTACCAGATACGGCCATTGACGTAGGCCATAACCTTGCCGGTCTTAATCTCATCGTCGCTCGCTCGACGTAGACTTGTCCCGTTGAAGATCAGCGGCCTGCTAAATCCATCCTGAATGACAACGAAGTTCTCAGCCTGAACCATCCAGCCATCGAGCAGGTTGGAAGGATTCTCTAGGTCAGCAGAAGTTGTGAGGCTCTGAGCATTGTTCTGAAGGCAGTTGTAAAGCCATACTTTACCACTGATCAGCATCAGTATGAACGTGCGCCCATCGTCGGCAATGTAGGGCAGCGCACACTGGAACGTGCCGGTTAGCGACTGAGGTCCGTAGCAATCTTCTGACCAGCCATCAGCGGTAACGTTCGTCTGGTCAGCGGTAATCTGATCGTTGTCAGCCGTGATGGTGACGCACAGGTCGTAATCTTTTTGAACGAAGCCGGGGCGGCATGAGACAAACCCCTGTCGGAAGTTGGCGTTGACCGCGAACGCCACCTGATTCTTGTCCACCTCAGACGGCATCACACCAGCGTCAATGCCACCCTCAAAGGTGACAGATCCGTCCGTGTACCTCCGTGGTGCGCGTTCGCTCATGGTTTAAGCCTGAATACGCTGGACCGAGAATGAGGAGCCTTGATCGACGTAGAGATTGTGGTCCGTGCTAACCAACACCTCGTAAAAATCGGTTAGAGCTGTCGCCTGATCAATGTAAGTAAGAGATAGTGGATGGTATCCATTATTTGTCACATTGAATGGTTTTGACACTAAAATATCAGATCCGTTCTTTCTGAGAAAAACAGTCACAGTTGCGGTTGTTGATACCGCATCAAGATTAAAGTATGCGTCTATCCTGTAGTAGCCAATGTACGGAACCGTAAATCGGCCACTTGATGCCGTGAACCCTGAGGCTGAATCTAGCCCAACGTAAGACGCCGTGGTGTAAACAGATGTGCTGTACGGATTGCTTCCCGAAGTTGGGCTGACATTTGGCGCATTTGCCGCTCCAAGACCAGTCACCCTCCGCGTAAACGTGACGTAGCTGAACGGGACAATCGACGGAGCCGACAGTGTGATGTTTCCGGCGCTGTTCGTAACAACAATCGGAGACGTTCCGACAATCTCCTTCTGAAGATAAGCCGCTCCGTCGCCGACCAGAATCTTGTTCGCGGGGGCGGTCGTCAGGTTTGTGCCACCTTGAGCAATCGGAACCGTGCCGGTGACATCGGCAATAGGAATCGTGGCAACCGTCGAAACCGCGCCAAAGCCGCTCGATCCTTGAGTCTTAACGTATCCAGCGGCCAATGAATCGAGAGCAGTCTCGTTTGTCAGCGTTCCATCCGCAGTGCGGCAAATGTAGGAAGCGCCAACCGGAGCGCCGCCGGATACACCGGGAGCGCCAGTCGCGCCAATCGCTCCAGCAAGGGTGATAAGTGAGCCAGTCGGAATCAGCGTAGTGGGAACAGCGTTGGCAATTCCGAGAACTCCAGAAGCGGGGTTCTGAAGCGTCAGTTGCAAGCCATCGACCGACGTAACCTGCATGTAGCCAAGACCTTGAATCGAGACAAAGAACTGGCCAGCAACCGATTCTGGCAGGAAATCGGTGTTATCGACAAAAACAAGGACGCTCGAACCAAGAGCGGGTACAAAAAATGGCGCAGTCGTGTAAGTGAACGAATCAATACCATCCGTTCCATTGGTGCCGTTGGTTCCAGCCGGACCTTGAGGGCCGGGGATATTCACGACTACCGGCTCGGAGTCGCAAGGCTGGCAACAGCCGGATGAAGAAACAAGTTGCGACGGCATAATTTTCCTTTCGCAGAACCTCAAGTCCAACGACAACTAATGCAAGGCCAAACTATGGCAGAGCAAGCGTCCGAGCATCCATTGATTCAGCATAAGTACGGGATTCGTTCACCCGTCAAGATTCCAGACCTAGAACTGGAACTTTACGCATTCCGAAACCGGCTTCAACCCAATGAGGGTGGGCTAGGCACCTTCGACCATTTTGTTAACGCCACCAAAATGCTCTGGCCGAAGATGAGCTGGAATCCGTGGCTTGAAGCTCAAGTCGAAAGTCTCTGCGAACACGATTACGTTGGGTGGGCGGGATGCGGCGCGAGCGGAAAGACCTTTGGTGCAACGCTTTTCGCTACGGTCTGGTGGTTGGCCAACCCTTCCAAGACAACCGTTGTCCTAACATCGACGACCGCGAAGATGATCCGCAAGCGTATGTGGGCCAATCTTCAGGATCTGGTCCGTAAGTCGCGAGGGTTCCCAGGCAACATGGTCGATTCCAAGATGGCCTTACAAGCTGTCAAAGGCGACGACCGTCATTCAATTTCAGCCATTGCCGTCGCCGAGGGAAACACTTCGAAGGCAGTGGCCAACATCCAAGGTATTCACGCCGAGCGGGTGATGGTCATCATCGACGAAGCGACAGATACGCCTGAAGCAGCGTTCGAGGCTTGCACCAATCTTTCGAAGGGTTGCCGTGAGTTTAAAATGTTGGTCATCGGTAATCCGGCATCGAAGTATGACCCACACGGACGCTTCTGCACACCGGCAAAGGGTTGGCGCAGCGTAACGATTGAGGATCAGCATTGGCTGACAGAACGCGGGATGTGCCGACGGTTCGACGGCATGAAGTCGCCGAACATCAGCGAGGGGCGAACGAAGTACCCATACCTCATCACGCACGATCAGGTCTTGTCGGCAATGCGGCATGAGGGTGAGCAAAGCCCTACATTCTGGAAATACACACGCGGATTCTGGAGTCCTGACGGCATGGTCAAGACGGTGTTGTCCGAATCGCTGATTGAGACGCACACGCCTACAAGGAACTTGGTGTTTACAACCAATGTCCAAGTCGTCGCCGGACTTGATCCGGGTTTTGGTGGCGATAGATGCGTTCTTCGTTTTGCTAAGATTGGCACCGCAAACGACAAGGCGAGCGTACTCTTTGGCGATGTAGTTCAAATCTCACCGAATGCCGCGCTGACTGAGCCGGTGCATTACCAAATAGCCAATCGAGTTAAAGAGGAATGCGCCAAGCGCGGCGTTGCACCGGACAAATTCGCTCTGGATTCCAGCGGTGAAGGTGGTGGTTTGGCCGACATTCTGACCCGCGAATGGGGTGTTGTTCATCGCGTTGAGTTTGGTGGTTCTCCGTCAACCATCCCGGTCAGCGACGAGGACAGTAGGCCATGCAATGAGGCATACGACCGCAAGGTGACTGAACTCTGGTTCTCGATGCGAAAATGGGTCGTCGAAGAGCGTGTTGGCGGTATGGATATCGAGACATTGCAGGAGTTCTGCTCACGCATGTTCGACGATTCCAAGCGGAAGATATCGGTCGAATCGAAGACCGTGATGAAGCAACGAACCGGAAAATCACCTGACTTGGCCGACGCTGCTGTAGTCTTGCTTGATCTAGTCCGCAAAACCGCCTCCTTCGAACCGCGAGCAAGCAGAATGGATAAAGTCTGGGAAAAGCTCGTTCGAGATGCTGATTCAATTTATTACGACGACTTATGAGCAGTAACGTCACCGGATACAAAGTACTGAACGAACACATGGTCATCCCTGGCGGGTGGCATTACCGCGTCCCCGAAACCGGCATTGAAATCATGGGTGGATCATGGCCGCAGCTCCATGAGTTCGTTCGTAACCATTACACCGCCAATGCGATTAAAATTCCCGAAAATCTCGACACATTAATCACCGAGTATTCGTGTCGTAACGGAGCCGACTGCATGTACAACGAAGTTGAAATCCGTAAGCCAGAAGGCCGTAAATCCCTACAAATTGGCGATGTAATCCGCTTTAGCATGAGCCTGCTCCATGGTCTGACCGTGGGCGGCGGCAAGGTTGATCAGGCAGAAGCCACGCGCAGGGCGTCAATCTGCTCAACCTGCACCTACAATCGCAAGCCGCTTGGATGCACGGGGTGTAACGCTCGGGTGCTAAAAGAAGCGGTCAAAACCTTTTCCCAGCACGGCAGCACACCGCTAGACGAAAACCTGCAAAGCTGCGAATTTTGCGGTTGCTTTATCAGAAGCATGGTGTGGTTTCCCATTGAAACACTCCATAAATTTACGGACGCTACAGAGAACAAAAACCTTCCGGCCCACTGCTGGAAAAAACGACCATGTACGGAAACCTAGCCCAACTGCCGCTTGAAACCCTCAACGAAGACGGTAAAGCGCCAGAGACGCGCATAGCCGACGCGGCGTCAGCGCGCGAAATCTTCCAGAAGCTCATTATGGCCGACGAGCTTCGCAATAGCACTCGGGCTAAGCTGCGCGGTCTGGTTGATGGCAATCCGCCGTACAATCCCGCCGAGCTTCGACGTAACAACCAAGCGTTCCGAACCAATGTAAACTTCCGCGAGTCGGAGGCGTTTCTGACGTTGGCCATGTCTGCCTTCTACGACGTGTTCGCCGAGGTTCCGACCTACGCAAACATCCGTACCGCTTACGGCAATGACATGGATAAGCGGGAGGATTGGTCGAAAGTTATCACCGAGGAGTTCGACCGGCTTCAGAAGCTCGACAAGGATTTCGATTACATCGTTCAGCTCTCTCAGCGCGAGATGGTTTTGATTGGCGATGGTCCGCTGATCTTCGAAGACAGCACCAACTGGCGCTGCAAAGCCATCATGGCGACTGATCTTCTTGTTCCCGATGGAACCAAGTCGAATGTCAGTGATTGGAAGGTGGCCTGCGTCCGCACTCGCATGGGTGTTGATGACCTGTTCGAGAAGATTCAGGACGAGAAGGCAGCGGTAGCCGCTGGATGGAACGTCGATTATGTCCGTCAGCGGATTCGCGCCGCAATGCCCGAGCCGTATCGTTCTGGTGTTCAGTACGACTGGGAGTTCTTCCAGCGCCAGCTTCGCTCGAACGATATCACTTTCTCAGCTCGCTCCGAGGTGGTGCTGATGTGCCACGTTTTCTACAAGGAGTTCGATGGTCAGATCAGCCACTGCATCATCGATGAGCGTGACAGCGAGAACTTCATGTATCGCAAGCTCCGCCGTTTCAAGAAGTGGGAGCAAGTGATTCACCCGATGTACTACGACCGTGGCGATGGCGAGCATCACGGCGTCAAAGGCTTGGGCATCAAGATGCTCCAGGCGATGGAGCTGAAGAATCGCCTGCGCTGCTCGATGGTCGATAGCGCGTTCGCTCGCACCCAGATCCTGTTCCGTCCGCTAAACCCAAATGCGCTCAGCAAGACGAGCGTCGTTCAGCAAGGACCGTATGCCATTCTCCCGCCCGACTACGAAGTCATCCAGCAGAACATTGCTGGCGTTCTGGACGCTCCTATGGCGGTCAATGCGGACCTTGAGAATGTTCTTCAAGGCAATCTCTCTCAGTACCGTCAATCGCTCAACAAGCCGTCCGGCAATCCCCGAACTGCCACCGAAGTTCAGGCAATCGTCTCGCAGCAATCGGCAATCGGTAAGACTCAGTTGAGCCGGTATTACGCGCAGCTCGATTCTTTCTTCGAGGAACGGTATCGCCGCGCCTCCAATCCGAACCTGAATCCGATTACCCGCTCGGATAAGGACGCGATTGAATTCCAGCGTCGTTGCCGTGAGCGTGGCGTTCCGCAGCAGGCCATGCTCGACATCGATTACGTCGAGGCGACTCGTACGGTTGGCCAAGGTTCTCAGTTCGCGAAACAACAGCTTCTCGGTTCGCTCCTCGGCCTGCTTGGTTCTCTCCCCGAGGGTGGCAAGGTCAACCTCTTGCAGGACTACATCGCCGCTCAGGTTGGTCAGCAGATGGTTGATCGGTATCTCCCGAGTCAGTTGCAGACTTCGAAGATTCAAGATCAGACCGCTCTTGCTGTCCTTGAGCATTCCTCGCTTCGCCAGGGCAACATGGCGGTCGTCACGGATACGCAGAATCACATCGTCCACATCGACACTCATTTGGCTGCTGCGAACGAGGCGGCTGCCTCTCTTCAGCAGGGTGGCAATCCGCAGGAGATTGTTCTCTTCCTCCAAGGCATCGGTCAGCACGTTCAGGATCATCTCCAGCGCCTGTCCACCGATCCTACGCGCAGGCCGCAGGTCGAGGCTTACACGCAGCAGTTGCAGATGCTTAGCCAGACCATCGAGCAGCTTGGTCAGTTGATTCAGGAGCAGGCTCAAGCGATGGCGCAGCAGCAGCAGGCAATGGCCATCCAGCAAGGCTCCGATCCTCGTACCGCCGTGATGAATGCGGAAGTTCAGGCGAAAATCGCTCGCCAGAATGCCGAGACTATGGCCAACATTCAGCGTCAGAACACGAAGGCGATGGCCGACTTGGCTCGCCGGAATGCGAAGACGACGGCGGATATTCAACGAGCGAACGCAACTGCTGAGTCTAACTTGGCGCGACAGGGATGAAATTTATGAGCCAGAACGAAGAACTCGTTTCTCAATTCATCGCAGATCAGTTTCCCAAAATGGGCGGCTGGTGCGATCAACGCAAAGGCTTCGAAATTGCGAAGCTCGTACTCGACACCAAGCCGCAGCGAATTGCTGAGGTAGGCGTCTTCGAAGGTAAGTCAACACTCGCTTTGGCCTACGCTTGTAAATTGAACGGAAGCGGCACCGTCTACGCCATCGACTCTTGGAAGAAAGAGGACTGCATCGATGACGAATCCGCCGCCAATCAAGAGTGGTGGGCGACGCTCGATCTGGACAAGCACTACGAATCGTTTGTCGAACACACTGTTCGCGCAAAAATCGTCCGGCATATCCAATACTGCCGCATGTCGAGCTGGGATGCTTCACGTTCTCTGCCCGACATGGACATGGTTCATATCGACGCCAACCACGCCGAATGGCCTTCTACGAGCGATGTCGTCAATTGGCTCCCTAAGCTCAAAGTTGGCGGTTACATCGTCATGGATGATGTGAACTGGGAAACCACCCAGACCGCTCTCAAGTTCGTTCTGAAACGCTGTGAATTTGTCGCCCGTTACGACCTTGCCGAGAGCTGCTTTGCTGTTTATCGGAAGCTGAAATAACCGTGGAAACGGTCGTCATAACGATGCGCGGTTCGCCGCGTATCCCGCGTCTAAAAGAGAATCTGAGTGCCGCTGGCATTTCGGACTATCGGATCTTCTACGGCCTGAATGGAAAGAAGTCTGGCCTGAAGGCGAGCATTCCGTACGAGGTCGATAATCCCGGCTCAGGATATCTGATCTGCGCCAAGCATGTCGGATGCACAATGTCACATTGGATGCTCTGGAACGCCCTAGAGTTCGATCCGAAGACCCCCGACATAGTGATGGTGCTTGAGGATGACGTTCTCTTCAGGCCGCACTGGCGCGAGACGATTGAACGTGCGCTGACAAAACTGCCGGAGAACTGGGACTTGCTCTATCCAGGATCATGCTGCGCGCATGGCAAGATTAGCCGCGAGTACGACTCCAATCTGTTCGAAGGAATGCCTCTCTGCACCCACTGTTACATCGTTAGAAAGAAAGCTCTGAAGACGCTGATCGAAACCAACGAGGCGATTTATGCTCCGATTGACTTGCAGATGTATTTCAACAGCAGGCAGCACCTGAACTGCTTCACCATTTTTCCGCGTGTTGCCGATCAAGAGGGTATGATTCTAGCCGACTAAAATATGGGTTCACCATTCAACGGAGACACTTTCATCGAGCAGGAGTTTCTCTACCTCAAGGAACGCTTCGAACTTACCACTGCGGTTGAAACCGGAACGCACGAAGCCGACACAACCGTTTGGTTGGCCAAGAACTTCCTGAAGACCGTCTCATGCGAGCTTAATCACGACTTGGTTGAGAGAGCTAAGGAGAAGTTTAAGCGTGAAAAGCTCCATGTTGAGATGTTCGAGGGTAGTAGCGATGCCTGCATGAACTGGTTCATCCCGCATCACGGGGTTGGACACGACACAATCTTCTTTCTCGACGCGCACTGGAACGACTACCTGCCGTTGCTTGAAGAGCTTGAGGCAATCAATCGGTACGACCTGCATCCGGTAATTGCCATCCACGACTTCAAAGAGCCAACCGGACACCTTGGTTACGACAGTTACAATGGCCATGACATCTGCTTTGGCTACATCAAGGAGAAGTTGGACGCGATTTATCGAGCAAAGACGCTGACGCAAAAGTACGGCTACAGTTACTACTACAACCACCCAAGCCGATGCACAGGCGCTCGGCGTGGAATCATCTACATCCTTCCAAACCGATGAGAGTCGATTTCGAGAACACACCGACCTTCATCATCTCAAAACCTGAGAGCGAGAAGGAGAAGCGATGCGTCAGATACATGAAGTCATTCGGAATTGATGCAGTTCCGATCTATGGCTTTCGCTCGCATAACTGCGGCATCTCGACCGACTACTACCACAGTCGGGAAAAGGAGAAGGTGAAGGTTAAAACCATCGTCGCCGGACTCAGCCACTTCTCTGCATGGTCGGCCATTAAATGGATGGTTGAGGCCAAACTGACCGATCATCGCACCTTTCTGATCGTTGAGGACGACGTTGAGTTTCTTGACAAGAGCTGGAAGGCGTTGGCCAACGATAACCTTCAATTTGTTCCGAACGACTGGCATGTCGTTTACCTTGGAAGCTGCTGCGCCGATCCGATTGAGGATCATGGCTACATTGCCGCCAACCTTTACAAGCTAGTTCGGGGCATGTGTACCCACGCATATCTTGTAAACTATGAGGGGGCTTGTAAGCTCCTCGAAACGAACCAAAAGGTTTGGGGTCCAATCGACATTCAGATGCTGGTTGACTCGATGCCTAGGATGAATTTTTACGGAATTCTTCCAAGATTGGCGACGCAGGAGAACACAAACTTGTATCCATGATGAGAGACATCATCCGAGACATCAGCCTCAAAGCACTCAAACGCTTCGCCAATGGTGGCGATGGTCATGCCGATCTTCTCATGCAGATCGAAGACCTCCGCAAGACGCTGGAGATTCGCACCAAAGAGCATGAAGAACATCTCACCGAGGTTCGCGAGGAGCGCGATCATTGGCTTTCACTGTACGACGAAATCAAATTCGCAGCCGAGTTTCTAATGAGCTACGCAAAAAATGATGTCCCCAAGCTGGCTGAACAGACCGATTGGGAGGTTGGCAAAATTGTTCTTCCGGCTGAAACCGGGACGTACTACTTCAATCCAGCCATCATGCAGGAGGCAGATGGACGAATCATGCTTTTCGCACGTCGCTGCCGCAACAAGCGCGAGAAGGACGAGGACGTTTACACCGAGAAGAACGACATCGTTGCCTTCGAGCTGAGTAAAGATTTACGAGCCACAAAAAAGTCGATCCTCCAGCTCACCTCGAACTACCCGAACGAGCAGTTCGAAGATCCGCGTGTCGTGAAGTTTGGCGACAAGTACGGCGTGAGCTGCTGCACGTTCGTTCCGTTCAAAAGCTACGCGCATCAGGCGATGTTCCTGCTCGATAAGCAGTTCCTGAACGTGGGTCGGTTCGATCCGATCTACGGCAACAACTACGCGCAGGCCATGATCAACGATGGCCATGAGAAGAACTGGCTCTACTTCGTCCACGATAATGCGCCACACATGGTGTATTCGGCCAATCCTCATGTTGTAGTACGCCTTAATGGGCGTTTAGAGAAGGATGCCGAATACGTCACCGAGGAGTTCAATCCGCTCTGGAAATTCGGCGAGGTTCGAGGCGGAACGAATCCCATTTACGCGGACGGCTTGTACTGGACTTTCTTCCACAGCTCGCTGCCATGGATCAACAATAAACGCCGCTACTACATGGGTGCGTACGCCTTTGAAGCCAAGGCTCCATTCCGCATTGCTCGCATGACGACACTGCCGCTTCTTACCGGCACCAATCAGCAAGACTGGTGGCCTGGACTGCCTGCGGTCGTGTTCCCGTGCGGCGCTTTCTTTGACAGCGCGAAGAATCACTTCGTCATCTCATACGGCATCAACGATGTGGATTGCGGCTACATGAAGCTGCCACTGGCCGACTTGCTTGAGGTGACAAAGGTGATTCGACCGAAGCGCGATGTCGTCAACAAGGAGAACCCTCCAAAGCTGACTGACGTTCTCGATCCGATTCCCGAGCGGCATAAACTGAAACGAAACAAGAAATCAAAGTACAATGAACTGGCTAAGAGGCTTGACGAAGAACCCGAGCAAACAGGCGAAGCAGGACCTACTGAATCTGCCTGAGGTAAACCTGAGCGATTGGCAGAACGAGGGCCAGCAGGCAGAACTTGCTGCAATTATGCGAAATCCGATCCTTCGCATGGCCATTCGCATCGTGTCGGAATCAATCCCGGTGCCGATGCCGTCTCATGGCAGCAAGGAATCGGACATTATTTTCGCTGCCGGTGTAACCGCTGGCTACGCGCATTGTCTTGAAAACCTCCGCAAATTGGCCGTAATTGAAACAGCGAAAGAACCTGAAGCAACTTTTGAAAAACAGTATTAAATCTTAAAATATGGACGAACCCCTGAACTCACCCGTCGTCAGTAATGGCCAGACTCCAGACTTTGGAAGCTCGTTTATCGATGCTTTCAAGGCAATCGGCGCTGATAACGCGACTCCCACTGAGAAGCCAGCAGTTACCGCCGCTCCGCAGAAGACTGACAATACACCACCCAAGCTCAGTAAATCCGAAATGGATATTGAGCGGATGTTCTCCAAAAAGACCGCTGCTGAACCCACCGCCGCCGCCCCAGCAGCGCCGGACGACGCGGACATTCCTGAGACAATCAAGTCCACGAAAGCGGCTGACGCTTTCCGCAAGATCAAGGAGGAGAAGGCGCAGTTGGCCAAGCAATTGGACGAGCTGAAGGCTGGTAAGTCTACCAACCCTCAATTCGAATCGCAGCTCAAGACCTTGCAGGAGGAGCGTGACGCGCTTTCCGAGCGTGTCCGATTGTTGGACATCGAGCGTCATCCTGACTTCATCAAGAAGTACGAGGGCAAGATTACCGGCGTGTTCGATTCGGTGAAGAACCTTGTCGGAACCGATGGTGAGCGCCTTGTTTCGCTCCTGAAATCACCCGATAGCGACTATCGCAACTCGCAGATCGACGACATTGTTGAGGGTCTTTCGCCGTCCAAGAAGGCCAAGCTCGGTGCGTTAATTGTTAAGTACGACGAAATCAATGGCGAACGGTCTTCAGAGTTGACCGAGGCAAAGGCTGATTACGATGCGGTCATCTCCAAGTACAAGCAGGACAACGAGGAGGGGACGAAGGCTGCACTAGAGTCGGCCAATAAGACCTGGCAGAAGGTTTCCACCGACGCTCGCTCGCTCGAAATCTTTGAGCCGCGTGAGAACGATGAGGAATGGAACACCGAGCTGAATGGCCGACTTAGCCTTGCCCAGCAAATCTTCAATGGTGAGAACAGCGAGGAGGATCTTGCCAAGGCTGCCCTTTGGGCTGCTGCCGCGCCAAAGTACCGCGAACTGCTCTATGCTCAGGTTGAGGTAAACAAGCGCCTGCAAGCCGAGCTATCGAAGTATCGAGGAAGCGAACCTGGCGTCACCTCGAAGGCGACATCTGGAGGTTATCGACCGGCAAATGCGAACGCCGCGAAGAGCGAGGATTTTGTTGCCAGCGTGATGAAGTCGCTCGGACGCTGAACCTACGCTCCAAAACAATTATCCCCCGATGGTTTTCATTACCACCGGGGGATTTTCGTTTAAATTACTTACCGCGATACGGACCGCTGCCGCTCGGAACCGGCTTTGGAGACGGCCTGACCGGCGGCTTGGGCGGAGGAGACTGCCTGTAAGGTCCGCTGCCGGATGATCGGACAGCGGGAGAACCTTTATATGGTGCGTTATGGCTCATAATTTTGCTTTCTTCCGCATCCTATGCTGGTAACCGATCTTCTGGAAGCTGGTTTTTTCGCGCTTGAATCGAGCCTTTTCCGCGCTGCTCATCTCCATCGTCGTCTTTGGGGTCTTATCGCTCACGCGTTTTGTTGGCCTACAAGCGGGATATCCAGCGCGCTCCTCTCCTTCAGATCGTCCGCACGGTTTGCCGGTCTTGATGTCCACCCACTTTTCAGCGAACCAACGACCTAGACCTCCACGGACCTTTTTATCTGACATCGGCAACCCTGTATTTGCCGCCGCGCTTCTTGTACTCGCGAACGAGCCAAGCGTTGGCGTATGCTGATGGGTAAACGTCGAACTTCGCCTTAGCGGCGGACTTCATCTTGCTGTAGAGCGACTTATTGGTTGGGACGTTCTTTTTCATTCCTTCGGCAATGCGTACCAGCCCTCATGGATTGTAATCCGGTTCTTACT
>Ga0208360_1000220_pt1 | contig 15170 bp, 27 predicted proteins | sample LakMenE27Jul10ns_FD_150739 | JGI IMG/M metagenome (GOLD analysis project Ga0208360, IMG submission 150739) | Freshwater microbial communities from Lake Mendota, WI - 27JUL2010 deep hole epilimnion ns (SPAdes) | ecosystem: Environmental > Aquatic > Freshwater > Lake > Epilimnion/Euphotic zone ...
ACTTAAATACTATCCTAAACAAGTTAGGAAAAATTGAAGAAATCCACGAAACAAATTTAAATAAACACGAAGTGGAATTAGCAAGTGCCACGGACTTACCTAAATTGTATGGAAAAGCCGTTTCAATGGCAAATGATTTATTAGGCGATGCTTATAGACGGGTGGAAGAAGTAAAAAGTATTTTAAGACAAAAAGAAGATTTAGGCTTAAAAATGATTTCGGATTTAGACGGGGCAATGATTGACTTTGCTAAAAAAGCAAAAGAGTTAGGAATAGACCCAATGACAGCCCCTTTATATAAAGATTCAAAAAAAGAATTAGACGATTTATACAAAGGTGTTAAATACGTTACAGACGTATACAAAAAACTAAAATAATAAATGGCAAAGCAAACTAACGTTAAAGTTCACGTTGCGAAACCCAAGGTTAAGCGTCCAAATGTACACGCAAAAACCAAAGCGAGTAAGTTAAAAACAAGTAAAAATTATTTGAAAATATACAAGGGTCAAGGGTAAAACCACAAAAAACTAAAATGCGTTTTAAGGCTATTTTTAGGCGATTTAAGAGACTTTAGGTATTAAGTGGGGTTACTATATTAAAATATAAAGATAATAAAAAATCCTTATTTTATAAGGGTTGTAGAAGGGCAAAGTGTAAGTTTAACACTAACTAAAAAAAATATGATACAAGGTAAAAGAAGCAGCCCAATAGGGGGCAAAAGAGGGTGTCTATGCAAAGACGGAAAATACCGCAAAAAATGTTGTACGGGCGAACTACAAAACCAAGGAATAGGAAGCGATGTTACACCACCGAACCCCGTACCACCCCCGCCCCTTTGGTATCCGAAACCATAAAAATGCAACAAAACTTTTTAACCTTAATTATAATAATATGAAAACAATTTTAGACAAAATCAACAAGGCTTACGAACTTGAAGCCACAAAAACGGAGTTAGCTAAACACGAAGTAGAGTTAGGATTAGTTCAAGATATTTTAGTTGAATATAAAAAAGGAATTGACGTATTCCAACAAGCACGGGATTTTGAAGACAAAGTAAGAACTACTTACAAACAAAGTTTATCTTTTTTTAATAACGCAGAAGGAATTATAAATAAAATTGAAACTAATTCTAAAGAATTGGGAGTAGAAATACCAAAAGACACTTTAACATTATTTACAAAAATAAGAATGTATAAAAAAGACGCTGAAACCAAATCTAAATAAAACACAAATGAAAAATAGCACACTACTTGAAAAAATCAAAGCGTTGTTATCTAACGAAATTAAGTTAGAGCAAATGCTTATGGGCGATGGAGTTACCAAAATCGAAGCGGAAACTTTCGAAGCGGGTAAAGAAGTTTTTGTCGTAACTGAAGACGAACAAAAGATAGCCGTTCCCGTTGGTGAATACGAATTAGAAGACGGAAGAATTCTTGTTATTGTAGAAGAAGGTATTATTTCTGAAGTAAAAGAAAAAGAAGAAGAAGTAGAAGAAGAAGTTAAAGAAGAAGAAACTACCGAGGAAAAGCCCGTAGAAGAAGAAATGTCCGAAGCCGTAGCAACGCCTAAAAAAACTATCGAGTCTATTGTTAAAGAAACTTTCTTTAGCGAAATCGAAAGACTAACAAATGAAAACGAAATGTTAAAAGCTGAATTGGCGAAACTTTCTAAAGTTGACGAAGTAGCAAATGAGTCTACCGAACTTTCAGAAATTCCCGCGCCTATTTCTTTTAACCCCGAAAATGAAAGCGCAGTAACCCACGTAAAAATTGGTTCTAAAGCGCCAAAAGGAATTATTGATTCCGTATTAAACAAAATGTATAAATAATTAAAATTTAATAAAATGCCAAATCCAACAATTACTACAACGTATGCAGGTCAGTGGGCAGGGAAATATGTTTCCGCAGCTCTTTTGTCCGCACCAACTATCGAAGGCGGCGGGGTTACCGTTATGCCTAACGTAAAATTTAAAGCGGTTATCCAACGTTTGGAGACTACCGATTTCTTGAAAGATGCTACTTGCGACTTTACCCCCGTGGGTACGGTAGACCTTACCGAGCGAGTATTAGAGGTTAAAGACCTACAAGTAAATATGACTCTTTGTAAATCAGAGTTCCACAGAACTTGGCAATCAATCGAAATGGGTTACTCTTCTTTCGATACTTTGCCTAAATCTTTTGCTGATTATCTAATAGCTTACGCCGCTGAAAAAGTAGCAGCCGCTAACGAGATTTCTATTTGGCAAGGTTCTAACGCAACTTCAGGACAATTCGACGGGCTTTATTCAACTGCATTGGTTGACCCTAACTTACCACCTGCTCAATTAGTTCCTTCGGTTGCTATTACTGCCGCTAACGTTATCGGTGAAATGCAAGCCGTTTACGATGCTATCCCGTCTACTCTTTACGGAAAGCCCGACCTTAAAATCTATGTTTCTCAAAACGTTGCTAAAGCATACGTTGCCGCTCTTGGTGGTTTCGGATTACTTACGGGTTCTGAAGCTAACGCGGGTACTAACAACTTGGGAACTCAGTGGTATGCTAACGGAAGCCTTAGTTTTAACGGACTGCCTATTTTTATGGCAAACGGACTTCCTGCCGATTCAATGATGGCTACAACTGTATCTAACCTTTATTTCGGATGTTCACTTTTAAGCGACACCCAAGAAGTAAGAGTAATCGATACAAGCGCTACATTGGGAGACGATAACGTACGAATCGTTATGCGAATGGCAGCAGGTGCGCAATACGGAGTTATCGAGGACATCGTAGTTTACGGATAATCAATAACTAAAATATAACGGGGTGGTGGATAAACTGCCACCCTTTTTTTAAACTTTTTAAAACTAAAAATTATGAGCTGCGATATTAGCCACGGACGGGAAGAGCAATGTAAAGACGCGGTTGGTGGGCTTCGAAATATCTATATTTTGAACTATGGATTATACGACCCACAAACCGACATTACTTACGACCCTACACCCGCCCTTTCAGATTTAATTACGGGGATTTCTTTACCCGCCTTATCTTCTATTTACAAGTTCGAATTAAAGGGTACAAACTCTTTCGAACAAACTATCACAAGTTCACGTGAAAACGGAACTACTTTCTTTGAGCAAGTGTTGTCTATTCAGTTGAAAAAACAAGACGCAGTAACACACAAAGAAATTAAATTGTTATCTTACGGACGACCTAACATTATCGTTGAAAATAACAATAACCAATACTTTATCGCAGGTCTTGTAAGAGGTATGGACGTTACTGCGGGGACTATCTCAAATGGTACTGCGTTGGGCGATATGAACGGATACGGATTGACTTTTACGGGGCAAGAGCCCGTAATCGCTAACTTCCTTGATTGTTCAGACGAAGCGGCATTGGTTGCTTTACTTAACAACCCTACGGTAGTTAATTCATAGAACTTTTGTTCATAGCGTAAATTGGGGGTTAATAGCCCCCTTTTTTTTGCACAAAAAACACCTTTAAGAGTTATTATAATATGATAGTAGTACAACAGACTAACGTAAGCCAAACGTTCGATTTTATACCACGCTACGGAACGCCCGTAACTTTTGAATTAACGGACGAAAACACGAACGACACGGTATTGGTAGTCGGTACGTTTACGGCGGGTGATTACGTTTATTCTTTTAACGGGGTTTTACCCACAGAAGAAAACCACTTTTATTGGATGGTACTAAAAGACGGAAGCGGAAACCTTCTTTTAAAGGAACGTATCTTTTGCACGAACCAACCTATTAACACTTTCTCAGTAAATAACGGGGGCTACGTTTCTAATCAAACCATTAACGACTTTATAATGTATGAATAATATACACGTTTTAAATTTAGCAGAATACCAACAGCCAACGATTCAAGAATCGAAGCGCGATAATTGGGTAGAATTCGGCGAAGATAATAATTACTTCGGTTACTTGATAGAAAGGTACACCAAGTCGACCACGAATAGCGCCATTATAAACAACGTAGCGCGACTTATTTACGGAAAAGGTTTAAGCGCCTTGGACGCTTCAAGAAAGCCCAACGAATACGCGCAAATGATGACTTTGTTTTCTACCGATTGCGTTAGAAAAATGGTATTCGATAGGAAGTTATTTGGTCAATTTGCAATACAAGTACATTATAACGACAAGCACGATAAGATTCTAAAGGCTTATCATATACCCGTGAACCTATTACGCGCAGAAAAATGCAACGAAAAAGGAGAAATTACGGGTTATTATTACTCGGATAATTGGGAAGACACACGAAAATACGAACCTAAAAGGCTACCCGCCTTTGGATTCTCAAAGGAGAAAGTAGAAATAATGTTTGTTAAGCCTTACGGCGTAGGGATGAAATACTATGCTTATCCCGACTACCAAGGCGCGATACCTTACGCAGTTTTAGAAGAAGAAGTTTCCGACTACCTTATTAATGAAGTTCAACACGGCTTCAGCGGAACGAAAGTAATCAACTTTAACAACGGAGTCCCGAGCGAAGAACAACAAGACCTAATAGCCCAAAAGGTTATGGGTAAGTTAACGGGTTCGAAGGGAGAAAAAGTAATAGTAGCTTTTAATCAAAATTCGGAATCCAAGACGACAATAGACGACGTACCATTAAACGACGCGCCCGACCATTATACATACCTTTCAGAAGAATGTTTAAGAAAAATAATGTTAGGACACAACGTTACTTCGCCTTTGCTTTTTGGTATTGCAAGTTCTAACGGGTTTAGTTCGAATGCAGACGAATTGCAGAACTCTTTTATTCTTTTTAATAATATGGTTATTAGACCATTTCAAGAAGAAATATTAGAAGCCTTTGACCGCATTTTAGCGTATAACGGAATCAGTTTAAAACTATTCTTCAAGACGCTTAAACCTTTAGAATTTACCGACCTTGAAAACGCACAAACCGAAGAACAAGTAGCCGAAGAAACGGGAGCGGACACTACAGAACTAAAAGCCCAAAGTAATTTAGACAACGAAGTAGCTACGGCACTAATTGAACTTGGCGAAGACCCTAACCCCGAATGGTTATTAGTAGACGAATACGAATTAGATTACGACACCGACGAAGCGGAAAACGAACTATTTAAAGAGCGTAAAAAAACACTTTTCGAGAAAGCAAAAAAAATAGTTTCCACGGGCGTAGCGTTTCCTAACTCAAAGAGTAAACAAGACGATGTTATAGACGGTATTAAATTTATTACACGTTACGTTTATGCAGGAGTTACAACGGCAAAGAGTCGGGAGTTCTGTAAAAAAATGATAGCCGCAAATAAGATTTACCGAAAAGAAGACATAGAAAGAATGTCCACTCAAGTAGTTAACGAAGGTTGGGGGGCGCGAGGCGCTAACACTTATTCGATTTGGTTTTACAAAGGGGGCGGTAACTGCCACCACAGATGGAATAAACAAGTTTACGCAAGTTTTGAAGGCACGGGAATAGACGTTAATTCCCCTAACGCTAAAGTAATTGCAGGGACTAAAGCGGAAAAATTAGGTTACGTTATTAAGAACGATAAGAAAGTAGCCCAACGCCCCGTGGATATGCCGTACAACGGCTTTTTACCAACCAATAAAAGATTTAAATAATGGCTGAAGCATTATTAATTACCCGCGACGATTTAGTAAGGTTCACCGCAGTTAACGGAAATATGGACACGGACACGTTTATACAATGGATAAAGGTAGCGCAGGACATACATATACAAAATTACACGGGTACGGACTTATTAGAGAAGATTAAAACCGACATAATAAACAATACGTTAATAAACCCTTATTTAACCCTTGTCGAAACCTATTTAAAGCCTATGTTAATACATTGGGCAATGGTTGAATTTCTACCCTTCCAAGCCTATACAATAGCAAACAAGGGAATCTTTAAACATAGTTCCGAAAACGCCACTAACGTAGATAAAAACGAAGTAGACTTTTTAATAGAAAAGCAACGGCAGTTAGCAGTTTATTACACCGAAAGATTCATAGATTATATGAGTTTCAACAATGCGTTGTTTCCCGAATACACCACTAATAGTAACGGAGATGTTTACCCATCTTCAGATTCCACAACATATACGGGTTGGTTTTTATGAAAAAGATTTATACGCCTAAAAAACAAAACATTATTAAGCTAACGAAGTTATTAATTAAACTGAATAAGAAATGAACTATTGGGGACAAGGCGCAGTTAATGCCATAGGTTGGGGACAAGGTGCAAAAAATATAATAGGTTGGGGTTCTATTTGTGCCGATAGTTGGTCACCCAATACAAATTTAGTCGGGTGAAAAAATTAGACCACCTTCAAGGATTAGGACTTATATATTATATATGCGGTTACGCGGGTTTTCTGTTTGCCGTATTCGATGACATACCAATTTACCAAAAACTTTTTAGCGCTACCTTTTGCGCATACATTACATATCAATTATTAGCCCATTGGAACTACACAGATGAAAACTAAACTTTCCCTTTTCTTACTTTCGATACTATCAATATTAGCACCTATAAAACCGCTTCTTGGTATTGTAATTACGTTTACTATTTTAGATTTATTTTTTGGTATATGGAAAAGTGTAAAATTAGGAGGATGGAAAGTTTTTAGGTCATTTGAATTGACAAAAACAGTTTCTAAAACTTTGTTATATATCGGAGCGATTGTGTCTGTTTATTTTTTAGAAAAATATTTACTTGAAGATATTTTAGGACTTTTCGTAAGCGTTCACCTTGTCTTAACTAAAGCGTTTACCTTCTTTTGTACTTTTATTGAAATCAAATCTATAAACGAATCGTACGAAGACGTTACGGGTAAGAACGTTCTTAAATCATTTAAGGAGTTTTTGACACGAACCAAAAACGACCTTACGGAGTTTAAAAATTAAATATGTACACAAATATGTACACACGCGAACAAATAGAAAAAGCCGTTAAAGATAAGGGCTATAAATGGTTTGAAGATAATTCAAATAAAGGGTACGACGTTAATATAGTAGGGGTTCGTAATAACGCCCCTTCAATAGCCGATAAGGTAACTAATGTATTCGACGATTTCATAACTATTTCTTATAAAGATTCTTTAGGGAATTGGCAGTTCTTTTGTTGGAATGCCACTACCGACGCAGGTAAAAAAGGCGTTGAAAAATTCGGAAACCCAAAAGGAGTTGCGCGGTTAGTAGCGGGTCAATATCGCGGGGCTTGGGCTATTGATAAACACCGTGGAAAATACGACGCATTATGTCAAAGATTAGGTAACGTTACGGTGTGGCGCGATGCCAACCGAGACTTAAAGTTTGACGAAATCAAAACCGACACGGGAATTTTTGGAATCAATATACACAAGGCGGGTACGGATTCTACTTGGGTTGAAAATTGGTCTGAAGGTTGCCAAGTTTTTAAAAGAGTAAAGGACTTCGAAACCTTTATGTTTATTTGTAAGAAAGCCGCGAAGATACACGGCAATAAATTCTCCTACACTTTACTTGAAATATGAGACTATTTGTAATAGCGTTTTTAGTCGTTTTAACGGCGTTTTCGTGTTCAAGTGAACGCCAAGCACAATACCATTACAGAAAGGCTCTTAAACACGGGCTAAAGGTGGTTAATGACCGCGATACAATACGAATAAGTACAATAGATTCTTTCCCCATTATAATTAACGACACTATCGTATGGGAAAAGTTTATTGCGTATCGCGATACGGTAATACAATTGAAGAATGTATATATTCCTAAAACCAAATGGCAAACTAAAATCGAATACCGAGAACGAATTAAGACCTTAAAAATTAAAGGGGACACCCAAGTAAAGATAGTTAAACACGAAGCCAAAGCCAAGGTCAAAACCAAACAAGTCGTTAAATATCGTACTTCGTGGTGGGTGGTATTGATAGCTTTTGTTTTAGGCTTCTTTTTGCGGTTTATTCTTAATTCTTCGTTTTTTAATAGGATTAGTTTACTTTTACGTTATAGAAATCAGTTATAATGAAAGTAATTAAACACGGACGCAACGTCCACGAACTGCAATTAAGCGGTAAATTAGTTCACGTCGCTATGTTGTCAGATATACATTGGGACAATCCCCATTGTGACCGCGACCTACTCAAAAAGCATTTAGACTTCTGTAAAGAAAATAATATTCCCGTAATTATTAACGGCGATTTCTTTTGTTTGATGCAAGGGCGGGGCGATAATAGACGTAATAAATCGGACATACGACAAGAACATAACAACGCAAGGTATTTAGATTCGATTGTAGAAACTGCCGTAGAATGGTTCGAACCTTACGCTGATATTATCAAAGTTATCGGATACGGAAACCACGAAACGGGAATAATTAAATTTCAAGAAACAGACCTATTAAGAAGATTCGTAGACCTACTTAACTACAAGTGTCAAACCGAAATACATACGGGTGGGTACGGGGGTTGGATAATTGTTAAACAGATTTTCAATACTAACGTAATGGTTAGCACCAAAGTTAAGTACTTTCACGGAAGCGGCGGCGGTGGAATAGTAACAAAAGGAGCGTTAAACCTAACTCGTGCGCTTGAAATGTACGAAGATATGGACGTATTTTCAATGGGACATATACACGAAAATAGTGGACGAAACGACCAACGCGAAGAACTACACTTCAACGCCAAACAAGGTTACTCAGTTAAACAAAGAGCTATTCATCTTATGTTAACGGGAACTTACAAAGAAGAATACCAAGACGGCTACATAGGTTGGCACGTTGAACGAGGCGCACCCCCTAAGCCTTTAGGCGGTAGGATATTGAAAATAGAAACAAAAGAAGTTAATAACTCTTATGTAAAGAATATAGATTCTTTCAAATTTCCGTTGTAATTTAGCGCATAGCGTTTTAATTAGGGGGCAAAAGCCCCTTTTTTTATGTCTTGAAAACGCTTATAAATCAAGGGTTTAGAAAATAATTTGTTAAAAAATCAAAAAAAAATGTTAAAAAGTTTGGTGCATTGAAACTTAGTATTTATATTTGCGTATAGTTATTCACTAAACAATTAAAAAAACGCTATGAAAACTTTTAAAATTGAATTTTTAGACAAAGATGGAAATGAACTTTGGACTTCATTAACCGAGCAGGTTAATTTGGAAGACTGCCAACTTTACGCAGAACTATTATTTGCCAACTCGAATGTAAATGATTTATCTAACTATTTAATAACTGAATTATGAAAGACCCTTACGTTAACTCGATAGTTAGTTTTTTAGCCTTGGTTGCTATGTATATTTTATCTTATAACCTTTTATTCTTAATCATATGTTAATTACCTTAAATAAACAAAAAGAAACGGTTGAATTCGAATACTTCGACCGCTACGGTACTTGTGAATACCAAATTAAAGTAGATAAACACGGGGCTTACGAAATCGAATTAAGTAACATTTACTGCGAATTATGTACTGACGATTACTGCAAACCATACGAAATGAAGGAAGCCGAAATAGAAGGTCTTTACTATTGGACTTGGGAAGAATTAGCCGCTGAAGGTGTTTTTGATTGGTGGCAAGAAATAGAAGACGATTGGCATAACTACGGACTTAATAACGAAAAATACTAACGATGAAAGATAGTTTAATAGAACAGATTAAATGGTGGGTTCAAGACAAAGATTGGACACACCGAAACGGACACTTTAACTTTAACCATTATTGCAACGTAATACAAGCGAAATATGAAGAAGTATATCATAACACACTATTATCAACCGAACCCGAAAGCAAGGAAGAAACGAACGACTACGATAGTTAACGCATACGATACTAACCACGCTAAATTAGTGTTGGACATTTGGGAAAAATTAATAATAAACATTAAACAGATATGACACCAAAAGAAAAAGCAAAAGAATTATTTAAACGCTATATTGAACTTACACAAGAATGGGACGAATTAGACGGGTACATAGTAAATAAATATAACGCTAAACAATGTGCACTGATTTCAGTGGATGAGATATTATATTGGACAGATGGGCAGGATACTTTAATTTGGTTAAATGATTTTTATATAGAAGTTAAACACGAAATAGAAAAATTATGACACTTTACGAAAAAGCGAAAGACCTAATTAGCCAACTTGAACTACAAACTAAATGTCGAAAAAGACGATTCGTAAACCAACGAAGCTACCTTGTTTTTTTCCTACGAAGACACGGTGCAAGTTACCCATACATTGCAGAACTTCTTAAACAGAACCACGCTACTTGTATTCACGCTTATAATAATGCAAGGTATTGGGAAAGAAAAAACGACAAGTTCTATATGTTAGACACGGAGTTTTTACGCAACGAACTAAACAACTTTGAAATTAGCAGAAGTTTAAGCGACTTGTTTATAGATGTTTTGAACTGCGGAAGTATAAAAGAACTTGAAGCAATCCAAGAACGTATAAAAAGAAATGAATATAAAAACGAAAATAAACAAATATTAAATTAATTAGTTATATTTGCAAATGGTTCGTCTCTCACATTATAGAACCTTAAAGAAGTTACTAACCCTTGTAATGAAGTAGAAGTGAGAGCCTACGGAGTTGCGAGGGTTTTTTATTGATTAAAATTTAGGCAAATGGCTAAAGAAAAAAATGGGTTTGTATTGTATTGCGATGTAATACATACCGCCGAAAAACTAACCGATGAACAAGCGGGTAAATTGTTCAAACATATTCTAAGGTACGTTAACGACCAAAACCCCGAATGCGATTTTGTAACTGAGATAGCCTTTGAACCAATTAAGCAAACGCTTAAAAGAGATTTAGTTAAGTACGAAAACAAACGAGCGCAGAATAAAGCAAACGCAGAAAAGCGATGGAATGCGACCGCATCCGAACGTATGCCAACCGATGCGAAAGATGCCGTAAGAGATAGAGTAATAGTAAGAGATAAAGTAATAGATAATAATACTATACCTTCTTGCGAAGATTTTATAGCTTATGCAGTTAGTCAAATTTCAGATATCAATACGGAAGAAGTTAGATTGAAGTACGAAAGTTGGAAAGTTAATAATTGGTGTACGAATGTAAAGGGAAAAGAAAAACCGATTAAAAATTGGAAGTCCACTTTATTAAATACTTTACCTTACCTTGGCAGAAAAAAACCCGAAGAATTATCCGACGATATGAAGGCTTATAACTACGTTCAAAAAATGAAAAATTACATAGACACTAAAGATTACAGAAATGCTGACTAAACAAGGAGATACTATTAAATACTTATTAGACTACAAAGAAGGGAAGATTAAAGAAGGGTTGGGGATAGGTTGCGGGTTAGATGACTACCTACGATTCAAACGCAAACAACTAAATATTATTTTAGGACACGATAATGTCGGAAAAACATATTGGATTAATTGGTACTTCCTTGTATTGGCACTAAAACACGGATTAAAGTTCTGTTTATGGAGCGGTGAAAACCAAAAGGGACAAATATTAAGAGACTTAATACAAATGTATGCGGGTGAACCATTTAAAAACCTAACTGCCCAACAGATTCAAAGTTACTTGGGTTATTTAGAGCAATTTTTTTACTTCGTGGATAACTCAAAACTTTATAAGCCGTTGGAACTTTTGACCATATTTGAAAATTCGGGGTGCGACGTTGCGTTAATTGACCCTTTTACGGGGTTAGATAGGGAAATGACATACGAAGGGAACTACACTTTTATGAATAAAGCAAGGGAGTTCGTTAATAGAACGGGTATGACTATCTATATTAACACCCACCCAAACACGGAAAGTGGACGAAGTGGCAACTTATATACTGAAGGCGATTGGAAAGGACATTTAAAGCCCCCATTAAAAGACCATATCGAAGGCGGGAAGGCTTTTCTTAATAGATGCGACGATATGTTTGTAATTCACAGGTTAATTAAACACGAAGAAATGAAGTATAAAACTATGGTAGGAGTAGAAAAAGTAAAGGATATGGACACGGGCGGGAAACACACGGGGTTAAATGAGCAAGTTTTATGTAATTTTAACTACGGATTAGGCTTTGAAGTGTACGGAGTTAACCCAATAGAAGTAATAAAACACGGATTTTAAATAAATAACTATGGACGATTACACACTAATTAAAGCAAGTGTACTTTTAAATCACACTTTTACAAAGGTTCGGGTAAGTGTAGACGAAATAAAAGAAAAACACCCCCATAGAAAAGACCTTATAGATTCTATGGAGCAAAGTTTAGTAGACTTAAACGACGTTAGAAACGCTTACCACACTTTAGAAAAGGAATATAGGGCAGCTATGCAAACTTGTTTTAGGCTTGAAAGAATCAATTTAGAACTGAAGTTGGAAAACAAGGAACTAAAAACGGAAATAGAAAGCCTAACCACGGAGTTATGAGGTGTAAAAACTGCAAAGCCGTATTTACTCCCGTTCGATTTAATCAAAAATATTGTTTTGAATCCGATTGCGTTCGTGTTTGGGTAGAAACTGAAAAGGAAAAACAATGGAAGAAAAAAAAGAAGATACTAAAAGACGAACTCCAAACGCTTCCCGAACTTCTGAAATTGGCTCAAATAACCTTTAACAAGTACATACGACTACGCGATAAGGATAAACCTTGTATAAGTTGCGAAAAGCCGTTAGGCGCAAAATACGACGCAGGACACTATTTCAGTATGGGTGGACATAAGGCAGTAACTTTTGACGAAGATAACGTACACGCCCAATGCGTAACGTGTAATCAATATAAACACGGAAACTTAATTAACTACCAAATAGGAATCCAACAGAGAATAGGCGCTGAAAGATTAATAGAACTACACGCCAAAGCCCACGAAGTAAAGAAGTGGACAAAAGACGAACTTAAAGAAATCATTAAACGCTATAAAACAAGAATAAATGAGATTTGAAACGCTTAAAGACCTACAAAACGAATGCGAGGCAATAGCGATTTTTTGCGATGAATACGATTTAAGTTTCAGAAAGTTAGACGAAAACGATATAGATTTTGAGTTACTTAAAGACGAACGAATAATAGGTTACGCAGAAGTAAAAGGGAGAAACAAAACAATAGAAGAAGCCTACCCGTTACCAATAGCCGTAAGAAAGTTAGTTAAGCTAATGGACAAAAAGACGAAGCCCGTAATTATTTGGAAATGTTACGATGGAATAATTTACGGCAAACTTAAAAAACTCAAAGGAGAAATAAGGTTAGGAGGTAGAACACCCCGCGAAAATTCCTTTAATGACATTGAGTTAATGGCTTACTTTGAAAGGTCTAAAGAACTAATCGAAAAAAAAATTTGAAAAAATTTATATCGAGGTATTTTTATTTAATTTGGTTTTGTTATATTTGTATCTAATTAAAATTTATACGCTATGAAAAATTTATTTAAATCGTTGGCAGCCTTCCAACAAGAAGTTCCCGTAATTCACAAAGGTACGCAAGGCTTCGGTTATTCTTATGCTGATTTACCCGCTATTTTTGAAAAGATTAATCCGTTATTAGCTAAGCACGGATTAGGCTTTACTCAGTTGTTGCAATCAAAAGACGGATTAAGCTATTTAGTAACGCTTGTTTTTCACATTGAAAGCGGAGAAAATATAGAAAGCCAAATAATACTACCGCAAGTTACGTTAAAAGGAATGAACGATTACCAATCATTCGGTAGCGGTGTTACTTACTTTAGACGATACGCGCTTAGTTCTGCGCTCGGTTTAGTTACGGACAAAGATACGGACGCAAGCGGTGAACAAGTAAAAGACGAACCAAAGAAACCTAGTATTGACGATAAACGATTAGGAAAGGCTTTAGAAGCTATTGCTCAGGGCAAGTACACTAAGGAAGATTTATACGCTCAATTTTCATTAACAACGGCTCAGGCTAAATTACTTGAAAACGTATGAAAGTCAGGGCTTCTCAAATTGGTAAAATAATGGCAACCCCGCGTAAAGCGGGGGAGGTGCTATCGGAAACGGCTAAAACCTACGTTCACGATTTAGTATTGGAAGAAAAATACGGCATTAAAAAAGAATTTAGTTCACGTTACACGGATAAGGGAAACGAAGTAGAAGACCTTTCGATATGGTTGGTTAACGAGGTTCTCAATTATAACTTTATTTACAAGAACGACGAATTTTTTGAAAACGAATGGATTAAAGGAACGCCCGACGTAAACACGGACGAAGTATTAATAGACGTTAAGAGTTCTTGGGATGCTTCAACGTTCCCGTGGTTCGAAACCGAATTACCTAATAAAGATTATTATTATCAGTTACAAGGTTATATGTGGTTAACGGGTAAAAACGAATCAATTTTAGCTTATTGTCTTATAGACACTCCAAGCGAAATGGTAGAAGACGAAATACGTCGTGCGCATTGGAAGTTTCATTTAATAGATGAATCGCAGGAACTACGCGAAGAAATAGAAGCAAAGCACAAGTTTAGCCACATTCCGAAAAACCGCAGGGTAAAGTATTGGTTTGTGCAAAAAGACGAATCCGTAATAGAGCAAATTAAAGAAAAGGTCGAATTATGTCGGGAATACTATAATCAGTTAATAAAAGTAATATAATGTTATCGCATATCGTAATACGCAATACTATGAAACAAACAGCAGTAGAATGGTTGGAAAGTAGAATTACTGTTCTAATACCTGATGATATTGGAAGTCAACTAATGTATAAAAATAGCATTAAACAAGCCAAAGAAATGGAGAAGGAGCAGATAATTGATGCTTATTTAAAAGACATAGGAAAAGTAACTATTGATAAAGCATTAGTACATTGGGATAAAGCAGAAGAATACTACAACGAAACCTATGAAAGCAAAACTAACATTTGACTTACCCGACGAGCAACACGAATTTTATTGCGCTACTAAAGGTCAAGATATGATTAGTGTACTTTGGGAAGTACAAAAAGAACTTAGAACGCTATGGAAATACGAAGAACTAAACGCAGATGAACAATTAATAGTTGAGCGAATACGGGAAAAGTTTTACAGCATTTTAGAAGAACACGAAATAAACTTAAATAAATAACAAATGGAAACAAAAAAAAACACGGGAGCGATTTTTAAGAACGACAAAAAGCAAGGTAACCAACCCGACTACCGAGGTAAAGTAAACGTAAACGGTAAAGAAATGGAAATAGCTTTATGGCTTAAAGAATTAAGTAAGGGTACAAAGTACT
>Ga0208360_1000225_pt1 | contig 14835 bp, 14 predicted proteins | sample LakMenE27Jul10ns_FD_150739 | JGI IMG/M metagenome (GOLD analysis project Ga0208360, IMG submission 150739) | Freshwater microbial communities from Lake Mendota, WI - 27JUL2010 deep hole epilimnion ns (SPAdes) | ecosystem: Environmental > Aquatic > Freshwater > Lake > Epilimnion/Euphotic zone ...
GACATGTATGTCTCAATTGACTTGACGTAATTACGAAAAGGTAAGACTTACATATAAGCCGGCAACTGCCGTGCTTTCTTTTTTATGATGCGGGTGCATCAATAGCGAAAGTCTACCTTAGGAGTGCATTTATGCCTAATCATAGATTCACGTCACTGAAATCTCGTGGCCATGTCCTCACAATCGATACAATTACGTGTGGCCGATTACGCATCAGAAGTTCGAGAACGTTGGGGCAATACTGAGGCATTTCAACAATCGCAAAGTAGGACTTCCGGATATTCCAAAGCCGACTTTCAGGCTGCAAAAGTAGATCAGGAAGCGGCGACCGAACTCTTTGTCTATGCATTTGGTAACGGCTACTCAGCTACATCACCCGAAGCTCAACGCGCTGTCGTAGCCCATAGAGAAGCTATAACGAGATGGTTCTACGACTGTTCCATTGATATGCAGAAAAATCTTGCCGTCATGTATCTCGCAGATGATCGATTCAAGGAATATTACGATGGTCGAGTTCGAGGATTAGCGCAGTACGTCCATGACTCGATCATGGCTCAATAGTCAACGTCGCGCCGACATAACAGTCTTTTTGTATTCCTTTCCCTTTGAATCATAGGTAATCCAAGTTCCAACTTGAGCGCCATTCTTGAAACTTCCAGATCGCATGATTACTCCTGTTTTGCGAAACCATTGCCAGTTGCCGTGAAGTTTGCCAGATTTGTATTTTCCTTTAGCTTTTAGCACTCCATTTGAGTAGAACTCAAGGAACTCGCCTGACTTCTTTGGATAAGCGTCATTTATCTCTCTGATTTTTTCAACAAGAATTTTGTTTACAAGTGGCTTTGGGATTGGGTGCCCTGGTTCAAAATGTATTGAGCTTCTTGTTTGAACATACTTTTCAAGATCTCTTTTGATTCTGGAATTAAATGATCCGCTGTAGGGGAAAATACTGTTGTGGTTTTTGAAGCCATCAAAGCCTATGACTGGAACCCCTTCGATTAGAAAAGTGGGGATTCCATATTTGATAACTTGTTTGGCAGTGGGAAGTTTGTCCACAATATGGCTTCGAAGTTCAGACAAGATCTTTCTTTGGTCAGGGTTGAACTTCTTTAAATGTTCCGTCACTTGTGCGCTGGACATACACGAATTCTACTAAATTGGAGACATTTTCAGTCGATAACTTATAGGTGGCTGTCCGTTCAATTGCACATTGTTCAATGTGAGAATCAAAAACAGTGAATGCGCTTTAAACCATGCTGATTCGCAGCAAGAAGTCGCGCTTTAGACCGGATTCGGTTGAAGAGTTTCGACGGGTTGATACCCTTCTCTCATGGCTACAGAAATTCAGGTAAGAAAAGTTGCTAGGGACTGCTCATTAGTTTTTAACGCCCTTGGGGACCCCAATAGGCAAGATATTTTGATCATGCTTGAAACGGAAGGGCCACTTAATGTCTTACAAATTACTGAACGGCTGAACTTGGCTCGTCCCACTATCTCCCACCACCTAAAGATTCTGAGTAACGCTGGCCTGCTCAGATCCACTAAGAAGTCTCGTGAGATTTACTATGAATCTGAGTGGTCGGATGCCTCAAAGAATCTCAAAAAATTTATGAAACTCCTCTGGGATTGCTAGTTGACGGCGCTCTAATAGGTTGATAAGTTTCGACTCATCAACGCATCAAGAATCTTCGGAGGCCCCTAATGTCATTTTCAATCGATAAAACCCCATCACTTAAAGGTAAGACAGCGCTAGTAACTGGTGGCAATATTGGTCTAGGTTTTGAAACTGTTAAGGCTTTAGCCTCTAAAGGTGCTCATGTACTTCTCGCCGCTAGAAATGAAGAAAAGGGCAAGGCAGCAGTTGCAGAAGTTCAAAAGCTCATACCAAAAGCCCAAGTAGAACTACTTCGCTTGGATCTTGCCTCTCAGCGCAGTATCAGAGCCGCAGCTGCAGAAGTTGGCAACAAGTTCAGCCAATTAGATCTCTTGATAAATAACGCTGGAATTATGGCAATGCCAGAAATGAAAACTGAAGATGGCTTTGAAAGTCAGTTTGGCGTTAACCATTTAGGCCATTGGAGTCTTACTGGACTTCTAATGGATAACTTATTGGCAGCAGAACAAGCCCGAGTTGTTACTGTGACCAGCACTGCGCACCACTTGGTGTGGAACATCGACTTTGATGATCCACATTTGCGCAATAAGTACGCCCCATGGAAGGCATATGCACAATCAAAATTAGCCAACTATTTCTTTGCTCTTGGATTAGATAACGAGTTCAAAAATGCAGGAAAAAAAGCCATGAGCCTTTTAGCGCACCCAGGCTTGTCTCATACAAATTTACAGGTTGAGACTTTCGACAGAGGCGCTGCAGGATGGGCTGGAACTGTTTCAAAGTACCTAGCAGCTCGAGTGGGAATGGAGCCTAGCGAAGGTGCTAGGCCGCAAATTAGAGCTGCTCTTGATCCCAAAGCTAAAGGTGGTGAGTTCTATAGTCCAAGATTTGGAAATAACGGCGCCCCAGTAAAACACCCGATATTGCGAACTCGGAATAAGGCGAACATTCGCAAGCTCTGGGAACTTTCAGAGAAAGAAACTGGCATATCGATTCAGCCTTGATTAACTTATAAAGAAGAGTCGCCCTTGATCGACATCAAAATCTGCCCGTTTTTCTGCCCGTTGCCCGATTAATTTGCCCGTTTTTTTAGGCTAATTTGAAATCAGTTTTGTCAGAAATGATTCCAAAAGAAATAATGAAACGAGGCGGGATTTTGTCCCGCCTCGTCTAATTTAAAGAAGAGTCGCCCTATAAGCCGGATTCTGTCTTGCTATTGCTAGCGAGATCACCATCCATCTAGATCTGTAATTGCTTACAGATTCAAGCAACCTACCCGGTGACTTGTGTGGGCACACTCGAACGCCACCTGCATGGTCTTGCTCCAAGTTGGGTTTACATAGCTACGCAAATCGCTTCACGCACTGGTGGTCTCTTACACCACCGTTTCACCCTTACCAATATTGCTATTGGCGGTTTACTTTCTGTTGCACTGGTCCCGCGGATTACTCCGGGTGGGAATTACCCACAACTTTGCCCAATGGAGTCCGGACTTTCCTCGGTATAAGTCGAAATAAATCCACTCATAACGCGGTGATCCGGGCGACTCTTCTTGAGGTAAAGAATACGCGTAATTAGTGGCGCTACGTCACGGGTTCCTTTAGGGTGGCACACATGATTACAACAGTTGATGCGGATTTCCTATCTTTACCTCTTGAAAAGGTCTCCGATGCGGCGTTAAGCGCGGCTACAAGCGCTGGAGCTTCCCACGCAGATGTTCGAATTGAACGGACTCGCACCGGTTTTCTCTCGCTGCGAGATGCAAAGCCAGAAACGCAATCAGATGAGACAAATTTTGGAATTGGCGTGCGCGTTATCGTTAATGGCGCATGGGGTTTTGCCTCCTCCCCTGATGTCAGCGTTGAGTCCGCACAGAAACTTGCGTTGACTGCTGTTGCAATGGCAAAGACTTCAAAACCTTTGTCTACCGATGAAATTTCTCTAGTTGCCGAACCGGTTTATGCCAATAAAAGTTGGGTATCGGCTTACGAGATTGATCCGTTCTCAGTCTCTGATGCTGACAAAAAAGATCGCCTTGCATCTTTAAGTTCTAGGTTGTTGGCATCATCATCGGTCAATCACACCAGCGCGCATACGATGTATGTGAAAGAGCAGAAGCATTACGCAGACTCTGCTGGAACAAGCACCACACAACAGCGAGTTCGAGTGCAAACTCAGATTGAAGCAATCTCGATCGGTGCACATGGATTTGAATCGATGCGCACTCTCGCCCAACCTGCAGGTTATGGATGGGAGTGGATGGGGAACTCAATCTGGAATTGGGATGCTGAAATTGATCAACTTCCTTCATTGCTGGCCGAAAAGGTCGCGGCTCCATCGGTTGAGCCTGGCCGCTATGACTTGCTGATTCATCCATCAAATCTCTGGCTGACAATTCACGAATCAATTGGCCATGCCACAGAGCTTGATCGCGCAATCGGTTATGAAGCTAATTACGCCGGAACTTCCTTTGCGACACCAGACAAGCTTGGAAATCTCAAGTACGGCTCTGCGCTCATGAATGTAACCGGAGATCGCAATACTGAACATGGCCTCAGCACAGTTGGTTGGGATGATGAAGGTGTTGCTGCTCAACGTTGGGATATCGTCAAAGATGGAGTGCTTGTTGGCTATCAACTCGATCGACGTATCGCAGCTCATGTGAACAAAGAACGCAGTAATGGCTGTGCTTTCGCAGACTCCCCCGCGCATGTGCCGATTCAGCGCATGCCGAATGTCTCACTCCAGCCAAATCCCACCGGACCTACTCTGGATAAATTGATCGAGTCTGTTGAAGATGGCATCTATATCCTGGGCGATAAGTCCTGGTCGATTGATATGCAGCGCTATAACTTCCAGTTCACGGGTCAACAGTTCCATCGCATCAAGAATGGAAAGATTGTTGGCCAACTTAAGGATGTTGCTTATCAAGCCACCACCACAGATTTCTGGGGTGCGATGAAAGCAGTCGGTGGTCCATCTACCTATGTTCTTGGCGGCGCATTTAATTGCGGTAAAGCACAACCCGGACAGGTCGCGGCCGTGAGCCACGGATGTCCAGCTGCGGTATTCGACAAGATAAATGTTCTCAACACAGTTGCGGAGGCGGGCAAATGATTTCAGCACAAGATCTCGTTGAAAAGATTCTTGCACGTTCCACAACCGATGATTGCATCGTTGTTATCAACGACAAGACGCAAGCCAATCTTCGTTGGGCAAGCAGCACTCTGACAACTAATGGTGTCATCCAACAACGCAGTGTTACGGTCATTGCTTTCGTCGCGATGGATGGCTCAATGGCTTCTGGCGCTGTGACGCGCACAAATGTTGATGAAAGTGATATCGATTCTCTTCTCTCAGAAGCCACTGCCGCAGCAAAGGCTGCGGGCGCTGCTGAGGATTTCGCTCCTCTGGCTAAGGACGTTGCGTTTGGAAACTGGAGCGCACCGCATACACCAACTGGCCCAGATGTATTCTCGAAGTTCGCACCAGAACTCGGCGACATGATGCGCCGCTCGCAATCGGATTCCATTGAATTATTTGGCTATGCCGAGCACACGCACCAAACGATCTGGGTTGGATCAAAAGGCGGAATGAGATTGCGCCACGACTCGCCAGTTGGTCGCGTCGAAATGACTGGAAAATCCCACCAACGTTCGCGTTCGACATGGGATGGCGTTGAAACTCTCGACTTCAAGGATGTTTCAGTAGCTAATATCGATGCAAATATCCGCCAGCGTTTAACTTGGCAGGAGAAGAAGATTGATCTTCCTGCTGGAAAATACGACACCATCTTTCCTTCTGGATCTATTGCTGACATCTATGTCTACATGATGTGGGTTGCCGGTGGTCGTGATGCCTTCGAAGGACAGAGCGTATTTTCAAAGAAAGGTGGCGGAACTCGCGTTGGAGAAAAACTTGCCAACGTTGGACTCCAGCTTTTCAGCGATCCAGCTCATCCGATTTTGTCAGGTTCGCCCTTTGTTTCAGCTTCAGCTAGTAGCCCATTTACCTCTGTCTTTGATAACGGACAGAAGCAATCACGTGTTGATTGGATCAAAGATGGCGTTCTGCAATCGCTTGTCCAAACCCGTGCGAGCGCAAAACTCACATCGCTTCCTTACACCCCTATTGGCGATAACTTGATTATGAGCGTCGATGGCGGAAGCGGAAAACTTGACGATCTTGTCAAGAAAGTCGACAACGGATTACTCCTCACAACGCTCTGGTACATCCGCATGGTTGATCCGAATTCATTGTTGTTGACGGGACTTACTCGAGATGGGGTTTACTACGTCAAGAATGGTGAAGTTCAAGGTGCAACAAACAACTTCCGCTGGAATGACTCACCTGTCAGCGCCCTTTCACGTATCGCGCATGCGGGTGCTACTGAATGGACTCAACCTCGAGAGTGGGCCGGAGATGTCACAAATATGTCTGTGCCGCCGATGGTCATCAAAGATTTCAATATGTCGACTGTGAGCCCGGGTAACTAAGCGCGAACTTACGCGCGTAAATGCCCGCGCTCATTTGTTGAGCGGATTGCCATCAAACTATCTGATGGCCAGATTGAGATCGATGAGATGCTGCATGGCGATACATCTATATTGAATATCGCAGATGTGTCCACTTTCATCGCAGCCGCCAGCGCTGTCTTGATGATTCCATTATGAGTAGTCACACAGACTTTCTTGCCTGGGTAATCAGCCACCAGGCTCAACAAACCTTGGATTGCGCGAGCTTGAGCGGATTCATATGACTCACCTTCAGGTGGAGCGTATGCCGTGCTCGCTAGCCATTGAGCGTATTCAGCCGGGTAAGCCTTGCGCACCTCTTCAATTGATAATCCATCCCATAATCCAAATGAACATTCAACCCAAATGGGATCAACAACTGGATCTAGACCAGTCGCTTTTGAGATCGCTTCCGCTGTCTGCATAGTGCGTTGTAAAGGCGAAGTAATCAAAACATCAGGTGCAAGATTTGCAATCTCGTTCGCTACTAGCTCTGCTTCCATTAGACCTTTTGCCGTGAGTCCAGGATTGAGAGCGCCATCTCCCGAAAATTTTCGATGTGGAGTTAAAGGAGTCTCGCCATGACGAACCAGGTAGATCATCGTAGGTACTTCATTTGAGATCAAACGTTCGGTGAGGTAATTCAATTGAATCGGTTCTTTCGCGGTCGCGATGATTCCGTCCAATGCTTCATTGACTAGTCGATCTGCATGGCTATTTTCTTCGCGGGGTATCCACATGAATTCAAGCAATTCATGTGGGTGAATCTTCTTTGCCTCGAGAGCGAGCTCGCGCATCTCTGGGTGACGAATCTTCCACTTACCACTCATCTGTTCGACAACTAATTTGCTATCGAGACGAACTTCTATTCGCGCTTGAGGATCAATCTCGTGCGCAGCCTCAAGACCGGCAATTAATCCTCGATATTCAGCAACATTATTGGTCGCGACTCCGATTTTTCCAGAAACTTCGGCCAGAACTTTGCTTCCCTCAAACACCACCGCGCCGTATGCAGCTTGCCCAGGATTACCTCGTGACCCTCCATCAGCCATGACTATCAATGAACGAGGCATTAGCCGACTCTCACCAGAATTCTTCGACATTCTTCACAGCGCACAACCTCGTCTTCTGGCAAGGAGGCGATCCGACTTAGGTCTGCGGCGTTGATGTTGAGATGGCAACCCTCGCATCGACCCGCGTGAAGTCTTGCCGCCCCGATTCCGTCCGCGCTGGTGCGGATTTTGTCATAGAGCGCTAGTAGTTCTGGTTCCATCTCTTGGGCAAGATTTGCTCGATCACTCAGTGTTGCATTCTTAGCCCGAGCAATTTCATCAAGTGCAACTTCCTTCTCTTTAGCAAACTTCGTAACTTCTTCATGAAGCGCATCTCTCTCTTGAGATAGCGACGAGATTCTCTGGTCTAAAGCCTCGATGCGAACCATGACTTCGAGTTCAATTTCCTCAAGCTCTGCTCGTCGCTTTGCGAGCGATCCCAGTTCGTGTTGGAGCTGTTCTAATTCTTTGGGAGTTCCTAAGCCAGAGGCTAGGCGCTTCTCATCTTTCTCTATTCGCGCGACTACTTGTTCAACATCAATTTCCGATTTTGAGAGTTCATGTTTGATGTCGCTCTTTTCTGTCTCAGCAGCAACACAGAGATCGCGCGCAGTGGCATGAGCTACTGTTTTGTCATCCAAGATTTTGGAGACTGGCAACGTTTGCGCTTTGTGATCCAATTGAATGATTGAAGAATCTAACGCCTGAAGCGCGAGAAGTTTCTCTTGGGCTGCCTTCGATGCTTTCATCACTGCCCTACTTTAGGCTAACTCTCAGCCACTTCGAGTCGCGCGCTACTTCGAGATGTTTTACGCTGGTCGTCTGATGAGACGCCTATTCACTTCACTGACAATCACAGCTCTTTTCCTTGCGATTTTCAGCGCGCCATCATCCTTCGCTGCCAAGGCACCTGTTCCTGGCGCAAAGTGTCCAAAGCTCAAGGCGACTCAAGTCTTTAAAGGTAAGACATATACCTGTATCAAATCGAAGAAAAAGATTGTCTGGAGCAAAGGCGTTGCGATTCGTCCTGTTGCCACCCCAACTCCGACGCCTTCCGTAACTCCGACGCCCACACCTACTCCAATGCCTTCCGTAACTCCTACGCCCACACCTACTCCAACGCCTTCCGTAACTCCGACTCCGACTCCAACTCCAACTCCAACTCCAACTCCAACAAAAGTTGGCTACACGATGGATCAGGTGCGAGCCAATAACTCTTCAGCAAGTTGTTGGACTCTCATTGATGGATTTGTTTATGACCTCACTCGTTGGATATCAAGTCACCCTGGTGGCGCAGGTGCAATCCGTGGGCTCTGTGGCGTAGACGGTACTTCATCATTCAAAGCACAACATGGCAATCAGAGTAGCCCTGCTCAAAGACTTAATTCGTACTTGCTAGGGCCGTTGAGTAGGTAGTTATTACTTTGACTTCATCGTCTTTAAGGTAAGTGACACCATCTTAAGCAGAAGCTTCTCGTCAACTTTCCAGTCAACTGGTACCTGAACAGTCTTCTTATTTACTTTGTAGCCCTCGAGTAGAGATGCTATTTCTTCCAGCACTTCTGAATTAAACGGAGCGATTGTTATGTGGTTCTTTGAGACCGATAAGCCAAAGACATAACCTTCACGAGACTTCAACATCGGCTGATTCCATGCAATGACTAATTCAAGCTTGGGATATTTTGCCTGAATAACTTTGAAAATCTTTCGAATAGTTTTCTTCTTGGTGTCGTCATGCTGAGCGAGGAAATCGCTAAATCCATCAAATCGCTGCGAACTAGTTGAGCCACGCGAATACATGACCAGAGCGTTTGCGTGAGCCTGACTAAATCCATGCTCTTCTCTGAGAAAAGCGATCTGTTCAGGGTATTTTCGATCGCTAATTTCTTTCATAACGCCAAACCAATACCTCATGGGTTGGCCATACTTAGCTTCTATTTTGGGAAAATGAGCAGAACGTTCCTTCTTACTTGCTGGCATGAGTTTTGAACTTAGCGATTACCAGCAGGTCTATGTCCGCATCCTTGAGGTTTACTGCAGCAACAGGTGCAGTTGCCTTCAGGACAGCCACATGGACACCGAAAGGTTTCCTTTGATTCACTCATGATCTAATCCTGATCGATAAGGCCGGTAAATCCCCAACCCCAGGCTAGACAGAAGAGAAAAACTCCAAGTACGTAAAGTAAGTCGTTCATAGGCATGACTCTACTTCATGGTTGGTTGTCCCCGCGTGTTGAAGACTTTCCATAGAAGACTTTGACGGTGCTTCCCTATATGAGTTAAGACTCTTATCATTCATGCTCATGAAGATTAGAGCACTTCTTGTTGCTCTCCTTCTCATCGCATCGCTCGTTCAAGCCGTCGCCGCTACCCCACCGAAAGCTGGGGCTGTGTGCAATAAAGCAGGCTCAATAAAGAATTCGAATGGCAAGAAATTTACCTGCATTAAGAGTGGAAAGAAGTTGATCTGGGATAAAGGCGTTGTGATCAAAAAAGCGGCGCCAGCATCATCGTCGCCACCCTCGCCGACTCCAACACAGTCACCAACTTCAACTCCAACGCCTGCACCTTCCACTACTCCCTCACCTACTCCTTCACCTACTCCCGCTCAAAGTGCAGGTCCAACGCCCAGCACCCCAACAGGCATTAAGCAGAAGACATCTTTGGTGGCATATGCACCACCAAGTGTGCCCAGTGAAAATATTGAACTCTGCAAAATCAAACAGCCCGGATTCGACGGAACGAAGTCTGGATTTCCGGCTCCCACGCCTCTGTATCAAGGCAAAGGAGTCGTTAAGTGGGCGCTGATTCCACTTGATTTTTCTGACCTACCTGGCGAGGCAAACTTTATGACCCGCGCTCGCGAAGAGATGACATTCGCTTCGGAATGGGCAGAAAGCACTAGCGAAGGACAATTCAAGATTGAATGGCAAGTACATGACAAGTGGATACGCCTCCCAGGACTCTCAGGCGATTATGCAATTCCTGTGACAGATAACAGAGGATTTTCATCTCCGGCCCAACACAGTGTGTGGCAGAGAGCCATCTCCGAATCAGATAAGTATGTCGACTTCACTGGCATTCAAGGAGTGCAATTCATCCTTCCTGCTGGACAGAAAATTATCGAATACGGCATCAAAGGCAATAATAATTTTGATGTTGTCAGAAATTACGTCACGGGCGAAGGAACTCGAATAGACCTTTTCTCAATCCCAAGCACATTCCAGGAAGAGCCGAAATCTGGACGAAATTTCTGGTCTTGGTGGATGTATCACTACATGGTCGGGTTGGGCGTTGGGAAATTTGGTGGATCACGAGTTGGTACACCACTTCATACGTACTTTATTCAGGGTAGTACAGAAGGTGCCCGTGAATTGGGAGGATGGATTAGATTTTTAGTTGGCTGGATGCCCGATTCACGTGTCTATTGCCGAACAGCAGCCAATCTATCCAAACTTGATATCACTCTGGTTCCACTGACTGATAACAAAACACAAGGAATTAAACTTGCAGTTATTCCTCTATCCGAGAAAAAAGCTTTGGTCTTGGAATCACGAAGAGTCACAAAGTTCTCCTGTACAACCTTTACTGAGCGAAATGGCGTTTTTGCTTACCTCTATGACTCTGCCTTGGGGCATGAAGATGAATACTTCAAAGCCATTTCACCAAGTGGCAGACCCACAGAAACCTATTCGTGTTACGCGACTCCAGGAACGGATGTTTTGCTGCATGAAGGAGACAAAGTCACCTATGAAGGCATAACGGTTGAAGTGACCGCACATGGCGCCTTTGATCGAGTAGTGATTTCTCGAAATCCCTGATGTAGCCTTTCGTCATGCAATCGAGGTGGGCCTCAGGCGCAACCGCGCCATCCAGCGATCCCATCATCCATCTTCTCCAGAGATTTACCTATGGCCCTACAAAAGATTTAGTGGCTGAAGTAACCAAGGTCGGTGCAGATAATTGGTTTGAAAAGCAGCTAGAACATCTCTCTATTCCCGATGCTGAAGTAGATGCCTATCTTGCAAAGTGGGATATTTTCAATTACATACATAAAGATATGAATTTCTTATGGCCTTTAGCTGAATCCGAGGGAGATATAAACAAGGGTCAAATATTCAATTCAAACCATATGTCAGGGCGCGTTTTGCATCTCTACACCCTCATCCGACAGGCTCACTCAAATCGTCAAGTATTCGAAATGATGGTCGAATTTTGGCATGACCATTTCAACATCACGACTCTTGGAGACGACACCAAAGATGGACATCTAGATTGGCATACAAATGATTGGAATAAACGGGTTATTCGCCAATATGCCTTAACTAAATTTGAAGATCTATTGCAAGCAACCGCATTGCATCCAGCCATGATCGTCTATCTCGATGGCGAGCTAAGTACCAAAGAGCTTCCTAACGAAAATTATGGTCGCGAGTTGCTCGAACTACACACAGTCACTCCAAAGTCAGGTTATACCCAAGCCGACATTATTGATGCTTCGAAGTTGTTTTCGGGTCTACGAGTGAAATGGCCTGAGCGCTGGTACCAGAGAGGTCCAAGACCATTCCCTCAAGGTAATCTGCTCACAGACGGAATTCCTTTTGCATCGATGCTTCAAGAGCAAAGACAGAACTTTGGCACATTCAAAATCATGGGTTGGCAGAGAACAGTCACGTCAGTCCATCAAGTGTTACCTGCAATAACATCACTTCTCAACTACTTAGCCTCTCATCCCGAGACAGCCAAAACGATAGCTCTGAAGCTTGGTCGACGCTTCGTCGAGGATGTACCTTCACAAAAATTCATTAGCGATATCGCTGCTTCTTACACATCAAGTGGCGGTGACATCAAAGCTACATTGCAAGCAGTCTACAAACATTCCGATTTCAAGAACGCTATCGGCACAAAATTAAAGCGACCCGGCGAGGATTACATCTCTGTTGCTCGATCTTTAGATGTGTGGCCCAACTTTACAAGAGTGCAAAAATGGCAGGGAATCACAAGGGAGTTTGCTTTTCCAGCGATCGTGGCCAATGAGTTAGCAAGAATGGGACACGCACCATTGTCTTGGCCATTTCCTGATGGCTATCCCGATGTTGCTTCCAGTTGGGTTAACGCAAGTTACCAAGTCACACGTTGGAATGTGTACGGAAACTTTGTACAAGGCAACACATGGAACCAACCCGACTGGGAGGCTCTATTACCCAATCGAGAGACGAACTTGGATAGACAGATAGATCAAGTTTCTCAACTCCTTCTCTTCAAAGAATTGGGTAGTGCGGATCGAACCTCAGTCAGAAATGCAGTCACAAAGGTTTACGGATCTAACCCCAATCTCAATAACTCATATCGTGATATTTCGGCGCTGATTGCGCGCTTAATTTTCCAACTACCAGTTTGGAGTCTGCGATGATTACAGAAGAAGCGATCGAGCGTTGTCCTGAAGGACGCGATGGATTTACTCGTCGACAGTTCCTACGTGGTGTGGCTCTCTTTGGTGGAATGACAATTCTCTCTGCAAATGGAATCAGATATACATTCGCAGCATCAACCACTGAAGTTCCAGATGTAGTAGTAACCATCGTACTTCGAGGTGGTTTCGACGGTCTGAGCGCCGTAGTCCCCACTGACGAAAACATGATGCGTAAGGCGCGCGGCCAGATCTACATACCGAATGCCAGCCTTCTTCAATTAGATCGCGACTTCGGACTTCATCCAGCCTTAAAGAAATTGATGCCCTTATGGCAAGCAAAAGAACTAGCTATTGTTAACACAATTGGTGCTCCGACACATTCGCGCAGCCACTTTGATGAGATTTCTGATGTTGCCTATGCAGCTTATGGAGAGAAAGACAAGCGCAGCGGTTGGATGGCACGATTTTTGGATGTAACTGGAAGTGGATCTGTAGTTCAGTCAGTTGGAATTGGTTCCACGACTAAACAGCTCGTGGGTGGAAAAGCCGCACCAATTAATCTCAATGCAATCGATAACTTTAGATTGGATTCGGTTTACGGCTATAAGGCAGAAGACTTAGCTGGATTTATTGATGAAACTCATGGGCGATGGACAAATGTGTGGGCGACCCAAGCGAAATCAACTATTCAAGCTCTAGACCAGATCGCAAAGGCCGGCGCTCAAAGAAGCGCTGTGACATACCCAAGCACAGGAACAGGCCAAAGACTCCGCGATGTTGCAGCGCTTCTGAAAGCCGGCATCGGTGTTCGCGCCGTAGATGTTGAATTCCAAGGTGATTGGGATATGCATGCAAATATGGGAAATCTTGAAAATGGATGGCTAACTTCCTACCTTGCTGATCTTGGCGGATCAATCGCATCATTCCGCGAAGATCTCGGAGTTCTCTGGTCACGCGTAACGGTTGTCACCGTTACGGAGTTTGGACGAAGAGTCAGTGAAAACCAATCCACCGGAACAGAGCATGGATGGGGCACCAGCACTTTCGTCGCAGGCGGAGGCGTTAACGGTGGAAAGATTCACGGTCGATTCCCTGGTCTTGACGATAAGCAGCTCAAAGATGGCGATCTTGTCGTAACTGCCGATTATCGGAGCCTTTTAACTGAAATCCTCACACGCCGTGCAGGAATTACTGCTCAAGGAGCAGAACAGGTATTTCCAAACTTCCGACCAGAAGTTCTCTCTGTCATGAAACATCTCTCTGAAACCCCATTACCCGATAATTTCCCCAAGAATGTTAAAGATGCGCTCGGAAACGTTTCGTACGACATGAGTTTGCTGCCAACCGCTGCGCCAGCTGCTGCTGTTACCGCATCTCCTTCGGCCAGTGCAGTCGCATCTCCTTTAGCTTCTCCATCTATGAGCGCCGCAGAAATGGTTGCGCCATCGCCATCTAGTTCTCCAAGTTCGAGCGCAAGTGCGAGCGCAATTCCAACCCCAAGTGCGTCACCTTCTGCGAGAGCAACGTCTAGCAAGAAAAAGACAATCACCTGTGTGAAGAATGGAAAGACAATTAAGGTTACTGGCACTAATCCAAAGTGTCCTGTTGGTTACAAAATTAAGAAATAACGATTCTTATTTCGCCATTCGCTTCAACCGTGCGATAACTCTTTAGCGGATCGACCGCAGGGCCGCGGACTACTGCTCCCGTCTCCGGATCAAAAATCGAACCGTGTGCCGGACACTTCAATTGAGCGCCACTCAAACTGCTTGGAACTCCATTGTGTGTGCATCTAACGTCGAATGCAACAACGCCTCTTGAAGTTCTCGTCAACGAGTAGCCCGTTGAAATTCCAAATGAATCTTTAATGAAAAAGACTTTTGATTGTCGAAGCGTTAGATCTGCACTCTTTGCAATTACGACACCTTCTAGCGTTTTACTGGGAGAAGCGGACGCAGACGGTGAAGCTTTGCTGCTCTTGGATGGAGTAGGAGTCGGGGTTGATTTCTTCTTTTTCGGAGTAGGAGTGGGGGTTGATTTCTTCTTTTTTGCAGCTTCCGCCTTGTGACTAATTGCACCAGGTATCAATGCTCCCAACAACAAGAAAAAGAGTCTGCGGGGCATCTGCGTCATGGACGAAATTGTATTGGTTGCTTGGAATCAAACTCTTTTTCCCAAGTTATTCTTGGTGGGCGCTGAGGGTTTTGAACCCCCGACCTACTCGGTGTAAACGAGCCGCTC
>Ga0208360_1000231_pt1 | contig 14563 bp, 22 predicted proteins | sample LakMenE27Jul10ns_FD_150739 | JGI IMG/M metagenome (GOLD analysis project Ga0208360, IMG submission 150739) | Freshwater microbial communities from Lake Mendota, WI - 27JUL2010 deep hole epilimnion ns (SPAdes) | ecosystem: Environmental > Aquatic > Freshwater > Lake > Epilimnion/Euphotic zone ...
GTTATTTATTCCTTTGTCAATATTTCTAACGGCACTAACTTTACTACCCTCTTTTTGTGATTGAAGTTGTTGTTCGTTTTGTTCTATTTCCTTAATATTTTCTTTTTCTTTTTGCTCTTTTGCTTCAATTTCGGATTCTTGTTTTTTGGCTTTTTTTACTTGGCGATAAATTAAATAACCAATTCCACCTGCAACCGCAAGTGAACCAAAAATTGTTAATCCTATTTTAATTCTTCTATCCATTATGCAGGTAAATTGTTTAAGTAATTTAATACTTGCTTGTACGAACCTTCACTATCAAAAAAACCTGTTAATTCATCGTTTAAGTCATTTGCTAAATCACCATAATTTTTTGGTGGGTTAGCATAAGCATAAGCAACCTGTGAACCTTGACCTCTTGTTTTTATTTTGCGTAGAATTGGCATTACACTTTCGTTACCTGTACCCAATTTACCTATCCAAGCATTTAATTCATCGGCAATTTCTCTTGCTTTTGCCCCCGTAATTAATTTTTTTACATCGGCTTTACCACTTTGCCAAAAAGCAGGATTTAATGCGTCTGTACCTTTTAATTTATCGGATTTACTTAATTGTGCTTGTTGCGATTCTTGTGAAGTAGTATCTAATAATTTAGCATAAATATCACGCATTATGCGTTTCTTTTTGAAATGATTAAACACTAAAAAAGTACCCACACCAACAAATGTAGCAATACCTAAACCGATAAATATTTTCGCTTTTGTATTTGCCATTTTATGCTTGTTTAGGTATATTAGGAACTATTACATTAGGAATTGATGCACTTGGGTTTTGAAGCAATTTTCTTAATATTAAAATAAATATAATTACTCCTATACCCAAACCACCAATAGCGACCCATTTTGCCACAGAAATACCTTGATTAATAGATGCTTTAACATTGTCAAATGCTTCATTTAACTTTGTAGTATCAATATTTACGCCTTGTGATTTCATATACATCCTTGTTTTAGATGTATTGGCATCGGCATTTTTTCCACCACGTTTTGCCCAAGCAAATGACCACAAAGAATTAGCGGTTTTCTTACCGAAAACACGCTTTAATTCCTTATGCCATTGAATCCAACTCTCCGATGTTGAACTCGCAGTAGGTATATTTTGTGATGGGTCGGCTTTCATTTTTATTCAAAGTCCAAATCTAAACCATCAGCACTAACGTCATAAACTCCATCCGCATCCGTTTCGTTTACTTGTCCAACAGGCATCATTTGATTAATTGTTGGATTCCATTGAAAACGTGGTTGTACGGTTTGGTCAAAAGAAGATTGTTCTTCACCTGTTTCATCGGTTTTAGTGCTTACGGGTGCAGGAACATTTGCTTTATTCATTCTTTGATTAATGTAATATCCTGCTACACCCCCAACTAACGCACCAACGATGGCTAATTTCCAATTTTTCTTTGCCACAAAGTATGTAACACCACCTGCTACTACTCCGCTAATTATTGTTACTTTATCTATTTTCATTTTTATTTTTTTTATTAAACTAAACCTTCGGAAACTAATGTTTCGGTATAATTATTATTTCTACCATCTTCACGCTTACCTGCAAATTGTCTTGCCCCTTGACGATTTATAACTTGTTGTGAAAATTGATTTTGACGAGCATTGGTAATATCAGATTTTACGCTTACAGGTGCATTACTAACGGCTTCACGAACATCTTTTGATGCACGTTCACGCAATTTTTTTGCTACCATTTCCGAACAACCTTCGTATTTTGCCTTTTGCTCTGCTGAATAGCGTACATTAGGTTTCAATTTACCACATACTTTGTTACGAGCCGTTTCATACGCATCTTTGTCAAGTCCTGTTTTGTCAAAGAAATCCTTACGCAATTTTTTACGTTTTTCTTTACGCATTTGCCATTTTTCATTCCAAGAAGCATCTTTTTTAGCAATTTTAATATCATTTAATTTTTTGCTAATTTTTTTGTTAATGACTTCAATAATTCGTGGGTTTGTAATATTCATTCCCTTAATTACTTTGTTCATATCACCTCTTGAATCGGGATTTTCTTTACAGAACTTCACAATTTGATATGCCAACTCTAATTCTTGGTCGGTCATATTTTTCAACGTGCTTTCTGCATTTGCAACTGCGTTAGGAACATTTGTTTTCAAATCTCCATCGGCAGAATAAAACACGCTTTCGTAATATGTAGGTTCTTGTCCTTCGGTTATAGTTCCTATTGGCCAAAATTTACCCAATTTAGGATTCCAAACAAATCTTGTACCTTCCATACCCGACATTGTTTCGCTTTGAGAAGCCATAGCATTATCTAAAATGTATTCTTCTTTTTCAGAACGAGTTTGTGGGTCATTGGCTGATGCGGTAGGCATAGAAGCCATATCTTTTTCCGAAACACCTGTTGGCGTTTGTTTTTTCGGCATCATATATCTACGATACACATAAGCCAAACCAACACCTACGCCTACGGCAATAAGTATTTTTTGTGTTCTATTCATTTTTTATTTTTTTAATTTTTGTAAAGGATTAAGCCGTTTTTTTTGCTCTCCTTCTTGTCATAGATTTTTTAGAACCTATTGGGCGACCTCTTTTAAGTTTTGGTGCAGTTGTCATAACAGGTGCAGTTGCCGTTTTGCGTGGGCGACCTGCTTTACGTTTTGTAGGTGCAGTTGTAGTTGTTACTACGATAACTTCTTCTCGCATTTTGCGTGGGCGACCTACACTACGTTTTGTAGCCATTACAGGTGCAGTTGCTTTTGATTTGTTTTTAGAACCTTTTGGGCGACCTGCCTTACGCTTCGTTGAAGTTGTAGTTGCTTTTGCACCACGCTTACGTTTTACTAATTTGTAACCACCTGTTAATCGGTCTGTTACCAAAATGTTTCCACAACCATCTACTAATCTTGAACGGTCTGTCGAATGTTTAACTCTTTTAGCCATTGTTTTTTGTTTTTTATGTTAATACTAATTTTTACTAATTAAATTCCCCAATTTTTTTTCAAGTCCTCACGAATTGCTTTGCCTTGTGTATAACCTATTACACCCACAACTAAAATTAGCGTGGCAAATATGGAAACATTAACAATTTGATTCGTATTCATACAAATAACTTTTTTTTATTAAAATTGGTTTGAATTTTATTTTGAACAAAACAACGATTAAACCCTTTGTGTTAAGAGTTTTATGCGAAAATGTATCGCTGTTTAATACAAGAAAAATACTTTGTTCAATGTCAAAAATAATACATTTTTAATTAAAACAAATAAATTCTAAAAAAAATATTAAAAAAAATCAAAAATTATATTTGTGAAAACGCTTTTATGTAATCTTTTAATTGTTTTTTCGGTTCAAATAAATGTGGATAAAACTCTATTGTTCCACGATTTAACTGACTAAAATAAATATCAAAAGTTACTTGCGAATATGGGTTCAAAACATAATTACTTAAATAGGTTCTACCATCCATAATTAAATTCTTAAATGGCAATAAAACTATATTTTGTGATTCCCAAACATCTATTCTTGAAATTGGCAAATTAGCATACGTTTTTGATTGTCCTGTTGCACTAATTTGCACCATTTCCATTGTATTGTAAAATGGCTTTTGTGCTTCTATTGAAGAATTAATTGTGGACATTCTAATATATTCCACTTTAATTGGCTCGTAGGCAAGGTTTTGAATAAAAAAATTGTAATCTACCGAACCTGTTACAAAGTATGGATTTTGTGGAGTATTTACTGAATTGTAGCCATATAAATTATTTGAATTTGAACCTGCAATATAAAGTATAGCACTATCGGGATTAATTATTATTCCATTTAATCCAACAATACCCGATTGAATTAAAATTGTTTGAACAAAACTATTGGTATTGCAGTCAAAAATGGAGTATTGTTCATCATTTCCATTACTTGTAATAAATAATTCATTGGTAAGATTATTTAATACTAAATCGTAAGGTAACAAAGGTTGTGTATTAGGAATTAATGCCACATCAAATAAAAGTGTATTTGTATTTGGATTACATACCGAAACACTACTTGTTCCATAATTTGCTACATAAATTAAATTGTTATTTTGATTATAAACAATACTTGCAGGTGCAGAGGCAGGATTTAATGCAATTATAGTTGGTAAAAGTAAATTATTTGAACAATTTATGATAAAAATATTATCGCTACCACTATTGGTAACATACGCTAAATTATTATCCGTATTTATTGATATTCCAAAAGCGGTATTAAATCCTAATATATTTGCTTCTATTGTATTTGTAACTACATTAATCACAAAAACACTTAATGCACCTACGCCATATAAAAAATTATTATTTGGATTAAATGCCATTCCAAAACCTATATCAGCACCTAAAATAGTTGCAACCAAAGTATTTGATGAACAATCAATTACAAAAGTATTGCTTGAAATTGAACTTGAAACATAAATTGTATTAGTTAAAGGAACATAAATAATACCTGCTTGTGGCTCTCCTATATTAATTGTTGTAATTGTTGAATTAGTAGCAATCGAATAAACTACAACATTATTTGTGTTTGTAGCAATATAAAGCGTGTAATTATTTGTATTTAATGCTGAATTAATATTTTTACCACCACTATTAAATGTTGAAACACCGCTATTAGCAGGTAAATAATTTGGTGATGTTGGAGTGTTTACTAACGTAAAATTATCCCCAATATCTACGGCAATAGGGGAAGCCGAATAATTATTCAATGTGAATTGAACAAGATTCGCATATTTATTTTTCGGTATGTGTAAATCATCTTTTAACATTAGATACCTCGCCCCTATCGTATTTATCAATAAAATCTTTTATTATTTTATATCTCTTATGATTCGCTTCATTATTAGCGGTTTTAAAGACATATAAAAATGATTTATGTGCTTCGTATGGCGACCACCCTTTACCTAAATATACATATAACGCTTGAATATCCGCACCTGTTTCGTAATTGATTGGTTTATCAATTTTAGGGTTCAAATATTTGTGTGCAAATTCGTGCATTAAAATAATTAACCGCATAGGAACGGTATATTGCATAAATTTTGTTTTGCTAACTTCAATAATACCCGAATTATGTCCAATTCGTGCAGGTGTAGTTAATTTCTTTTTGGTTGAATGGTCTTTTAGTGTATTGTAATAATCTATCGTGAATTTATTATCATCACTACGATAAATATGTGGTTTATCATCTCCTGCCGATAATATACTTGCATTTTGAGAAAATTCAACGGCAAATTTGTAGAAATTTTGAGTGTCCTTATTCCACCAAACATCGTATTCTTTTAATTTTTCGACTTTCATATCTACTATCTTAAAAGAACTATCTTCACCAAAAGGCATATTACCATTTACAACATTGTAAACTGCTATTTTTAATTTTTTAGGTGATACAGGAAATTTTAATTCAAAAGTTCGTGTACCTTGTAAAACACCACTTCTATCCACATACTTTGTAGCAGGTTTATTCGGGTCAACAGCAACTATTCTAACATTAATTCTTTCTTTTGCTTGAATAGTTATATTTAACTGAAACGGATGATAATTTGATGGTATTTCAATAACCATAATTTTTTACTTTCTTTTGAATAAATAGTAAAGTGCAACAACTCCTGCAACACCAATTCCTAATGCTAAATACTTATTAAGTCCAAAAATTCTATCGTCTAATTTTCCTGTTTGTGGATTAATTTTTTCTCCTGTTTTTGGGTCAATCCATTCTCCTTTTTGGTTTAATGCAGGGGCATTTGGGTCTAATGGTGGATTTTCAACTGAACCATCATTTAATCCTTGCTGAAAGTCAGCAGGTGTTTTTCCATCTTTATAAGGGTTTTTATCTACTATTTTTCCTACAAGACCAATTAAAGAAGTTAATACACCTGTACCTGCCGTAATCAGTGCCGCTTCTCCTAAACCTGTTAAATTTGAAGTTTTTTCAACATTTTCAACATTTGCTACATTTTCTGTACTTTTTATTTCTTCTGATTTTTTTGGCTTCTTTTTATACCCTTTCAGTATTGCTTCTTTTAATTTTTCGGGTTTTCCGCCTAAATTTTTCCACGCCCTTTGTGTCTTAATCCACCCATTTTTTGCTTTTTGGATAGATTCGGGTTTGAATAAATTTTGTGCTTCTGCATCGGGTAATAAAGCAGGTGCTAATCGTGTAGCATAGCCAAATGCGTTCATTTGAATCAACAACAAAGCACCCCCCCTACCTAATGCAGTAATAGGTGTAAATCGTGTAGCAAATCTAACGGCTTTTCGACCAAAACCTGCATTTTCATCTATTGCTTGTTTTTTTTCTTCCTTTTCTTGTTCAACACACCGAGTATATTCAAGGTTTGTTAATTCACCACGATTTCTTTTGTCTTTACAGGCACGTTTATCTTTACGAAAATCTTTTCTTGCATCTCCACGTTTATCACGTTTTTCTTTATTTGATGAATCACCATCTGCTGAACTATAATTATCTCCGTAATAAATTTTATTTAACGCTTGATTAATAGTTTCATATTCACCTTCTACATTGTCATATTCTTCAACCACATAATCACGAACTTCTTTTGTTAATTTTCGTGCATCGGAATTTTTATTATTCAAATTGGCTAAATCCTGCATTGAAAAACCACCCATAATATCCATACCTAAATCTGCATCACCATCGGCATTTGCATAAGTGTTGGCATCAAAAGGTGTTGTGGGAAAATATCGGTTTAAAGCAGGATTCCAAGTCATTCCATAAAAAGAACTCATTACTTCACGATGTTCTTTGTTAGCAACAATTTCACGTTTAGGTGTAGGAAAACCTGCATCAGCGTTTGATTCAAAACCTTTGTGATATGTTAAATAATTATTTTCTTTATCACTTGATACCACCATATTCATAGGGCAATAATAACCCATAGGTGAAAATATATCGGACATTCTTAAATTTCTTGATTTAAGAAAGTCGGATAAACTCATTTTTTTATTTGGTGGTAAATTTTGGAAAGCATCTAATACTTTAATTCGATTTTCCAATTTTTTAAGTTTCATTTCGCACATTTTTTTTCTTCGTTTCATTTCACGAACTAAAAGTGCTACTTTTTCATTATTACGACTTTTTACAGGTGCTAATGTTGTTTCCATATTATTTCCCTTTTAATTTGACCACCGCTACTACTCCACCAATAATTACCACAAATGAAATTCCAATCGCAACGAGTGGATTTAATCCAAAAATTGTGGTTCTCTTACCTTGCTCTTGCTTTTCTTTTTCAAGTCGTGCTTGTCGTTGGGCAGGTGTTTCATAGGATGATAACCCTTTGAATAAGTTTGTATATTTATCTAATTGTGTTGTCCAATTAGGTTTTTTAGTAGTTGTTTTTTTTTCTTTTTCAGTTGGTTTTTCTTCTGTAACAGGTTTATTTTCTGTTTCAGTATCTCCATTTGCATTTAGGTAAAGCAAATCGTTTTCTACACCATTAAAATTAATATCAATATCAAAATCTTCCATTATGTCGGATTTACTACGTTATTACCTTTTTTTGCTATGTATATTTTATGTGCTACATAACCACCTAATGCTACTCCTAAAATAGAAAATAGCCAAATATTTTTTTTGAAATATAAAGCACTTAAAATACCACCTGCTAATCCTAACAAAGCACCATTTTTGTATGCTTTACTTTCTTTTTTAACTTCTTCGGCTCTTTTACCTTCGATTGTACTTTTAATACTAAATCCTGCTTCGTCTAATTTTTCTCTTTCCTTATCACTTAATAGTACCGATTGTGCTTTTATTCTATCTATCGTTTCATCAAAATTACTATCTTTTTTTAGATAGGGCATTTTATCCGTTTTTGTAACATATTCAATCGGAAATATGTACCTATCTTCAACTAAAATGTAATCTTTTTTATAGTATTCACCTATTAATATATCTCCTTCTTCAAAGTATTCGGTAATTGGTTTTCCAAGCAATTCCGATTTTTTAATATCGGGTGCTTCAAAGGAATAATTCAATTCATAAATACCTTTTCTTGCCATTAAATTTTACCTGTTTTTTTCAAGTAAATAAAGCCACCAATCAAACCTAAAACAATAACTCCTGCAATAATATATTTAGTAGTATTGCTTTTCGGTTTTTCATCTTCTATTTGACCACTTTTTTTACCGCCCGTATCTCCACCACTTGTATCTCCACCACCGCTTAAACTTGCCATATAATTTTGAACACATTGGTCGTATGTTGCACGATTTTTTTTGCGTAATGGTTTTCTACCACAAACCGCCTTAATGTTTTGTTGTTGTTGTGTTTGAAAACTTTTTACTGCACCTGCAACCGCTTGACCTGTTTGAATAGCATCTTTACCAATCGAAGCATATTGTTTAAATTTTTCTTCTCTGTCGGCTTTTTCTTTTGCTATTTCTTCTTGTGTTTTTCCCGATTTATCGTCTTTACCATCTTTATTTTCATCGGTAAAACCCAAAAATACATCAAATGAATTTTTTTCATCGGGGTATTGCATTAAAGTTCTATCCCAACCCAATATTTTAGCACCTTCTGAATTGTGATAAACTTCAAAAGAATTATCGTTAATTAAATTTTCCATATCTATTTTTTTTAGTTATTTACTTTCTTCCGTTTTAGGATTTTTTCTTCCTACGGAACGACCTATAAAAAATGCACCTACACCTACTCCTACGATAAGTACACTTGAAATAATAATTGCTGTTCTTGACATATCTTTTATTTTAAATTAAACACTTGCTTTTTTACCAAATAACCCTTTTTTGTAAGCAACAATTCCACCTACAATCGCTACAACGACTACAACACCAATAATAATGTTTCTTCTTCTTTTTTTCTTGGCTTTTGCTTCGGCTTCTTGTTGGTTTTGTTGTTGTTGTTCTAACGCATTTTCTTCGGGTGATTTAGAATTAGTTTGGCTTTCCATATTTTCCTGCAATTTACTTGCATTGGTATTATTCAACGTATTCGCTATAACTTGAATGGAATTAGCCAAAGAAGATACAACGTCTGCCGTTTGTTTTATATCTCTTTTTGGTTTTTCTTTTTTCCCGTCTTGACCACTAAAACTATCATCTCGTTGTTTCTTAACTTCATTTTGCAAAAGATTATTTCTTTCCGCAATTAAATAAGCAAGACCAATTTGTAGTTTCTTGTTGCTTTTTAGATTATTTACAATTAGAATAGTTAATTCCTTGTTGGTAGGGTTAGCACTCGTTTTAATTCCTACTTTTTTAAACAAGTCCAAAAGACCTGCCTTATTAAAAGCAACAACCGATGATATTTGGTCAATAAACATTTCTTTGATAGCCATTTCATCGTTTGCTTTAACCATCGAATTAAAATTAGAATAAAAGTCGTTTTCTAAATAAATCATATCTTTTAATTTTTATACAAATATCTTGGTAAAATTCCAATTAAAGTAAAAAATACCACATAACCTACTAATTTTTTTGGTTCTGCTTCCATTTTTTTTCCTACATAGTAACCTAACACCGCACCGCCTATTGGCAAACCCCAATTAATTATTATATTTTTTCCCTTTTTAGGGTTTTTATATGGTTCGGTTTCACTTGATTTTTCTTCGCTATTTTCTGCGTTATCGAAGTTAGCAAATTTTCCAATATAAAGATTCACCACTCTTGGTGAAATTAATCCTTTTTTATCTTTTAGTTGTATAAATCGGTAGGGTATTTTTTCCCCGTTCATATTTACAACTCTTGTTTTTAATTGCCCTTGAACTATTGTTCCTTTTAACAATTTTTTGTCGCTTTCTTCTACGACATTATTATCACCCAATTCTAATATCGGTGATGTTTCTTTTAAAATAAAAAACAAAGTATTATTTATGCCTTCTGATTTCATTTTTTATACAATTCTCAAAGCACCTACCAAAACAACACCAACAACTACACCTAATAAAACAGGTGGTAAATATGCCAACATTTTATCGGTCTTATCTGTATTTTCATCTCCTGTTAAATTGGAATAACCCATCATTCTCATTCGTGCCATTTGGCAAGATGGACAAACACATTCAGCAGGATTATTTAAACCATCGGCATTTGATTTGTTTTCAGCAACACAAAAATAATTTAGAATTAAATCTTTGTGTGGATGCAAATTTGCCAATTCTTTCAATGCTTCCTCACGATTTTCTTTCGTGAAACGATATAATTTTTGAATTAAATCATCATAATTTCTTGCAGGTCTATAACCATATTTTTTAATAAGGTTTTTCGCCTGTTGCGTATTATTTAGTGCTATTAATTCTTGTAATGATATTTTTTCTTGCATTGTAATTAATTTTTAGAAAAAGAAAAGGCAAACCAACATATAGCGGTTTGCCCTTCCTTAAAAGCGAATATCAGTATATCTTATCGCAATCTACGTCTATTTCTTGCTTTTGCAAGAGTAGGTCGTTTAGGGAAAGTCATACCACCAAGATTAACTTGTGGATTTCCGTAAACTTGTACTGCACCTTGACCTGCAAGTCCTTTCGCTGTATTTACTTTTTCAGCAGGGAAGAACGTGTAAGTAACGGTTGTATTAGCCAAAATAGTAGAAGTGATAGAAGTGTTACCATCAATTTTAACTTGGTAAGGCACATCTAAAATTCCACTTTGTTGCTGATAAGATGAGAAGTAACTTTGAGTGATGATTGGCAAAGTAGCACTTTGTCCGTTAGCATCAGTAACGGTTACTGTCAAAATTTGCGTTACCTGTGAAGCATTTGTTGATTGCACTCGGATAAGTGAAGTTTCAAATGGTTGGGAAGCAGATTGTTGAAGTAACTGCAAGTAAGATACATTCGTTTGAGCAGGAGTTACAGACAACCCTACGGAAGAACCGAAGTTAGTTGAAAGTAAAAATTGGTTTTGACCGAACATTACCAATGTTAAATTACCTGCTGTTGTATTAACAACGGTTAATTGGTAAGGTGCAGGTGATTTAAGCATATCCATTCCACCACCTGTGGCGTTAGAATAAGAATATAAATCATCACCATCTCCTTCGAATAAATCGAAATCATCTCCGTTAAAATCGTCATAGTCCTCTCCGTAAAAACCCGAAAATCGTTCTTCGGCTTCGTTCAGATACCTGTCAATGTTGAAATTGTTTTTCATCATCATTTGTTTTTAAAAAATTAATAAAATAAAATCGGATTAAGATTCTACGTTCACGTTTAATGAAGCACTTGCAGGAGTCGATTTACCTGCCATTTTAGGTGCAACAAATTTGTCGTGAACATATAGTCCAACCATAACCACCGCAAGTGTAACACCTGCGTTAATAAGCATCTCTTTTGTGAAAATTCCCATTGTTAAATATTTTTATGAACCAAAAATAAATTAATTGATTTGTGTAGGTACTTTTTTTTTATTTTTTATTATTTACAAACGATGTAAATTTTGTTCTGTAAGTCAAATAAAATCAGTATTTTTGTGTAAATAATAAAATTTATGAAACGAGTATTAGTATCAAGTCCTACCGCAGATATTAAAGATTATTGCTTTAATGAGTGGATTTCCAACGTAAAACAATTCACATATCCGAATTTTGAAATAATGATTTGTGATAATAGTGAATTAAGAGAATATTACATTGACTTAAAAAATAATTACGAAGATGATAAAACACATTTTCACCGAGTTACCCCAAGTCAATACAATTTATCATTTAAGCACATATTAGCAAAAAGCCACGATAGATGTCGTTTGTTTGCGTTAGAAAATGATTTTGATTATTTATTGCATTTAGAAACGGATATTTTTCCACCTATTAATGTTATTGAAAGATTAATGGATGCAAGAAAAAAAGTAGTAGGTGCATTGTATTTTATTGAAGAAGGAGAAAAAAGTAAATTAATGGTTCAACAAATTGAAGATTGGGGCATTGACCACCGAGAAACATACAACATTGATGAAAACGATATTTTACTTGTTAGCGGTGGTTTAGAAAAAGTTTTCAGTTGTGGTTTGGGTTGTGTTTTAATTGAAAAATCTGTATTAAAAGATGTAATATTTAGATATGAAGAAAACGCACCTGTTCACCCCGATAGTTTTTTTTATGCAGATTTAGATTCAAAACAAATACCTGTATATGTTGATACTTCAATAATTTGTGAACATAAAAATCAATCAATACGAAGAATATGAAAATTAGTGTTATTATGCCTGTTTATCTTGGCGATTATGAAGGTTGTGCAAGTAATAGGGAAGTTAAGTTTGTTCGTGCCATAAATAGTTTTCTTAAAAATAATTTTGATTCGGAACTAATCATTGTTTCTGATGATTGTTTAATCGCAAAAAAGATAGTAGCCGATACATTTTTTGATGAATTAAATTCAAAGAGAATAAAATATATACATACGAAACCAAAATCTAAATTATTTTCGGGAGAATTACGTTCTTGTGGAATTAAAAACGCAACAGGAAAATATATTTGTTATTTAGATAGTGATGATATTATTGGCGAAAAGCATTTAGAAACTATTTATATGCAAATGGAAAGCCAAAATTTAGATTGGGGTTATTACAATGATTTTGTTTATACTTTACAGGGATTTGCACCTAAAATTGTAACCCTGCAACACAATAGCATAGGAACGTCAAGTATTATTCACAAAAAAAATTCAAAAATTGATTGGAAAAATTGTAATGGATATGGACACGATTGGACTTTTGTGCAAAAATTAATTGCTTGGTCAAAAAATTACGATAAGATTTATGGTGCTACTTATTTTATTTGCCACATACCTAATCAAATTGAATATTAAAAAAGGGGGTTAAAATACCCCCTATAACTGCAAATTGAGAAACAAGTCAGATACAGATTATTTTTTACCTTTTCCAAAGGTTTTATTATTAATAATTTCTTGATTCAAATATAGGTAAAATTCAACTCTATCTTGTAAAGTATTTTTTCCTTCAAATTGTTCAAATTTTTCTATTGCTTGTTGCAATCTTAAATTACTTTTAATTTCTTTGGCTTCATTCATTGTGTTTTCAAATTCATTTTGAACTTCAATAGCCATTTCATCTAACCACGATTCGTATTGTAATTTTCTTTCTAAATAAGATTGATAAATTCTTTCTTTTGAATATAAACCACTATGTAATTTAACTAATTCAATTTTCTCTTTTGCTTTATTAATTTTTGAAACAAAAAAATTGCTCTGTCTTTTTTCGTATTCGGATATTAAAGTTTTTTCAGCATCAATAACATCGGAGTAAAATTTGATTTTTTCTTTTGTTTCGGGCAATAGTTTAGCCACTTGTTTAGCCATTTCGACTTTTTCTTTATGCTCGTTGTTTTTCATAAAATATAATTAAGGATTAATAAAACGCATTTCTATTATTATTCGGCTTTGTTTGAGATAAAGCATCGTTGTAAAGATAATAATATAATTTTTCTTGTATATGATATTCACTTTGAATTAGGGTGTTTATTCTTTCAGCATAATCCGAATCTTCACCATAATTTTTATCGGTAAATAAACATTGTAAAGCAATTTCTCTTTTAATAGGACATAAATGATTTGGTAAGCGGTAAATACTCATACCATCGGTGTAATTTCTTTTGTGCATCCTGCTTATTGTAAAAAATTGTGTAGTGTGTTCAATATATTCACCACAAAATGTAATTACATCGGCATTACTTTGAATTGCTCGAATGATTTCAAATAAATATGTATCGGAAATTTGGTCATCGTCATCAATAAAGCAGACGTATCTACCTGTACTTAATTCTAATAACTTATTTCTTTTTGCCCCAACGCTATATTCTTTTGTATCGCATAAGGTTAGGATTTGCACCCTATCAATTAATCCAAAATCAATTATTTGTTTATTCAATCTTTGAATTAACATTGAAAGTGTTTCAATTCTTGCAGGAAGGGTAGGAATAAGTATTGATAAATCTTTCATTTTTTGTGTTTGAAAATAAGTAAATTATTGAGAATATAATTTGGACAACCTACGTTCAAATTTTCCCAATTATTTTTCACGAAATTGGTTAAATCGAAATCAACAATAAAATTATGTTTTTCAAATTCTTTTATCCAATCTTCTTTTTCCCTGCAATTAATATGACCGCAACCATCTTGGTCGGGAGTAGCACCTGTAAATAAAATTTTACCATTTTCTAAATCACACGCATCAACTAAATTTTGAATAAACGTATCTGTGCCACTTGGTTCAATGTGTTCTATTGTTTCAAACGTCAAAACACAATCATATTTTTGTTCCATACTAATTGGTATGGTACAATCTAAATAATAAATATTTTCGTGTAAAAAACTTGGTGTATATTTTTTTGCATATTCGCCACCTATATCAAAACCAACAAAATTTTCTACGTTTTTATTGTAACAAGATTCAAGGTAAGAACCTATTCCACAACCAAAGTCAGCAACCGATTTAGGATTAAATGTATCTATGTACCAATCCATTGTTTTAATTGAATATTCTCTTGCATAAGTTAAATGCCATTCAAAAAATTCATCGTTGTATAAAGTT
>Ga0208360_1000232_pt1 | contig 14544 bp, 21 predicted proteins | sample LakMenE27Jul10ns_FD_150739 | JGI IMG/M metagenome (GOLD analysis project Ga0208360, IMG submission 150739) | Freshwater microbial communities from Lake Mendota, WI - 27JUL2010 deep hole epilimnion ns (SPAdes) | ecosystem: Environmental > Aquatic > Freshwater > Lake > Epilimnion/Euphotic zone ...
CTGTTTTAAATTCCCCCAAAAACGACTCAAAGAGCCACGAAAATGACTGAGAAGGTCTTATCAGGTCACCAAACGATTCAAGAGGGCTTAAATCGGCTCACAACGGTTTTGGGTAGGGACACAGATCGTGAAAACGCCCTAATCGGCGTGCAAACGCCCAGAATTCACACGCCATTGAACGATTTACCCTCACGCGGGGGCGAATTGATCGACTTGGCAACTGATTTAAAGGTGGACTTGCTGGATTGGCAGAAATTTGCGCTTATTCACAGTCACAAAGTCAAGCCTGACGGTAGGTGGGCAACCCCAGTCAATTGCGTTGTGGTAGCACGTCAAAACGGTAAATCGTTTTTGCAGCTAATCAGGATTTTGGGCGGTTTGTTTCTATGGGACGAAAAATTGCAGATTGGTTCGGCACACCGCTTGTCAACATCACTTGAACAGTTTCGGGCAATGGTTCAGATGATCGAAGGCAATGACAACCTTGCCAAACAGGTCAAGAAAATCCGCTGGCAGCATGGCGGAGAGGAAATAGAAACGTTAACTGGAAATAGATTCATAGTTCGCGCTGGTGGTTCGGCTGCCCGTGGTGTTTCCAGACCGTCAACGATTCACTTGGACGAATTGCGCGAAATGACGGACATTGAGAGTTTTGCGTCGCTTCGTTATACCCTCATGGCTGCCAGCAATCCAATGGTCATGGCGTACACCAACGCAGGTGATTCCAGCAGCGTGGTACTCAATCAATTCCGCGATAGGGCATTGGCTTCGATCGCTGGGGTTCAAGATGACATTGGTTATTTTGAATGGTCAGCACCAACGGACGAAATCAGCGTGGAAAACGCACGGCATGCCAATCCGTCAATGGGTACACTCATTCATGCCGACAACATCAAATCGGTGTTAAATGATCCGCCTGACGTGGTTATGACGGAAGTCTTGTGCCGCTGGGTTGTGGCAATCAATAGCGCGGTCGATTCGGCTTCATGGGGTAATTGCCTAGATAAAGCAGCTGATTTAGACGTTGACAAATTGACGTGGTTGGCAATCGACCTGTCACCAGATAGACGTCATGCAAGTTTGGTCGGCGCGCAAAAACTTGGTGATGATAAGTTTGTTGTCAAGTTGCTTCACACTTGGACAAATGAATTGCAATTGGACGATAAGGCAATTGCCAACGAATTGGCAGACTACGCCCGCAAGTATCCAACTGAATACGTTCTTTATTCACGCAAAACCAGTGGCGCGGTTGCAGCACGCCTTGCACCTGCTGGAATACCAATTTACGACATGGACGCCAGTTATCCGCAAGCATGTGACGAAATGCTAAGTGCGATCAATAGTGGTCGCTTAAAACACCGTGGTCAAAGTCAATTGTCTGAGGAAGTTTTGGCAGCGGTTCAATTGCGTCGTGGTGACGGTGGCTGGGTAATCGGACGAAGGGCTTCACAATCGGTCGTTTGCGGTGCAGTGGCAGTTTCACTTGTTTCGCACTTCGCGACACGCCCAGAGAATGATCTTGACATCATGGTGGGCTGATCGTATAAGCCTGACACAATTTGGACATGGGTTATTTCGATCTTTTCACGCGCAAGGTTGAGGCTGCCGCTCCAGCCGAAACCAACAACGTTGACGCAGCTGCCGTTGCGCCGTATTACAGTGAAGTTGGAAACCTATTCTTATTTGGTGGCATTGTCACCGCTTCACGTGCTGAAGCAATGAGTGTGCCGACTTGTGCGCGCGCACTGGGAATCATGCAAACAATTGCGTCACTTCCAATGCACACACGCAATGAAGCAACTGGTGAAAAGGTTACACAACCGCGCGTGATCAACCAGCCTGACCCAAGAATTCCTGGGTCAACATTTTGGGCTTGGATTATTTCCGATTTATTTTTCTTTCCTAGTGCTTATGCGTACGTCATGGATAGATACGCAGACACAGGCAAAATCCGCGCAATGGAACGCATTGCACCAGAACGCGTCACTATTACAACGAACGGCATGGGTTATGAAATTGCAACCTATTCGATCGACGGCGCATTTGTTGACCCAGCCAACCTTGTTGTGTTTCAGGGCTTCCAAGAAGGTTTGCTAAGTCGCGCAGGTCGCACAATTCGTGCCGCTGCTGCACTTGAACGCGCTGCAATGAATTTCGCGGTTGAACCAATTCCGCAAATGGTTTTGAAATCAAATGGCACATCATTGCCAGCAGATCGCGTTTCAAAGTTGCTGACCGCATGGCGTACGGCGCGTGCAAATAAATCAACTGCGTTTCTCAATGCTGACGTAACACTTGAAACATTGGGTTATGACCCAAAAAATTTGCAGCTGAACGAAGCACGCAACTATGTCGCACTGGAATTATCGCGTGCGTGTGGTTTGCCAGCGTATTTTACTGATTCGCAGCAATCAAGTTTCACATACTCCAACGCCTTAGATAAACGACGCGACCTTGTAGATTTCGCGTTCAGAAATTACATGTCGATTATTGAGGAACGTCTTTCATTTCCTGATTTCACCCCAGCAGGAAACAAAGTGCGTTTTGACCTTGACGACTTCTTGCGCGGTAACCCTTACGAGCGCGCTCAAGTTTATGAAATCTTAAATCGAATCGGCGCAATGTCGGTTGATGAAATCCGCGAGGAAGAGGACATGTTGCTATGAAAAAAGTGATCACACCAATGACAATCACGGCGGCGGATTCAAACAGTCGCACAATCACCGGGCGCATTGTCACATTCGAGGAAACTGGAAACGCCTCAATTGGTAAGGTGCAATTCGCCGCTGGTTCAATTGAACCAAATGCTGTTCTACTTAACCTTGAACATGACAGAACCCGCAGAATCGGAAAAACTCTCATGACTGAAATTGCACCAGACAAATCAGGAATTGATGCAACATTTAAAATTGCGAATACAACTGCGGGAACTGACGCACTTGTTGAAGCGCAGGAAGGTTTGCGCGACGGTTTTAGTGTCGAGGTTTCGTTCGACGAATACGAGACACTTAAAGACGGCACAATCAGAATTCTTGCGGGTGAATTGACTGGCGTTGCACTTACCAGCGAACCAGCAATCCGTTCAGCACGCGTCGAGACAGTTGCTGCGACAACTGCTGACGAAAATGAAGTTTCAGACTCAACAATTGAGCCTGAAGTCACACCAACAACAGAAGGAGACGAAGTGGACAACACCGTCACAAACGCGGAAACCGTCGAGACGGTAGAAGCCGCAAAGTCAGTGACTGCACAGTCAAACAACGTGGGCGGCTGGAAGGCAACACCACGAATTGAAATCACCGCTGCCAAGTACCTAGAAAACAAGGTTCTTGCTGCAACAGGTGACGAATCAGCACGCCAGTACGTTTTAGCCGCGGATAATACTTCGGACAATGCAGGACTGGTTCCGACCAGACAATTGTCAGAAGTGATCAACGGACTATCAACAACAATCCGCCCAAGCATTGACGCGATCTCTCGCGGTGCATTGCCTGACGCTGGCATGACATTTGAAATTCCAAAGATCACTGCTGCGCCAACAGTTGCAATTGCAGCTGAGGACGCAATTTTTTCTGATACAGACCAAAACAGCGCGTTTTTGAGCGTAGATGTTAAGAAGTTTGCGGGACAACAGAAATTCTCCGTAGAACTTCTTACCAGAACTTCACCATTGTTCTACGACGAACTACTACGCAACATGGTTGCTGCAATGGCTAAGGCGCAAAACGCTTATGTCAACGCACAGTTGATCGCAGGTGCAACACTTGACGGAACAACAACAACAACTTACCCAACTGCAACTGAATTGCTTGGCGTAATTGCACGCGGTTCAGCAAGCGTTTATGGCGCAACTGCTGGTCTTGCAAATCCATTTGCACGCAACTTGATCGCTTCAACAGGTCAGTGGGCAAACCTAATGACACTGAACGACGCAGGTCGTCCGATCTACAACACAGTTACAAACCCAATGAACCAAGCAGGTTTGGCAACACCAACATCATTGACAGGCAACGTTGCGGGCTTGAACCTATACGTTGACCCAACAAATGCGGGCGACGGAGACGGCACACTTCTTGTCGTAAACCCAGACGCTTACACATGGTACGAAGGAACTTCTTACCAACTTCGTGCAGAATCAACTGCGGACGGTTCAATCACCGTTGGCGTGTATTCATTCGGTGCAGTTGGGACAAAGATTGCAGCGGGCGCATTTAAGAATAACAAGCAGTAATTCTGACCAACTAATCATGCGGCGGGTTCTCCCGATCTCGCCGCAGCAGATCGAAAGGAACGGACATGCCAAGTATTGTCACTGCAAGTCAATTGCGCACGGTGCTTGGTGTGTCCGTTTCCCTTTATTCTGACGCTTACCTTGATGAAATCATCAACACGGCTGAAGCGGTAATTTTGCCAATGCTGGTTGCAAACACATCAGCAATCAATGCGTACAAACTTGAATCAAATGTCGCTTATTACTACACCCAGCGACCACATCATTTTGTGGCAGGTCAATCAATTATTGTGACTGGACTGCCAGCACCATTTTCAGCAACCATCACAGTCGTTGACGTAAAGGAATACCATTTCACCGCTGCAATCACAAACGCCAATGTGACATTGCGAGACATCATTCCAACAGGCACTGCAACACTTTCAGGGTATTCAGCAGCTGATCTTTACGCCAACAGTGCGCCAATTGAGTCAGCAATTCTTGCAGTCAGCGTCGAAGTCTTTCAGTCACGCGTTGCAGCAGGTGGACAGATCGAAGGCGTCGATTTTGCTAGCACGCCTTACAGAATGGGTCGCAGTCTCACAAATCGTGTGTCGACATTGCTCATGCCGTTTCTTGACGTCGAAACGGTCGTGCAGTAGTGCCAGCCAACGCCATTTCAGAAACCCGCGCAGCCTTAGCAAACGCCTTTAGCGCGCTATCTGCCAACGTCTATCCAAGCGTTCCTGAAGCACCGATTCCACCAGCAATCGTTGTTGTCCCAGCGTCGCCGTACATCGAAGTCGTTTTAATCGGCAAAGCAAAAACACAGGTCAAACTTAATTTTGCAATCACCGCAATTGTTGCTTCGAATAGCAATGCAGGTTCGCTAGACAATCTGGAAAAACTAATCATGGGAATTCTTGCGGCAATGCCCGCAGGATACGTTGTTGGCGTCATTGAAAAGCCAACAGTGTTGGAAGTAGGACAGTCTCCAATGCTGGTTGCTGACATAAACGTTTCGACGTACTACACACAAACAACTTAGGAGAATCATGCCAACGACAATCATCACAGGTCGCGATCTCGTCTTGACGATTGCGACAACAAACTATGACGCACAGGCGACCAGTGCGACATTGACAAACTCACCAACCATTGAGACTTATCAGACACTTGACGGCAAGGCTTACAAGCGCATTGACGATCAGTGGACATTTGACATGGAAATGCTTGCAGACTGGGGCGCAACATCATCATTGTGCGAGGCACTATGGGCAGCAGCTGAGTCAGCACCAAACACTGCATTGGCGGTTTCATTGACTGCCGTTACAGGCGCGGTGTTTGCGTTTACAGTAATGCCAATTTATCCAAGCGTAGGTGGGTCAGCACCAGACGCACAGACAGTTTCAATGTCATTTGTTGTCGTGGGCAACGTGACTGAGACATTTAGTTAAAAACCAACCAATCGGGAGACAAAATGAAACTACCAATAACAATCGAATACACCAACGGCGATCAAGTCACTTATACGGCTGCACCGCCTGAGTGGGTTAAATGGGAGAAGGCAACAGGCAACACCATTGCACAGGCACAGGAAAAAATCGGAATTTCCGATCTTGTATTCCTCGCCTATCACGCCATGAAGCGTGAAGCAGCGGGCAAGCCAGTCAAGCCGATCGACGTCTGGACTGAAACAATTTCAGAAGTTATTGTCGGTGAAGCAAACCCAAAAGCCACCCAGTCGGAAGTCTTGCCAGAGTAGTTTGGGAGTTAGCCCTAGCAACAGGGTTGTCACCCAGTGAATTTGAAGCAGCTGAGGACATTCTGACGGTGTTGGAAATCTTGGAAGGACGGAACAATGGCAAGTGACGCAATCGCTTACGACAAAGCAGAATTGCGTGCCATTGTCCGTTCATTCAAAGCAATGGATGACGAAGCCACAAATCAAGCAAAAGAAATCACATCAGAATTGGCGACTTGGGTTCGTGGCAAAATTGTTGTCGCTGCTGGCAAAACCCGAAATCGTTTGGACAACAAAGTCGCTGAAGGCGCAAAAGTTTCCAAGTCATCAAAAATTGGCGAAATAAGTTTTGGTTTTGCTGGTCAAAAGTTAAGCGGTGGCGGTACAACTCAGCAACTCTGGGGCGGTGCTGAATTCGGTTCAAACCGTTTAAAGCAATTCCCAGTGTGGTCAGGTCGTGAGGGTCGCGGGTCGCGTGGTTGGTTTATCTATCCAACATTGCGCGCGGTTCAACCTGAAATCGTCAGACGGTGGGAGAATTCGTTTTCAAAGATAGTAAAGGAGTTTGACTGATGGCTGGAAGTCGCACGCTCAAACTTTCCATTCTTGGAGACGTTGACAACCTCAACAAATCTCTAAAAACCGCAACGGCGGACGTTGAAACATTTGGCGACAAAATGGGCAAGGTCGGCAAAATGGTGGGCGCAGCGTTTGTTGCTGCTGCTGCCGCTGCTGGTGCGTACGCCGTCAAAATCGGCATTGAAGGCGTCAAAGCGGCGATCGAGGACGAAAAGGCACAGACACAACTTGCCCTAGCCTTAGAGAACGCCACAGGTGCGACAAATGCCCAAATAGCCGCGACCGAACAATCAATTTTGAAAATGTCGCTGGCAACTGGTGTTGCTGACGATCAATTGCGCCCAGCACTGGCACGTTTGGTTCGATCAACTGGGGACATCACAAAGGCACAAGATTTACTCACAACCGCGCTTGACGTTTCGACTGCCACTGGCAAACCGCTGGAAACAGTTGCAAACGCATTGGGCAAGGCATACGACGGCAACACCGCAGCACTTGGAAAACTTGGTGTTGGACTTTCATCAGCCGAACTCAAAACAATGTCATTTACGGACGTTCAGGGCAAACTTACGGCGTTGTTTGGTGGCGCAGCAGCTGCAAACGCCGAAACTTATGCGGGACGAATTGCACGGGTTCAGGTGGCATTTAATGAAGCCAAAGAAACCATTGGTTTTGCTTTGCTACCAATCTTGGAAAAACTCATCAATTTCATTAATCTAAACGCATTGCCAGTTATCAACGCATTTAGCAAGACATTTAGCCTTGACGGCAACGGTGTCGGTGGCGTTATCACGACATTGGGCAACATCATTGTCAACACTTTCACGCCAATTATCAATGGCTTAATCAAGGCTTTCAACTATGTCAAAGACGCAATCGGTGACAACCTTGACACGTTCAAAGAATTTGGCGGTTACATTGCAACTTATCTTGCACCAGTAATCGGCACAGTTTTGGGCGGTGCATTGTCAGTTGCTGGCAAAATTGCGGGCGGTGTCATTGACGTGATCGCTGGCGTCGTTAAGGTTTTGAATGGTTTGATTTCGGGTGCAGTCGCTGGAATCAACGCCTTAATTGGTGCGTACAACGCAATTCCGTTTTTGCCTAACGTCAACAAAATTTCAGCGCCAACAGTGAGCGTGCCTAGCATTTCAACGCCGACAATCAAATCACCAACAATTCCAACCGTGCCAACCGTACCGACTGGAACGACAACTGGGACTGCTGGTAATGGCGGGGTTACAACGGCTGCTAAGACTGCTGCCGCTGCCGCTGCTGCTTCGACTGGAATTTCAGTTGGTTCAAACTTCAACCCCGGAAGTTTCCGCATGGCTGAGGCTGCAACAAGTGGCGACACATACAACATCAACGTCACAGGCGCATTGGACAAAGAAGGCGTTGCACGTCAAATCGTGGACATTCTCAACAATTCATCTGCCCGAGGCGGCGGTGGATTTAACGCATTGGTCGCCGTGTAAATGTCACAATGGACGCCCGACTGGACGCTTCAAATCAATGGTGTCGATTACGCAAACATAACATTGGCAAACCTGACAATTGCGTCAGGTCGAACAGACATTTATTCACAACCACGCGCGGGCTATTGCACGTTTGAAATCATCAATTTGGACACCGCTGCAATCGTGGCGCAGGTCAACGACGGTGTAATCATTCGCGTCAAGGATTCGTCAGGCGATCTAGTTAATTTATTTGGCGGCGAAATCACCGACATCACAGTTTCAGTTCGCAGTTCGGGCAGTGGCGGTATCACGCAGCTGATTTCAATTACCGCACTTGGGGCACTTTCAAAATTGTCCAGATCATTGACAAATGGAGTTTTGTCAAAGGATTTTGACGGCAATCAGATTTATGACCTTTTGCAAGATTTATTGGTTAACAACTGGAATGAAGTTTCACCAGCCGAAACGTGGGCTGCCTACAATCCAACAACCACATGGGCAAACGCTGAAAACGTTGGCTTGGGTGAAATCGATCGCCCAGGAAATTATGAACTTATGGCACGCACGTCCAATGAAACAGATTTTTATTCATTGGTTTCAGCGTTGGCAACTTCAGGGCTTGGGTACATTTATGAATCGCCAACTGGGGCGATTGGGTATGCAGACAGTACGCACCGCACGACTTACCTTGCCACCAACGGCTACACCGACGTTTCAGCCAATGACGCATTGGTCGGTGGTTTGCAAACAATCACCAGAATTTCAGACGTTCGCAACAAAATCAGTATTGAATGGCGCAGTGGTACGGTCACGACAACCGATTCACAGAGCATTGCCCTTTATGGTCAACAAGCTTCCGTTATCAGCACCACGTTGCACAACAATGCAGACGCCACCAGCCAAGCGGCGTTTTACTTGGCACTGAGGGCATACCCGCAAGCCCAATTTCAGGCGATCACTTTCACGCTTGGCAACTCAGAATTGACCGACGGCGACCGCGACGCATTGCTTAACGTTTTCATGGGTTTGCCATTGAACATTGAGGACTTGCCAAACAACATGGTTGACGGTCGTTTTCAAGGATTCGTCGAAGGCTGGGTTTTCCGTGCCGCTTACAATCGACTAGACGTGACCCTGACACTTTCACCGACGGCGTTTTCCCTGCAATTTATGCAATGGCAGGACGTGAGTGTCGCTGAAACTTGGAACACTCTTTCAAATACACTTACTTGGAACAAAGCCACGATTGTGGCGTAAGGGGAACAAATGGCGACGAGTCCGAATTTCGGGTGGACTGAACCCGACGACACAAGTCTTGTAAAAGACGGAGCAGCTGCAATGCGAACACTTGGCAATGCAATTGACGCGTCAATGGTTGATTTGCTTGGTGGTACAACTGGACAGGTTTTGGCTAAGGCGTCCAATACAAACATGGATTTCACATGGGTTGCGCAAGATGATTCAAACGCAATTCAAAACACAATTGTGGACGCAAAAGGCGATCTCATTGCAGCGACTGCGAATGACACACCGGCGCGTCTTGCGGTTGGAACAAATGGTCAAGTTCTTACCGCTGACTCAACTGCTGCAACTGGTCTTGCATGGACAAACGCGTCCAGTGCTCCTACATCATTGGGGTATTCATCTGGAAAAAATAAAGTAATAAATGGTGATTTTGGAGTTTGGCAACGCGGCACAACATTTTCAACAAATGGTGTTTATACTGCCGACCGTTGGGAATTGATTTTTGACGGATCGGGAGCGACTCGCGCAATCACGCGACAGACATTCACCCTTGGTGCTGCACCAGTTTCAGGTTACGAAGCACAATTTTTTTATCGTTACAATCAATCGGTTGCTGGAACAGGTGCAGGTTTTAACATTGTTCGCACAAAATTGGAAGATGTTCGCACCTATGCGGGTCAAACAGTAACAGTTTCATTTTGGGCAAAAGCAGCTGCTACAACCACAATGCCAAGCATTTATCTTACACAAAATTTTGGAACAGGTGGTTCTGGTGGCGTTGATACGATAGTGCAAAATTCACTTGCATTGACAACTTCTTGGGTTCGTTATTCTTATTCAGTAGCAGTTCCAAGCATTTCAGGAAAAACAATTGGCACTAATGACTGCTTAGAATTACGTTTTAGTTATCCAATAAATGCAACATTTACGGTTGATTTGTGGGGAATTCAAATTGAAGCAGGTTCCACACTAACCGCGTTTCAAACGTCAACAGGTACTTTATCTGGAGAGTTAAGCGCATGTCAAAGGTATTATGTGCGATTTAGCAGCACCGCTTCTCAATTTGCCACGGTTGCGCCAAGTGGATTTACAACTTCAAGCACACTTTTTGAAGGTTTTTCAATGTTGCCCGTACCTTTAAGGACGACCGCAACGGCAGTTGAATACGGCAATTTACAAGTTTTAGATGTGACAAATGCTACGTATTCTGTAACCTCAGCGATCATCAATAAAAATGGCAGTCAAATGATTGCCGTTGGTTATGGTGCAACCGGAATGAGTTCTGGAGTTTTTGGCAGTGTAAGACAATCAACCACAGCGGGCTTTTTAGCATTTAGTGCGGAGTTATAAAATGGAAAACATTAAAGTTATCGAATCTGACGGAATTGAACATGTTGTCATTGATTGGGGCAATGGAGAATTTACTTCAATGCTCAAATCAAGGTATGACGAAATTGAATCGGAAAAATCAGCATTGAGAGTTTCTTACAATGATTTATCCTAACGGCACAAATGCACGTTTAATCGAAATTGCAGCTGCTGAAGTTGGAACAATCGAGGAAGGCGATAACCTCACAAAATACGGCAAATTTACAAAGGCGGACGGTTTGCCGTGGTGCGGTTCATTTGTGAATTGGTGTGCAAACGAAGCGGGTGTCAAGATTCATTCAGTAGTTGGCACGGCGCAAGGCGCGCACAAGTTTAAAGAAATTCAACGCTGGTCAAACATGCCGCAACTGGGCTATCTTGCTTTCATGGATTTTCCACATGACGGCGTTGATCGCATTTCACACATTGGAATTGTTGTTGGCTTAATTGATTCAAAAACTTGTCTGACGATTGAAGGTAACACCAGCGGGACAGGCGACCAGCGCAATGGCGGCATGGTAATGGTGAAGGTTAGATCGTACGGAGAAGGAAAAGAAATCGTTGGGTTTGGAATTCCAAAATTCGTGCCGTACAAGGGCGAATTTCCAGCAATTGAAATGCCAAAATCGGGAGCAACACCGACAAAGGAGAAAACCAAAAAATGGACAAAGCCAAAGCCGTAGTAGCCTCATGGGCACGATCATTCATGGCAGCAGCACTCGCGTTGTACCTTGCGGGAGTGACAGACCCAAAGACCCTTGCAATGGGCGGGGTCGCAGCGGTCGCACCAGTAATTTTGCGCTGGTTAAATCCGCAGGACAAAAGTTTCGGGCTATCGGGGAAGTAACTCGGAAACTCGCAGCGGCAGGGTTGGTTTGGGCACTTGCACTAACCCTGTCCGCTTGTGGGTATCAGGGTTGGACACGTTATGAGTGCCAAGAATTTGAAAACTGGTCGAAGCCACAATGCCAAAAACCGCGGTGCGTCCCCACTGGAACGTGTACTGACGACATACTTGGATTCACATCAAGACAAACCAACACGTCGCCGAACCCCTGAGGACGTTCACGCGCAGCTAATTTTGATCATTGGCACAACCCTTGCTGCGGTGTTTTTGGTTGTCACGGTTGGCATAACTTATGCGCTCATTTTCGTCACCCAGCCAATCGGGGCACAAGCACCCAATGACGCAGCCTTTATCGATCTATTGAAAACACTTGCCATTTTCTTGACTGGTTCACTTGGTGGCGTACTTGCTGGCAATGGACTCAAATCTAAGCCCAAGCCAACAGACACGCCGACAAACACACAAGGTTCTTGACCGCGCGCCGTTCATGCGTCACCCTGAGTGCAGGTGGTAATCGCTACCGCCTAGAATCGGGAGAATTCAAAAATGGTACTTGATCTATTGGACCCAGCCACATTGGGTCGTTTGACCTTGCTGGTTATTTTGCTGGTTATGGCAGCGGCATTCGGATACGCCAAAGGGCATAAAGACGGAAGCCGTGAAGGATACATTCGCGGGCGTGCCGTCAATCGTCACATTTCACAGGCAAACAAGGCGGTCAAATAATGAGCGCAATCGCAGCAGCATTTGTTCAAGCACAACGCAATTTTGCACCAGCCCTGAAAAAGGCTGATAACCCTTATTTTGGTTCAAAGTACGCAGACCTTGCCGTTTGCATTGAAGCGGTGATCGACGCATTGCATGACAATGGCATTGCATTGATTCAGCACACAGACCAAAGTGACAAAGGCGTCATTGTGCGAACAGTATTTTTGCACGAATCAGGCGACGTCATGGAAGCGGGTTCTATTTTCGTTCCAGCGTCACAAAATAGTCCACAAGCATTTGGTTCAGCATTGACGTATGCACGCCGTTATTCGCTCATGACGGCATGTGGAATTGCACCAGAGGACGACGACGGCAATGCCGCTTCAAAGCCAGCACCAGCCCGCAAACCTGACGTGATGGCTGAACTGGACGTTTGGAATACCAAATACGAACCAGTGCCAAGTTATGCAACCGCAGCTGAAGCCGAAATGGCTGGGACGCCTTCACATGGTTCAAGCGAATCAACACAAATGCCAACATGTAAGCATGGCGATCGCGTTTGGAAAGAAGGCACAAAGAAGGACGGTTCAGCGTGGGGCGGTTACATGTGCCCACAACCTAAGGGCGACGATCAATGCCAGCCGTTCTGGTACGTTTTTGGGTCAAATGGAATGTGGCGCGCACAATGAGCGATTTCGTTGAGATCATCTACCCACAAACAATGACCGCCAAATTGCTGGAAAACGGTGAAGTCATTGCCGAATACAAAGTCGAGCAATGCGACAAATGTTCAATGCTGACAAAGTTTGACGCCTTTGGATACCAAAAAGGTTATGACCGAAACGAAAAGGTCATTTGGTTTTGTGCGGGTTGCAGATGAAAATGCAGATCAGTCGCAGGGACGAACTCATTTGTCTGAAGGCTGCAATTTCGTTCATTGAAAACGGTGACGAAACACTGGACACACCACGTCGCTATAATACGAACATAACCTTTTATGAACGCGTTGGTGAATTGGCTGAAACCATTGCAAGTGAATGGGTTGTGGCACGTTACTTGGGCATTGAGTATGACCCATTTGAACCCAAGATGAAAAAGAAAGCCGACGTTGGCGACAAGTTTGAAGTCAAATGGACAAGGCACATTGAAGGTCAGTTGATCGTCTATGAATACGACCGCAAAAATGACATAGCAATTTTGGTTACTGGACAAACACCGCATTATTACATTGCGGGCTGGATTCCAGTTACGATCGCGCAGAAAACGCGTTTTCGCCATTCACACCAGCCGACTTGGTGGGTGTCTCAAATCAACTTACAACCAATCGAGAATTTGAGGAAATCAATCCATGGACACAGTGCAGTTTGAGTGCAGAAAATGCAAGAAAATCACAAAGCAGCTGATTCACAAGATTACAGACAACTTGCCCGACGGTGTGGAAGTAATTCAATGCACCAAGTGCGAAGTCATGGGGGTTGCGCAGATAGGGAGTTCAAATGCCAATCTATGAGTTTGAATGTGCATTGTGCAAAATCCGTGTTGAGGTGGATAAGTCAATCCACGAGGAACGGCAACCAATCTGCTGCGGGCAAAACATGAGTCGCCTCTACTCAACTTTCGGCATTTCATTCAAGGGTACTGGGTGGGGTCACCAGTGAATGGTTATCCACAGAAGTTATGCACAGGGGGACAAAACCTGTTGGAATCGCCCAAGCCCATGCGTAAGTTATTCAATTGCTTGACATGTGCGTTACGATTACTTCGCGAGAAGCGAACCGCCTTCGCGGTTAGTTCGCTGAAGCGCAGTAAGCGTTTGTGGGCGAGTATTGCCATTTTGGCGGTTACTTCGACAGGGCTGATACACAACGCCAATGCAGCTGCGTATTCGATCGATCACTTAAAACTCTATGCACATTCCAGATTGCTGGACTACAAACAATTTCAATGCTTTAACAAGATCATCACAAAGGAAAGTCGTTGGTCTTATACGGCACGCAATGGCAGTCATTTCGGTTTGGGTCAGATGAGATCGAAGCACTATCGTGACCTAGACCCATTTAGACAGATTGACGCAACGATTCGCTATGTTACAAATCGTTATCAAACATCATGTAAAGCATGGGAATTCCACAAAGAAAATGGGTATTACTAATGGCAAGTGCATTGAAGGACAATGGCAGCACCAGCAAATGGCGCAAGATCAGGCAACGCATACTTGACCGAGACGGACACACTTGCCAGCAATGTGGTGGAGAAGGCAATTCAGTTGACCACATAGTCCCAAGAAGCCTGAACGGCAGTGATGAGGACTGGAATTTGCAAACATTGTGCGTTAGTTGCAATTCTGCCAAAGGGGGGCGGTTTTTTAATAGCACACCGACAC
>Ga0208360_1000236_pt1 | contig 14389 bp, 16 predicted proteins | sample LakMenE27Jul10ns_FD_150739 | JGI IMG/M metagenome (GOLD analysis project Ga0208360, IMG submission 150739) | Freshwater microbial communities from Lake Mendota, WI - 27JUL2010 deep hole epilimnion ns (SPAdes) | ecosystem: Environmental > Aquatic > Freshwater > Lake > Epilimnion/Euphotic zone ...
GTGAATGTTTCGTTATTGATGCGGGCGTACATCGAAGCCGCAGGGATCGACAAACGGGGTGCGTGCCACATCTTCCGTCACACGGCAGCGACGCTGATGTTGGAGAACGGCGCGGACTTGCGAAGCATTCAGACGTTGCTGGGTCATGAGAATTTGAACACGACGCAGATCTACACCCACATTGCCATCGACCACCTCCGCAAGGTCCACGATGCGACCCACCCGGCCAAGCCCGACAAAAGCCCGGGCAGCGTAAATCATTAAAAACGGCTCTGCGTAAGCTCTCAGGTGAACCGTTCGCCCCCCCGTGTGTGCCCAGGCGTAGGCCTGGGCACGGTACTGTCTTGGCGTCCAAGACCCGAGAAAAACTGAGATCTCCGGGTAAAAAAAGTTTGCACCGTGCATTGCGGATCCTTTACAATGCACTGCATGGTTGCTTCATCGATTCCCTGCAAATTATCGCTCTGTGCAGATCGCGCGCATGCTTGCGCGGGAGATTCGTACGTATCGAGTGCCATCGATGTTGCATGCCCCACGTCGCAAAGCGTCTTTGCTATCGCTTCGCCCCATGAATTGCATGGGGATTCTTGGCCGTCATCTCCGACTGGCACTAGATCTTTCTGTTGCAACCATCAGTACTCCGTCACCGCGATCACGACATCCACCGGTGCCATCGCCGAGCGCTACGCCTACTCGGCCTACGGCCAACCAACGGTCTTGGATGCGTCTGCTGCTGTGCTTAGCAATTCGGCGATCAACAATCGCTACACGTATACTGGCCGCGAGTGGGACGCGACGCTGGCACTGCATCACTTCAGAGCAAGGTGGATGAGTCCGAGTGCGGGGAGATTTCTAACCAGAGACCCTATCGGGTATTCAGCAGGAGCAAACCAGTATAGGTTTATTAGGAACAGAGCTCTGCGCTACGTTGATCCTCGAGGTTGGTTTGATATAGAATGCTATCCTAGCGGCACGTTTTATATCGATCCAGATACATACGACCCAAATACGCCTCCCCGGTATGACTGGCAGCTTCGAATTTGGTTGAAGAATCAGTTGTCTTCTGGTTGCTCGAGTTGCAACTATTGCAACAATCGAGGTCAAATTCCCAATGGTTGCGATGAAAGTTCGTGTCGTAACCAAGCTAATGACATCGCAAATGCGGTTGGTAATACACTTGAGAACAACGGTTGCATGAATCCGTTTACTCGGTTTCCATGCGGTTTCAATAATGCATGCATGTATGAACGGGACTGGCCATGGGCATGGAACGAACGTTTTCGCGGTTATTATTGCTGGAGATGGGCAGATGCGTTGCGAGGTGCAATGCAATCCGCTGGTGCATCCTGTTTTGGAAGCGAATTGGAGTTTTCTGGTTATCCAGCAACGAGTGGAAGGATTCATGTTTGGGTTAAAATAACACTCAAATGCACGGGGCAAAGCATTTATATAGACGACAGTTTTGGGAATGGAAGCTTTGGGAATACGGAACCACCTTGTGGCGGCTATCCCTATGTTGGATACTGCCCTCGAAGCTCTTTACCGCCTGGTGGATACTGCCCTAGGGTGTATGGTCCAGACAACAATCCAGTCCAGTGAGCGGAGAAGGTGTTCGAATGAAGAATCCCCGCGTTGTATTCAGGGTGATTTCGGCTACCTTTGTGATGTTCGTTTTGGTCGTTGTTACACCGCTCATTTATGAAGCCTACAAGTTATCCTCTGAGGCTTCAAGATGTGAACGAGTTCTTAAGGCGATCCCGCAGTTTGCTAAATTGCAAGTGATACCCTGCAACAAAAAATTTAAGGGATTGGTAGTTCAGGGAGTAGTTGCAAGCGATCAGGATTTCGATTCGCTGGAAAAACAATTGCGATCATATTCGAGCTTGAGCTTTTGGCTTTCGATAAACACCGGAAATGGAGTGCGCGAGATGTACATCCTAAAAACAGAGAAACCAAAAAAGGACGGCGATTGACGGGAAACGAATGCTATTACGTGCCACCCACCGCCCTGTGCAGAAATGAGATCGGACTAAAAATTGGGTATCGTGTGACGCAACATTTTGCCAGCGAAAAATATAGGAGCGAAACACAGATCGTGATTTTGGCGTCGAAACTAGAAGTAAGTACTTCGGAGCAACGCATTGTTCACGCAATGCGAACGAAGGCCCATTGCAGAATGAAGGAGAGACTGAGCGAGCCAGCGGCCAAGTTACGCCGCTTTGCGGCTGTAGCTTTTGAGAAGTCCACCAAGTCGCTCTTTGCATCGAATTTCGGCGAGCGAGATTGTCGCCGGTTGATCCATCTTCGATTTGGACTTTCGCTTTCTGGTTTTCGTCTCGCCGATCAGTTCGTTGTCCAAGCCTTGGTGCGGTCGTTCTTCGTGGTAGTGGATTTTGAACTCCTGGCACAAGACATCCATGTGCTTGTGTCCAAAGACGATGAAATGATCGAGACATTCCTGCTTGATCGTCTGGACGAACCGTTCGGCGAAGGCGACCATGTTCGGAGAACGGATCGGCGTCCGCTGTGTCTTAACCTTTCCCTTTTTCAGGGCCGCAATGAAAGGCTTCGAGTACTTCCCGTCATTATCCAACATCAGAATCTTGCATTTCGGGCCTTCCGTCTTGATCGACTCAACGAACTCTGCCGCCTGCCGAACCATCCATTGTTCATCCGGCTTGTAGGTCGAAGGCGAAACATAGACTCGACGAGTTTCGACGTTGATGAAGATCAGAACAAAGATATCGCGAAGCCCCGTTTTCGAGACGATCTTCTTCGAAAAGAAATCGCACTGCCACAGCGTCTTCGCATGTCGAGTCACAAACTCATCCCAAGTTCCAGGACCACGTTTCGGCCCAATATCAAAGCCGTTACGTTTCAGAATCGCTTTGACCGTATTGCGAGTAATCGACGTGACACCGAGTTTCCGAAGTTCGCCAAGAATTCGGGTGTATCCCCAACTGTTGTCCTTAGCAAGTTGGAGAATCAGCTTTTCCAGTTCCGCCTGGGTTCGAGGCCGTCCAGATTTCTTGGTTTTCGATTTCCTCTTGCTACTCGATTGGTCCGCTTCACGAATCCACTTTCGAAGAGTATCCGGATGAACAATGGTGCAGAGATGGTTCAGAGCGGAACCAAGCCCGCGACCAAACCGAATCAATCGGTTCTTCTCTCGTTCGGTCAGCTTGATGCGTTCCGGCAGTCTCGATCGCAGAAGTTGGTTCTCGGCTTTGAGAAAGCTGACGTACCGAGCCAATTCTTTGTTCGTCGCCTTGGCCAAAACGAGCAAAAGAGCGGTGTAGATGTTACGGAAGTTGGCCATCGAGAGAAATGCAGTCGATCAAGGAAAACATTGGGTGGGCGCAATTTCTGCACCCCGCTGGAAGGGCCCAGGTTAGTCACAAGAAAGTCAAAATCAACCGAGCGAGCACGCACGAATGCTCACGGCTAGATTCACTTGGTCGAATTCGACGATTCGCGGGTTGTTGAGCCAGCCAAGAACGTCGCGCAGCCAAATGGCCGACTGTTAAGCAAATTTTCCGTAACGCGGCACGCTCAGAACGACCGAAGGATCCGGTCTCGAACTCCCTTTGCCCTGGATTTTCGTGCTCTTGCGAAATCGACTTCTCAGAAAAGGTTCCTTATCAGGGTCTGCCCGGGGAGGTCGGTCGATTACAAGGTCGAAGATTCCCAAGAATCGTTTCACATTGTTGTTCGTCCCTTCGATGAAGCAAAACGTGTCCCTCTATCTGTAGGGTTACACGCAGACAAAGCAGTTGGACGAAGTCACTTAGCCAGAATTTTAAGAATAGCTTCCGAGCCCTTAATTTTCGGGCCTGAAGTTGGAAACAGGTTTCGATCGGGCTAGCGAACGAAGACCAGTACTTACATTGGCGTGAGAGTTACGGTCACGATGTTTGAGGTCGGGCCGACAAAGTTCAGTCTCATCCAATCACTGGTTTTGGTACAATAGAGGCTTGGACAAAAAGACAATTGCTCAATACCGCTTCGTGCTAACTCATGGATGAACCTTCGCAACCGACGATCTATATCCTTGCTGGGCCAAACGGCGCTGGCAAAACAACGTTTGCAAATTCATTTTTACCAACGTTCGCCAATTGCCGTGAGTTTCTAAACGCCGATCTCATCGCTGCGGGGTTGGCTCCGTTTGCTCCCGAGACGCAGGCTATTCGGGCTTCAGAGCTGTTGCTAAGCCGGATCAGGGAATTGGTTGCTGCTCGCGCTACATTCTCGTTTGAGACCACACTGGCAGCGAGGAGCTACCGTACTTCAATACTTGAATGGCGTCACTTGGGGTATCGCGTGGTACTGTACTTCATCTGGCTTCCTTCACCGGAGTTGGCTATCCAGAGAGTTGCCAAACGCGTGCGTGAAGGTGGCCACAATATCCCCGAAGCTGTTGTGCGGCGACGATACGCTCGCGGGCTGGCCAATCTCTTTGATTTGTATATTCCGATTGTCACAACCGTTTGCGTCTATGACGGCGCTTCCTTCCCGCCAATTCCAATCGCTGAGATTGAGGGTGAAAGAAAACTGGTTCTGGACTATAATAGGTGGGAACGTGTTCAACTGCATCGTAAGGACGCACCCAATGATTAAAAGCAACTCTCCAGACTCGCTGATCGCTAAAGCGGATATGGCGTTCGAGGCTGCCTGTCGAAAAGTCATCGATCGAGCTCGCCAATCGAATACCGAAATCGTTATTTGGCGTGATGGGCAGATCGTAGAACTATCGCCAGAAGAAGCGACGACAGAATTGGAAGCGAACCTAGCCAAACGGGATTCCAATATCCCCAGCTAATAGACCCTCGCATCGCAAGATCCAAGGGGCATGCGGACTCAAAGTGCACGTCCAGCTGGCGGCATCTCTCAACACTTGTCCGTCTTCACACATCTCGCTTCATACTATGGAATGCGTCGCGTCCACAAGTTCTGCCCTACCTCAACGCAGATGAGTTTATCTCTGTTTGTGTTAACCAATTCAGCTTTAGTTCGCAGCAGTTCAATTTCTCGTCAATTTTCCACAAACTGGTTTCGATCGAAAGCAAAACGACGGAACAAACGAATCTCTGCTTTACAAGCCGATAGCCACGTTTCTCATACTATCTACAACTCGACATGCTCCCGATGACGTTCTTCGCACGGGGAGGCTCATAGGCCGCGTGTACGATCGGATCCTCGATCGTGGTTCGCCGTTCCCACAGGCGGTCAAATGGTTCGCATCCACGCAGTTGGGTCATCACATCAATTCGCAGTCCGTTCACGTCGGCGTGTTTACACCGAAAGTGAACCGCGTGACCTCGTTGGAGGTACTCTGCCTTGAATTCGGGAATCGCGATACATTCTGCCTGCAATTCAGCCAGAGCGGCGTTTAGATTTTTGAAGTTGTCTTCGTCGGCCAAAATCACGACATCGCAGTCGCGACTAAACTCCGCTGCGCCGTAGAACACGCATGCCTGACCGCCGATAAGCAGGTGGCGTACTTCGTGGCATGACAGAGTCGAAAGGACTTTGAGAATCGGGTTCGGGATCAAGTGAGCCTCCGGCTTCCAAGTAGAACCGCCAAAGTTTTGTGGATTCCTGCATTCTCTCAAGCGGGGTGAGGCGATACCACTCCTTCCACGAATCCGAGTCGGATCGTGCTTCTTCCAATCTAAGGAGTCGTACTTGCTCAGTCACTAGTCACACTATAAGTGGAGATACGGAAAAAAGTCATCGTATATCCTAGTCTACCAGAGGGTTTGGTTTTTCCAAGATTGATGGCGAGTTTGGCTTTCCCTAACAGGCCGGTTCCACTCCTCCGACGCCGGGATATATTCTGGAAAAATGCGTTCGAGAACTCGGGAGCACTAGGGCGGCCATCGGCATCCTCGACGTAGTAAATATCAGATGGGACCTGCGCGGATTTTAAGCTAGGGGAAGGCATGCGAGTAGCTCAATCCGTTGGAAGTTCAAGTTCTTGCGATGTCAATCCTGCATGGTTTTGCGATCTTGCCTCGCGCGTTGTTTACCTGCCTGTCGAAAAGGAACCCGTTCGGAAAATCCCCACGCCAGTTAACAACCGCGCGACTCAAAATGGATATTGACGGTGGAGGTAACTTTGAAGACACTTACGGTTCCGAACTCGAAAAACTCATTTCCCCTGCGTTGTTGAGGGTTTCAAAGCGCGAGTCTCTCGCGTGAGTTCGAAGAGGGTTGCGCTCGGGGAGGGTCGGATACTACCATCTCTTCAGTCAAGTGTGTCGGAATCGAACCCTGTCGCCTTGATTGTCGAATCGACCTCATGCGCTGAGGGTAGATGATGCGCCTGATCCAACGCGTGACCCTGGGTGCAGAGGCCCCTCCGGGGCCGGCGCATCTTCGTGGGGGGCGTCGCTTGCTACCTATATGCCGACCCGCTGGGCCTGAAAACCCAAGCAGCAGCCTAGAGGCGCTAACAAACCCTAGGCGTATCAGCAAACCTGAGCGTCAATAAATCAACCCAAGGTGCCTGTACGCTTACACAGGATCGCCAGTGCGGCTTGGGGAGAGGGAGTTGATCAGATGTTGCTTAAGCGTTCTTGGTCTTTGCGTTTGCGTAGAACGGGCTCAGAGACCCGTTCTACGCAACATTTCCCGTAGCATGAATCTGCGATCCGTGCGTGGTGTTTAACCGCAATACTGACAAGTCATCTTGTCACGCTTGAAAACGTTTCTGCGATTGAAGGTAACCGTTTGCGTCGGCATCGCATCGAAGTGACTCAGCGCGATCACTTCCGGAATACGAATCCGCTGTCGTACCGCTTGGATGAACGGTTCGTCCCGATCCGGCACGAGTTGACTCCAGTCGCTCCAGTCATAGAGTCGAAAATCCACCGGGTCGACAATCTTGGCCGACTCGTTCCAAAGCATCACAAGCGACCGCGCGACGGTCGCAACGTTGATCGGTTGCCAGTTGCGGTTTAATACCAACACCGGCTTGTGAATGGAAGTTGTCTGTCGAATAGTCGCGGTGGTCATCATCGCTCCTGCTTTCACTAAGCCTGCTTTGACGATTGAAATACGAACCCACAAAGGGACTAGCAAGCTAGACCCCGAGGCCTTGCGATGGTTCGCCTCAAAGGAGCTAAGAGGGACTATTTCCTTGATTTTTAGAGCGTATGCTGCTACTTCCAGCACAAGCCTTCGTGCAAGCGGTTGAGATTCTCACAACCCTTGTCGGTCACGACGACCATGTCCTCGACCCGGATCCCACCAATGGCCTTGCAGTAAAGTCCCGGCTCGATCGTCACGACATCCCCGACGACAAGCTCCGGACCACCGACTGCTAGCAGTGGCGGCTCGTGCACTTCAAGCCCCAGTCCGTGGCCGGTGCCATGGGTCATGCTCGTATAAGAATCAGGAGCGTCAGCCGATGGCAGGCCCATGCGGTACCCAGCACCCTCAATGGCTCGAACCGTCGCTTGGTGGACTTGCTCTCCCGTAACCCCAGCACCTACCGCCTTGGTCGCCGCATGCTTGGCAGAGACGACCGCCTGGTGCATGCGAGTAAGCTCCGAACTGATCGTTCCATGAACGACCGTCCGAGTGCAATCTCCATTGTAAAGATTCGATTTGACACGAGGAAAAATATCGACGATCACCGGTTGAGCCGTATAGAGTGGTCCATGTCCGTGGTCGTGGCAATCGGCTCCTATCGGTCCACAAGCGACGATCGCGCCTGGATTCGAGCAATCTCGCTCCAAGAGCCACACGTCAATCATCGTGCGCATGCGCTCGCTGGTGAGTCGAGCACCATCGTGCACCAAGATACCTTGGGAATCAACGGTTGCTTTGGCGATCGTCGAACAAGCAAGTTCCATGACCTCCTCGGTGATCCGCTGAGCATCGCGAATCATCTCGATCTCACGAGCGTCCTTGCGCCGACGCTCCATCACGCCCCATTGAGTATCGCATTCGATACCGATTCCAACTCGCTTGAGCATTTCCGCATAGATCATCGGCAAAGATCGATCGACAACGACGCTCTTAAAGCCGGATCGACGGAGCATTTCCGCAGCCGACTGCGCAGTGGCCGTTTCGCGATCTCCCGATAGACCTTCCGAAGGTGCAAAGTCGGCAGGACAAGCCACATCATCGACCGCAGCATTGAGCTTGGCTCGGCCCATTTCGATGTCCCGGCAAATGAGGGTGGATCGAAGACGACCGTCCGCTTGAGGAACCTGAAGATAAACGACCGGATCGCCAACCAAAAAACGAATGCTTCGATAAAGTCCCGCATTGAGCGTTGGAATCCCGGCCATCATTCGAGGTGTTTGTTGCGCTGAGTGACTCATGGTTGAACTTTCTGTTAGCTTTCTGTTTTTCCTTGAAGCGTGAGGATCAGTGTTCGAGGCGTTGCGGAATTTCGATGCTCGCAAAGATAGATCCCTTGCCATGTCCCCAGCGCCAAGCAACCGTCTGTGATCGGGATGACGAGACTGGCTCCGAGCATCGAACTCTTGACGTGCGCAGGCATGTCGTCGGGACCTTCGATCGTGTGCACGAAGGATTGATTCTCGGGCACGATCCGATTGAAGGCTGTCTCCATATCGACCCGAACATCAGGATCCGCGTTCTCGTTGATCGTCAAGCTCGCCGAGGTGTGTTGTAGAAACACGTTCAACCAGCCGATTTGGATGTTTTGGATTTCAGGGATCGCGTCGAGAACTTGGCCTGTGATCAGGTGAAACCCCCGGCGGTAGGGCCCTATTCGGATTGAATTCTGAGACCAAAACATTCAAAAAATCTCTCCCGTTTGTCTTTGACTGTTCGTATTTGCTATGGAATTCCAAGCCGCTAGGCTCGGTGCGTCGACCCATCAAGTTCCGGGTCTTGACGCGTGGCTAACCTTAGAGATACTTCGACTTCCGGATCGTATCCGAATCCTTATCTTATACCAAATTTCATCGATCCTAAGCACTGAATTCTTCAAAAGGCAATCCAACATGCGTCGAGCAAAAATCAGTATCATCGGAGCCGGTAACGTAGGTGCCACTTGCGCCCACTGGTGTGCAGCAGCCGAACTCGGAGACGTCGTCCTGCTGGATGTTCCTCAAACGGAAAATATGCCCAAGGGCAAAGCGCTCGACCTGATGCAAGCTTCGCCAATCATGGGCTATGACAGCGCTCTGAGCGGTACAAACGATTACGCTGATACTGCCAACAGCGATGTGGTCGTCATCACCGCAGGCATCGCCCGCAAACCTGGAATGAGCCGCGACGATCTGCTGAGCACCAACGCCAAAATCGTTTCAAGCGTTGCCGAACAAGTCAAAACCACCAGCCCTAACGCCGTCGTGATCGTCGTGAGCAACCCGCTCGACGCGATGGTTCAACGAGCATTCCAAGTCCTCGGGTTTCCCTCGCATCGAGTCATCGGCCAAGCCGGTGTGCTCGATACGGCTCGTTTCCGCACCTTCATCGCCATGGAACTCGGTGTGAGTGTCGAAGACGTCTCAGCGATGCTCATGGGCGGACACGGCGATACGATGGTCCCCATCGCTAGCTGCACAAGCGTCGGCGGTATCCCCGTATCGCATTTGATCCCCGATGCTCGCATGGCCGAAATCGTTCAAAGAACCCGCGATGGCGGCGCCGAAATCGTTTCGCTGCTCAAGACCGGTTCGGCCTACTACGCTCCCGCAGCAGCCACGGCTCAAATGGTCGAAGCAATCGTACGCGATAAGAAGCGTTTGATCCCTGTAGCCGCTCTGTGCAACAAAGAATACGGTGTCGGTGGCTACTACGTCGGTGTACCCGTGATCCTCGGCAGCAAGGGTGTCGAGAAGATTATCGAACTGTCTCTCAACAGTTCCGAACAAGCCGCCTTCCAAAAGAGTGTCGATGCGGTCAAGTCGCTTGTCGCTTCGATGGAAACACTCCTGAAAGCCTAACGGCCTTTTGCCGCTACCAATTCCCTATCTTATCGCTTTGCGTTTGCTAGCAATTTGTTCTTCGGCAAACTTCGTTTGAAGTTTGCCTGATGTCCATTTGACGGGATTGACTCACCGAGGGTTGCTCTCCTAAAAACGCTCTTAGCAGGATGTCGACTTGCATCCTCCGAGATACTCTTTTCTTCCAAGGAACTTCTCCATGAGCCGATTGCACAGTTTTCTGTCTGCGGGCTTACCAACATCACCCGTTCGTGGTCTGGTTGAAGATCCAAAGCAGATGCTTGGGCAAGACGAATCGGATCGCTATGGCATCGGCCAAGGCATGCAAGGCTCTAGTGGATTGGACGCTCCGCCATCGATCGGCTTTCCGCATCGATTGTTTGTGCCTGAGCATTACGAAAGTGGCTATGCGTATCCTTTACTGGTTTGGCTTCACTCGGACCACAGCAGCGAGTACGAAGTAGACCATGTCATGCAGTCACTGAGTTTGAGAAATTATGTGGCTGTAGGTTTGCGTGGTAATCGTTCATCGAATCGCTCTTCACAAGTGTTCCGATGGGGTTGCAGCGTTACCGATTATGCTCTCAACGAAGAATGCATTTTCCACGCGATCGAGGAGATCGCAGGTTCGATGTCGATCGATACTAGCAGGATTTTCCTCGGTGGTTTTGGCAAAGGTGCGATGCTTGCTCAATGGGTGGGACTCCGTAACCCAGAGCAAGTTGCAGGCGTGATTGCTTGCAATGGCCCTTTTCCATCCAACAAACGAGCCTTAGCGCTGTGGAAACAAGCTCGAGGTCTGCCGGTGTTGGCTATGCAGTCGTCGGACTCAAAGCGTTTTGGTGTCGATCAGATGATCAGCACGATGAAAACCGCACATCGTGCCGGTCTTAATTATCGCTTGATAAGATTCGAGTCGCGATCCGAGGAACCATTGGATCCGGCAAATGCTCAAAGCCATCGAGAGGCAGATCCTGAGTTCGAAGGATCGCTCGAAGTCGAGATGCTCCGTGCGGCAAATCGATTCATGATGGGGATCGTCACTGGTACGGACATTCCTCTTTTGTCCGAACCTGAAGTTCCCGAGCAATCTTCTTGGTTGCAATGACCGCAGAAGCATCCTCTCGAATCGAACTTCGATCCTCAAACGCCCTACTGCGGTTTGATAAATCCGCCGATCGTTTCGATCACCGGTTGCTCTTTCGATTCGACCAAGACTGGGTCTTACTGCTCAATTCCGACTTGCACGATCCAAATGCACCTTGGCCAAGCGATCCGCCGATTCAGCAGCTTGTGGTAGAACCCATCGGAAGCACTGCACATCGCGATGTCGCGCTTGGAGTCGGTATGTGCGGACATGGCCATTGGTCGCTGGCCGCTCAGTGGGTGCAGCTACAGAGCTCCGATCAAGTCGCCTTGGAAATGGATTACGCTTGCAAGCAACAACCACCGGTATCCTTCTTGGGGAGCACCTATAGGCTGGCCGAGGATTTGCAGTCCAAGCCCTTGCGGCTGATCAAACTCGATCGAACCGATCGTACCTGGAGTACAAAATGGGCGATGATGAATAATTCGCAAGCCCACTATGAACTCAGGATCGAGGTGATCGAAGGCTTGCTCGATTGGCAAGCTGAATCTGGACGAATTGTTATTGTCCCCTCAGGATCTTTCGAAAAACCCTCGACACTCCGTTGGTGCTATAGGATCGCTTGGCTATCATGCCATGAATGAGCGATACACAGCGAACGGTTTTTCAAGCTCTGGAATTGACCAAAACCTATCCGATGGGAGATGTGCTCGTTCATGCCTTGAGGGGAGTGGACTTGGAGCTCTATGCAGGTGAGTTTGTCGTCATCCTGGGGGCATCAGGAAGCGGCAAGTCGACCCTGCTGAATATTCTTGGCGGGCTCGATGTTCCGAGCTCAGGTTCGGTCCGATTCGAAGACCACGAACTGACCGGTGCCAGCGAAACGCAATTGACACAGTACCGTCGAGAGCACGTCGGGTTTGTGTTTCAGTTCTATAATCTCGTGGCCGGATTGACCGCCCTAGAAAACGTCCGATTGGTGACCGACATTGCTGAGAATCCGATGACACCCGAGGAAGCTTTGGATTTGGTTGGATTGAGCAATCGGCAATCCTTCTATCCAGCTCAGCTATCGGGAGGTGAGCAGCAGCGGGTCGCGATCGCAAGAGCCATCAGCAAGCGTCCGGATGTGCTCTTGTGCGACGAACCTACCGGTGCGTTGGATGTCAAGACCGGAGCGATCGTCCTCGAGGCGATCGCGAGGATCAATCGCGATCTTGGGACACTCGTCGTGGTCATCACCCACAATGCGGCGATCTCAGCGATGGCAAACCGTGTGGTTTATCTTTCGGATGGTCAAATCGCGCAAATCAAAACCAACTCTCAAGTGGCTCGTGCAAGCGAACTGGTTTGGTGAGCTAAAAACAAGGGCGATCTTTCGATGCGTGCGATCTCCAAACTATTGCTTTGGGAACTCACAAGCCATTGGAAACAGGGTTTGGCGATCGTCGTGCTTTTGACTTGCGGTATCGCGACCTTGATCATGTCGACGACCACCATGCGGTCGCTTGAAGCTAGCCGTGATCGCTATTACACCAAATATTCCTTTGCTCATCTATGGGCTCCGTTGGTGCGAGCCCCTGAGGAATTGCTGGTGCGGATACGGCAAATTCCAGGTGTTCAGCGCGTTTCGGGTCGTGTGGAAAAACATGTACTGCTGGACTTCCCTGAGATGCTCGAACCTGCTTCGGCACGTTTGGTCTCGATCGACCAAGAGCCGCATTTGGATATCAATGGACTGTATTTGCGCCATGGACGTTTACCCGTTATGGCCGAGCAGACCGAAGTGGTCGTCAGCGAGCTTTTTGCCGAAGCCCATCGGCTCAAGCTCGGCGATCGCATTGCGGCCAATCTCGAAGGCAAACGCGAGGAATTGATCGTCGTTGGGATCGGACTTTCTCCCGATTCGATCTATGTCGTCCAGCCAGGTATGCTCCTGCCAAACAATCGCTTGTATGGCATTCTATGGGCCCCCAGGGACAAGCTCGCTGCGGCGTTCAATATGGAAGGTGCGTTCAATCAGGTTGCGATTCGCTTAGGGCACGATGCGAACATCGGAAACGTCAAGAGCCAAATCGACTCGATCCTTGAGCCTTACGGTAGCATCGGAGCTTACGATCGAGACGAGCAGGAGTCGCATGCAAGAGTGCGCGATGAGATGCGCGAGTTGCGGACGATGGCTTTATTGAGTCCTGCGATTTTTCTGAGCGTCTCTGCTTTTTTGGTCCACATGGTATTCTCTCGCATGATCATCCATCAAACCGAGCAAATTGCAACCCTCAGGGCCTTTGGCTACACCGCGACGCAAATCGGTTTGCATTACCTACGGGTGGTTTTGGTCTGGGTGGCACTGGGTGTCCTACTGGGTATCGGCTGTGGGCTTTGGTTAGCGGCTTGGCTCTCCGAGATCTATCGAATGTTTTTTCGGTTTCCAGAGATGGTTGTCATTCGCTTTGGATGGGAGTGGATGCTGGCCGTATCGCTGGGTGTTCTGGTCGCGTTTTTAGGGGCAATCAGCGGCATGCTCAGAGCCATGCAATTGCCACCGGCTGTTGCGATGCGATCCGGATCGAGTCAAAATGCACCGGCCAAAGGACTCATGCACTTACCTTTTCTTGGAAGACTCCGACCGATCGGTCGAATGGTCATGATCCGAATGGTCGGCAATCTGTGGCTGACGTTCTTCTCGGTTCTTGGGATGGGATTGGGAGTGTCCTTATTGATCCTGAGTTCGTTTATGGAAAAGACCATCGATTACGTACTGGATCATCAGTTCTCTCGATCTCAGCGTCAGGACTTGCAGTTGTCGTTTTATAATCCTCGGTCGCAGGAGTGTTTGTACGAAGTCCAGCAGTGGCCGGGGGTTGGCCAAGTAGAAGCTTATCGCTCGGTTCCGATCCGAATGCGAAGCGGGTTGGTCAGTGATCGATTGGCGATTTTAGGGTTAGAGCCAACTGCTGAGCTATTTCGGGTTCTCGACGAGCACGACCGTGCGATTGCATTTCCCGATCACAGCGGACTTACCATCACCGGCAAACTTGCTCAAAAGCTAAACCTTCGGGTCGGAAGCAAAGTCCAAATCGATTTGCTCGAGGGTCAAAATCGATCGCTCGAATTGACGGTAGAGCGGATCTATCCCAACTATACAGGCCCTGCTGCATTTTTGCCTAAGGACTTCCTACATGAATTGATGCTCGAGGGGCCTCGGATCAGCGGGTTGTTTTTAACGATCCAACCCGGAGCCAAGCAACAGGTGTATCGTTTGATCAAAGAGACGCCCGCGATTTCTGGAGTTACAGACAAAAGTGCGGCACTGGCGAATTTTCGGGAAATGATTTCCAAAAGCACCGGTTGGATGCGGCTAGTGAAT
>Ga0208360_1000238_pt1 | contig 14371 bp, 15 predicted proteins | sample LakMenE27Jul10ns_FD_150739 | JGI IMG/M metagenome (GOLD analysis project Ga0208360, IMG submission 150739) | Freshwater microbial communities from Lake Mendota, WI - 27JUL2010 deep hole epilimnion ns (SPAdes) | ecosystem: Environmental > Aquatic > Freshwater > Lake > Epilimnion/Euphotic zone ...
GCGGCGCTGTCGGACAGCCGTGAAGATGAACTAGACGATCTGCGGTTTATGGCCGGTAGCCCTGATAACCAGTGGCAGTGGCCAGCCGACGTATTGGCGACCCGCGGCGCGGTGCAGGGCCAGACAATCAACGCACGGCCATGCCTCACAATCAACAAGCTGCCGCAGCACGTCCGTCAGGTCACGAACGAGCAGCGCCAGAACCGCCCAGCCGGTAAGGTAATACCCGTTGATGACACTGCTGACATTGAAGTGGCAGCAATCTTTGACGGCGTTGTGCGGCACATCGAATATATGTCCGACGCTGATGTCGCTTACGACACCGCCTGCGACAACCAAGTAACGTATGGTGAAGGTTACATTCGTCTAATTACAGAGTATTGTAACGAAGAAACCTTTGACCAAGACGTTCGCATCATGCGCGTCCGCAACTCGTTTAGCGTCTACATGGACCCAACGATCCAAGACCCATGCGGCTCTGACGCTGAATGGTGCTTTGTCACGCAAGACATGACTAAAGACGAGTACGAACGCACGTTCCCAGACGCGTCACCTATCTCGTCAATCATGTCCACCGCTGTTGGCGATGAAAGCCTGTCCGCATGGCTTGACGAGGACACTGTCCGCATTGCGGAGTATTTTTACTACAAACGCAAGCGTGAAACGCTGAACCTGTACCCCGATAATGTATCTGCGTTCAAAAACACCGACATGGATAAGCAATTGCGCGCCATGTACGGCAAACCTGTCCGCACACGCGAAGTAGACCGCAAAAAAGTCATGTGGATGAAGACCAATGGCTATGATGTGCTTGACGAACGCGAATGGCCCGGTAGCTGGATACCTGTCGTGCGCGTCGTAGGCAACGAATTTGAAGTGCAAGGCCAGATTTACGTATCTGGTCTGGTGCGGAACGCAAAAGACGCGCAGCGTATGTACAACTACTGGACCAGCCAAGAAGCAGAAATGCTGGCGCTGGCGCCAAAAGCACCCTTTATTGCCTATGGCGGTCAGTTCGAGGGCTACGAAAACCAATGGAAGACTGCCAACACGACCAACTGGCCGTATTTGGAAGTCAATCCAGACGTTACAGACGGCGCTGGGAACGTATTGCCGCTTCCGCAGCGTGCAGCACCCCCGCTGCCGCAAACAGGGCTGATACAGGCTAAAATGGGCGCTGGTGAGGACATCAAGTCCACCACCGGCCAGTATGACGCATCTTTGGGCGCGCAAGGCAACGAACGGTCTGCAAAAGCCATTACCGCACGCGAAAAGCAGGGCGATGTCGGCACGTACCACTATGTAGATAACCTAGCCCGTGCGATCCGTCACATTACCCGCCAGCTTGTCGATATTATCCCTAAGATTTACGACACGCAGCGCATTGCACGCATCATCGGCGTTGATGGCGAAGTCAGCATGGTCAAAATGGACCCAATGCAGCAAGAACCTGTCAAGGAAATTCGTGACCAAAATGGCGGTCTAATCGAAAAAATCTACAACCCGTCAATCGGTACGTATGACGTTATGGTCACTACTGGCCCCGGCTACATGACCAAGCGTCAAGAGGCGCTCGACGCCATGTCGATGATCTTGCAATCCAACCCGCAGCTTTGGACTGTGGCCGGCGATTTGTTCATCAAGAACATGGATTGGCCCGGAGCGCAGGAAATGGCGAAGCGGTTCAAGAAAATCCTTGATCCAAAAGTCTTGGAGGAAGGCGATCAGTCGCCTGAAATCATGGCTGCCAAGCAACAGATTGAAGCCTTGTCGCAAGAACTCAACCGTGTTTCTGACATCATGGAGAACATTCAAGACAGCGCGGAACAGCAGAAAATCTCTATCGACAAGTACAAGGCTGAAGTGCAGGCTTACGAAGCTGAAACCAAGCGCATCTCTGCTGTACAAAACAGCATGACACCTGAACAAATTCAGGATATTGTCATGGGTACGATTGCAGGCGCGCTGGATACAGGCGACTTGATCGGCGGTTCACCTGAAATGCGCGAAGTACCGCAGATGGACGAACAGATGCAGCAAGCCCCTGAAATGGGTGAGCAGCCTGAGATGCCAATGGAAATGCCAGAACAAGCCCCTGAAGGAATGATGTAATGAGTTGCGCTGATTTTATAGGTACTCTGTTTCTCGCGCGCGATGTGGCTCACTCGACGCACCTGAACACGCGCAGCTTCTCCAAGCACTCTGCTTTGAACACGTTTTACGATGAAGTCATCGAACTGGCGGACAAATTTGCAGAGGCTTATCAGGGAAAATACGGCCTAATTGGCCCTATTTCGCTTATGTCAGCTAAGAAGACTAACAACATTGTCGAGTTTCTTGAAGGTCAGGTAGACGAACTTGAGGAAATGCGGTATAAAGTTGTCGATAAGGATTGTACCCCTTTACAAAACATTATCGACGAGATTTTTGGCCTGTATTACAGCACGCTGTATAAACTTAAATTTCTCGCATAAGGACGCGCTATGGAACTCTTAAACCCTTTAAGCAAAGCTGATTACCCTTCGTACAATGTGGCTTATACCGGCACTGCTGGCAATACGTCCGAATGGCCTGCCGGCGCGCAGGGCGTTGTTGTCTGGTCGGATCAGGCTTGTTATATCGAAGTCGGCGTTAGTGCTGTAGCTACAACTGCCAGCACACCAATCCCACCTTTTACACCAATCCCTTTTGTGTTAGCCGTAAATACGTCAGGCGCTCCTTGGCGCGTAAGCGCGGTTCAGGTGTCCACAGGCGGTACGGTGTACTGCAAACCGATTAATCGGAATTGATACATGGGCTTTGGCGGCGCTCTTCGTAACGGTATTGCTTTGGGCTTAGGAAGCATTATTAGCTTTATATCTGGGTATGCAGACGCAACTGTGCAAAACAATCTGCTGACTGAAATTGGAGACAACCTCGTCCAAGAGGACGGCGGATTGTTGCTACTGGAGTAATTAGATGTCAGTAACCCCCTCACCCATCGGCGGCTTTGCAGCACAGTTTTTTGATAACAACGGCGTTATCCTATCGGGCGGCAAGATTTATACCTATGCAGCCGGCACAACTACACCGCAGGCGGTTTACACCAGCGCGTCTGGCGCTACGCCGCACGCGAACCCTATCATTCTGGATAGCGCAGGACGCGTACCGGGCGGTGAGATTTGGCTGACTGACGGTCTGGTCTATAAGTTTGTCATCGAAACAGCGACAGCTATTTTGATTGGCACTTACGACAACATTACGGGTATTAACTCGAACTTTGTCAACTACACGGTGCAAGAGGAAGTCATCACGGCCACAGCAAACCAGACTGTGTTCAACCTTACAACGATGAACTATACGCCTGCTACTAATTCGCTGACGGTCTACATCGACGGCGTGAACCAGTATGTTGGCGACAGCTATATAGAAACAGACAGCGACACCGTGACATTTACGACCGGCGTACACGTCGGCGGCGAAGTAAAGTTTACCACAGCAATCCAAACAACTACGGGTTCTGTGGACGCGTCCATTGTAACATACGATCCGCCGTTCACTGGCGGCGTCATTACTAACGTCGAAGACAAGCTGGCCCAGTATGTTTCGGTCAAGGACTTTGGTGCAGTTGGCGATGGCGTGACAGATGATACGGCTGCTATTCAGGCTGCTATTGATGCTTTGTCTCCTTTGGGCGGTACACTCTATTTCCCCCAAGGATCATACATTGTCAGCGATGCTAACACGGACAATGCTTGCTTAATTGTTACGGCCCCCATTCAATTTCTTGGCGCAGGCGCATTTTACACATCTATTCAGCCAGCGGCATCTGTAGCTGGAACAGTAAATACCATTCTTGTAAACCCAAGTGCAAGCTACGATCAAACATTGATGAGCTTTAAAAACTTGTCGCTGGGAAATCTTAGCACAGGTACAAGAGCTGGAAATCACGGCATCTATTGTTTGACGCTTAACGTGGGGCAAAACTTACCTAAATTTACCGTTGAGAATTGTGCGATTCAGCAAGGCGGTGGTTATGCCATTTACCATTTAAATGACGCTGTTGATAATGTTAACGGTGGTATGTACGCTGCATACATTAACAACAACACATTAAAAGGCGGCATTAAGCTAGAGAATAGTGGCGACAGTATTGTTGTCAGCAACAACATTATGAGCGGAACAGGCACTGGTGTTTATGCGGCTCTTGTTTCTGGCGCATCGTTGCTATCAATTTTAGACAACAATATAACCACAACTGCTTCTGCTATTATTGTTCTCAGCGGTATAAGGGTTAACATTTTAAGAAACAACATTGAGCATTCTACTGTTGGTTCCAACAGCAACGCTGTTATCGACATTGTGTCTTCGGGTGGCACTTATGTAGCTGGCGTCATTCAACAAAATTTGGTGTCCGCTTTTGGCGCTACCGATGCAACCAAACTAATCCACATCCGCGAGGCTAGAGGCACGCTGATACAAGACAATACGTTTTTGGCTGGCGTTGGCGGTATTACGGGTGTGTACGTAGACACGACTTGTTCAGATATACGGGTCGGCGCTAATTCGTACAACGCAACTGTAGCTACAAAAATTAACGATCTTGGCGCAGGAACTATGGGCGTAGTAAAAACACCCACGTTGCAAAACAGTTGGGTAGTTAACAGCGCAGGGTTGACACCTACATTCTACAAAGATTTGTCGGGTGTTGTGTTTATAAATGGCGCTATCAAAAACGGTACGGCTGTATTTGGTACGACACTATTTACGCTGCCTACCGGTTTTCGCCCTAGTGCGGATATATATTCATCTTCGTTTGCTAACAACGGGGTTAACAACGTACCGGGATACATTGGTATAGATAACGCTGGCGTAGTATATTTTGGACAGGGTGGTAATACAGTTATGACTACACAAGCTAGTTTTGTGGCCTCAAATGCCGCTAACTCTGTGTCGCCTGAATAGGAGTTTTAGATATGGCCGACAAAAAGATTTCGCAACTTACCGCCTCAACCACCCCGCTTGCGGGTACTGAGGTACTGCCGATTGTACAAAGTGGAAGCACTGTAAAAGTTGCTGTGTCCGATCTGACTGCGGGACGCGCAGTTAGTGCTAGTAGTGTTACGGCATCTACAGGCAATTTAACCTTTAGCGGCACTGGACAACGTATTCTTGGCGATATGTCAAACGGAACAATAGCCAATAGACTTGTTTTTCAAACTACTACAGTTAATGGCAACACTAACATCCACATCGTTCCTAATGGTACTTCAACTACCGCAGGGTTCAAGGCGGAAACTGACCCTACTTTTACAAGCGGTTCGGTTCTTACGATGGACATAAACGGGGGTGTTTCGGCTCAAATTAGTTCTGCTATCAGAGGTGCGGGGACTTATCTTCCGCTTTTATTTGCTACCAACGGCACTGAAAAAATGCGTATTTCAACTGCTGGCGACATTACAGCGGCTGTTGGCAACCTCGTAATCGGCACTACTGCCAAAGGCATCACCACAGGCAGCGCAATTCCGCTGGGCTTCGGCGTAAACAACTCTGTCGCTGATATGACGCTTGATACTAGTGGCAATCTGGTAATTGGGTCAACAAACCTTGGCGGCAGATTGTCAGTGTTCACCGGCAGCGGCGTAGGTCAATTTATAAGAGTGCAACAAATTAGCGCCACCGTTATGGAGTTTAGAAACGCACAAGATTTGGGCGGTTCCATAACCATAGTGGCTGGCGGCGCAACGTCTTTCAACACTGTCTCCGATGAACGCCTCAAGCACAATATTGTTGACGCGCCAGACGCAGCCAATCTAATTGATGCTCTTCAAGTTCGTAGCTTTAAGTGGAAAGTGGATGATACCGCACAACGCTACGGCTTTATCGCGCAAGAACTACTTGAAGTTGCGCCAGAAGCTGTCAGCGTACCAGAAGACAACGATAAAATGATGGGTGTTGACCATTCAAAACTGGTTCCAATGCTTGTCAAGGAAGTTCAAAGTCTCCGCGCCCGGGTAGCGCAGCTTGAAGGAAAATAACAATGGCGCTGACTAAAGCCACATACGCAATGATCAACGGCATTTCGGCCAACGTGCTGGATTTTGGCGCTGATCCTACTGGCGCTGCTGACTCTGCTGCTGCCATCCAAGCGGCTATTGACTCCCTACCCAACAGTTACAGCGGAGCGACTGGAATTTTTTTCCCCGCTGGCATATACAAAATTTTAACTTCTCTTACGGTCGATTTGACCAATACATCATCGCTAACGCTCTATTCTGACACCAAGGCAACCATTAACGTACAGACAACCGCTGGCACATATGGCATTGAAGTGGATTATTCGACAGGCGCTACTGCTAACTTCCCTACATTCAATATGACCGGGATTGCGTTGTCGGATATTACAGCAGCAGCAACCAGAAACGGTATCCGCACAAGGCGCGTGCTTGGCAGTAAATTTACGCAATGCGAATTTAACTATTTGGATGTAGCTGTTAATATGACCGATGACAGCAATCTTAATACGTTTGACACTTGTATGTGGCGTTCAAATATAAATGGCTGGCTCAGCGCAGACGGGATTGCCAACGCTAACGTGTTCTTAAATTGCCAATGGCGCTATCACGGCGGTACAGCGGTTGATTTTACCAACACTGGTGGAAACCAAATTATCGGCGGCGACTTTGAACCCGACAATGCCAACCCTGTGCTTATCGCTTCAAATTGCAGCGTGCAAAACACACGCTTTGAACGGAACGTGCAAGGCGAAATAATTCGCGTTCTAAGCGACTGCGATATTGAATTTGATTGCCATTCAGATGGGGGTAGGCAGGCGTTACCCGCTGTTAATCTTGTCGGCAAAAACAACAAAATTTTTATTAAAGGCACTAGCGCAGCACAATTTGTTGAATATCAATCCACAGCGTCTAACAATCAAATTCAGATTGGGCCTGTACTAGCTATGGTTGCCGATACTTCAATTCCTGTAACTGGCCCTGATAACGGAAATGTTATCGCAACCTTTGGATCGTTGCAGTCTAATACTACAGGGGCTATCGTCGAAACGCTTCAAGATGTTCTTGCCCCCGCAGATTTAACTACATGGACTGCAACAAACTGCACAGTTACAAATACTGGTGAAGAATATGAGATTGTCGGTACGGGCGGCACTGCATCCATAAGCTATACGCTTACGGGAACATATTCTGGATTGCGGATGCTTTTAACCACAGAGCCACAGAACGCTGGCGGCCAGCCGTTAATTTCTTTGGGTGCGGGTTCAGCAGGTGCAAGTACTTGGCCTTCGCCCGGGCTGCGTAGGGTGTTAGCGGCGCAATTTGATTATGGAGTTAACCCAATAGTAAACCCCGTAATATCTATTACGTTAGTTGGCACGGGTGTGGGAGCAGCCTGTAAAGTTTGGAATGTGCGAACAGCGGCTGATGGTAAAACACCAGACTAACGATAAGATTGCCAGACTGCATCAAATGATGTAGTCTAGCCTACAACCGTACTGATGCGGCTCATCAGGAACTCTTTAAGGGTTAAACATGGACGATAATGTCTTTACCGAAGCGGATGCCTCCGCGCCAGAACTCGAAGCCACGGCAGCAATCGAGCCTGTAGAAAACACGACGCCGGAAGAGCAGTCTGCTGAACAGGAAGCACCTAAGACCTTCTCTCAAGAAGACTTGGACGCCATCGTAGGCAAACGACTCGCAAGAGAGCAGCGTAAATGGGAACGCGAACAGGCTCAAAGAGCAGAGGAAGTGCAGGCCCGGCAGCAGCCGATCCACGACATAACCCCTGAACAATTTGAGACTTACGAGGATTACGCAGAGGTTTTGGCCGAACGTAAAGCCGAAGAACTGCTGGCACGCCGTGAAAAGGACAGCCAGCAACGTGCAATGCTAGAGTCTTATCACGAACGTGAAGAGGCAGCGCGGGACAAGTATGATGACTTTGAACAAGTCGCATACAACCCCAACCTTCCGATCACCGACGCGATGGCGATGGCAATACAAGCGTCCGACATTGGCCCCGATGTGATTTATCACTTAGGTATCAACACTAAAGATGCCCAACGTATTTCGCGTTTAGACCCCATTTTGCAAGCTAGGGAAATTGGTATGATTGAGGCGCGGCTTTCAGCCGAACCTACATTCAAAAAAACCTCCAACGCCCCGGCACCGATTGCACCTGTCACAGCCCGCACCGCTGGTGCGCCAACATTTGATACGACAGACCCACGGTCAGTAAAGTCCATGAGTACGTCAGATTGGATTGAGGCAGAAAGGCTACGGCAGATCAAGAAGTACGAGGCACAACGCAACCGATAATTTAGGATTATTTCCATGTCTAACTCGATTTTAACCATCGACATGATCACGCGCAAAGCGCTTGAGATTCTCGAAAACAACTTGGTTCTTACCCGTAACGTAAACCGTCAGTACGATGACAGCTTTGCTGTTGAAGGTGCTAAGATTGGTTCAACCCTGCGTATCCGTCTTCCAGACCGCGCACTTGTAACTGATGGCGCAGCCCTTCAGGTACAGGATGACAACGAGCAGTTCACAACTCTGACCGTTGCCAACCAGAAGCACATCGGCGTTAACTTCACGACTGCTGAATTGACCATGCAGCTTGACGATTTCGCTGACCGCGTTCTCAAGCCACGTATCTCGCAGCTTGCTTCCAGCATCGACGCTGACGTTGCAAATGCGTTCTTGACCATCGGTAACACTGTCGGCACGCCCGGCACTACGCCAGCTACTTCGGCTGTTCTTCTTGCTGCACAGCAGAAGCTGAACGAAAATGCTGCCGTGATGTCGCCACGTTATGCCACTGTCAACCCAGCCGCAAACGCTGGTTTGGTCGAAGGCATGAAGGGTCTTTTCAACCCAACCGACACTGTCAGCAAGCAGTTCAAGAACGGCATGATGGGCACAGGCGTACTTGGTTTTGAAGAAATCAATATGTCGCAGTCCATCAAGCAGTTCACCACTGGTTCGCGTACTGCAACTGGCGGAACGACTTCGGCTGCTGTTACTACTGAAGGTGCAACCACCATCGCCATCACTGGTGCGGGTGCATCCGCCGTAGTTAAGGCTGGTGACGTGTTCACTGTAGATGCTTGCTTTGCTGTTAACCCACAAACCCGTGAAAGCACAGGTTCGTTGTTCCAGTTCGTTGCTCTAGCAGCAACTACGCTGGATGGTTCAGGCGCTGGTAACATCACTGTTGCTCCGATCTACTCGGCAACAAATGCGCTTGCTACTGTCAAGACTTTGCCTGCCACCAGCAAAGCAATTATATTTGTTGGCGCGGCATCTACAGAGTACGCTCAGAACCTTGTATACCATAAGGACGCTATCACCTTCGCAACCGCCGACCTTCTGCTCCCACAGGGCGTAGATATGGCTTCGCGTCAGGTGCATAACGGCATCAGCTTGCGCGTTGTTCGTCAGTACGACATCAACAACGACCGTATGCCTTGCCGTATTGACGTTCTGTATGGCTTCAGCACGATCCGTCCGCAGATGGCTTGCCGTCTTTGGGGTTAATCTAATACCGGCCCTCGGTTCGCCGGGGGCCAAACATTCTAAAGGATTTTTACAATGGCTATTCTACCTAATGGCGCCGGCGGCTATCAAGTCGGTGATGGTAACCTTACCGAAATATCTTTCACTAACTTTACTGTTCCAGCAGCTTACACAGCTACCGCAACGCTTACTGTAAATGATCTCGCCGCAGGCGTGGTTATCTACACTTCATCCAGCACGGGCAACCTGACGCTTCCTACTGCGACTCTTACTGACGCCGCATTTAGCAGCGCCAAAGTAGGTAGCTCGTTTGACCTTGCGCTTGTTGCTACTAGCACTGGCGTACCTACCATTGTGGTTGGTACGGGTTGGTCGCTTGCAAGCACTTCTGGTGCTGGCGTTGCGTCCAAGAGCGTTCTATTCCGCGCCGTCAAGACCGGCGACGCGGCGTATTCGCTGTACCGCATCGCAGGTTAATTGGTTTGCCCCGGCTACGGTCGGGGCAACCTTTTCAGGAGAAAACCAATGTCTAATACAAAATCTATTGGCGTTGCCTTCCTCGACCAAGATATTATTGGCGCACAATATATTTTGGCTGACGAGCAAATCGGCTACACCGCCGCTGCTCAAGGTACGGTTACGCAGGCTACCAGCAAGTCAACTGCTGTCACGCTGAACAAACCATCTGGCCGCATCACAATGGACGCCGCGTCTTTAACCACTGCAACTAACGCTACGTTCACGTTGAACAACAGCTTCATTTCTGCAAATGACACTGTTGTTCTTACTATCTCTGGTGGTCAAGCGACCGCTGGATCATACAACGTGTTTGCTAACTCGCTGGCTGCTGGCTCTGTCAGCATCAGCCTACGCAACATTTCTGGCGGTACGCTGTCAGAAGCAGTAGTGATTAACTTTGCAATCATCCACTGCGCTTAACTAATTTGGGCGGCTTTCGGGCCGTCCATTTTTAAAGGTTTTATATGGCTGTCATCTATCTTATTCACGAAGTCCACGGCGCAAAAGTCGCTATTTCAGAAGAAGAAGCGATTTGTGATGAAGATTTCGGCTGGGAACGCCATAATCCTAACGCGCCTGTAGAGGCGCTAGTAAACGAAATGCCGGTAGCCAAAAGCCGCCGCACAACGCAGAAGGTTTAACCAATGGAAACTGCCGGCGACATAATTAACGGTTCGCTTAGACTGCTAGGTGTTCTGGCAGAAGGCGAAGTTCCATCAGCTGAAACGTCGCAGGACGCACTGCGCGCCATGAACCAGATGATTGATAGCTGGAACACAGAGCGCCTGTCCGTCTTCTCAACGCAAGACCAAGTGTTCACATGGCCGTCAGGTTTGCTTTCACGCACAATGGGGCCAAGCGGCGACTTTGTTGGCAACCGTCCAGTGCTGCTGGATGACAGCACCTATTTCCGCGACCCCGGCACTGGCGTCAGCTACGGCATCAAATTCATCAACCAGCAGCAGTATAACGGCATCGCGGTCAAGACCGTCACATCGACATACCCGCAAGTCATCTTTGTCAACATGACGTTTCCTGACATTGAGATGTACATCTATCCGCGGCCTACGCGCGATCTGGAATGGCATTTTATTTCGGTTGAGGAACTCAGCCAGCCTGCAACGCTGGCGACTACACTGCATTTCCCGCCCGGCTATCTGCGTGCGTTCCGCTATAACTTGGCGTGCGAAATGGCGCCTGAGTTTGGTGAAGAGCCATCGGCACAGGTTCGCCGCATTGCTATGTCCTCGAAGCGTAACATCAAGCGCATCAACAACCCTGATGACATCATGTCGATACCGTACAGCCTCATTGCTTCACGTCAGCGGTTTAACATCTACGCTGGGAACTATTAATGAAGACGCCGATCCTTGGGTCGGCGTATGTCGCTAGAAGCGTCAACGCCGCCGACAACCGCATGGTTAACTTGTTTCCTGAGATTGTCCCTGAAGGCGGCAAGGAACCAGCGTTCCTTCAGCGCGCGCCGGGGCTGACTGCTCTTGCTACCATTGGCATTGGCCCTATCCGCGGGCTGTGGACGTATGGCATCTACGGCTATGTCGTGTCAGGCCCAACGCTGTTTCAGCTTGACAGTAGCTGGAACGCAACCGCTAAAGGCACTGTTGGCGGCACTGGCCCTGTCAGCATGGCTGACAACGGCACGCAGCTATTCATTGCGGCTAACCCGCAAGGTTACATCTACAACGCCAGCACTGACGTGTTCCAGCAGATCACCGACCCTGACTTCCCCGGCGCCGGCACTGTCGGTTACATCGACGGCTATTTTACGTTCAACGAACCTGACAGCCAGAAAATCTGGGTTACGTCGCTGCTCGACGGAACCAGTGTTGACCCGCTGGAGTTTGCCAGCGCCGAAGGCAATCCAGACAATGTCGTTGCGGTCTTTGTAGACCACCGCGAAGTCTGGGTGTTTGGCACAAACTCAACCGAAGTCTGGTATGACGCAGGACTTCTTGACTTTCCGCTGACCCGTATCCAAGGCGCGTTCAACGAACTAGGCTGCGCTGCCCCGTACAGCATCGCCAAGATGGACAACCAAGTCTACTGGCTAGGCAAGGACGCACGCGGCCAAGGCATCGTCTACAAGGCCGCTGGCTACATCGGTCAGCGCGTGTCTACGCACGCTATCGAATGGCAGATGCAAGAGTATGCTGACCTGACAGACGCTGTTGGATACACGTACCAGCAGGACGGCCACAGCTTCTACGTCCTGAACTTCCCTAGCGCAGACACCACATGGGTGTACGATGTCGCTACCGGCGCATGGCATGAGCGCGCTTCGCTTAATAACGGCGAGTTTAACCGTCACCGCGCTAACAACCAGATGTTCTTTAACGACACCACAGTTGTTGGCGACTACCAGACCGGCAAGATTTATGCGTTTGATCTAGAAGTGTACGCTGACGATGGTGCGGCGCAGAAATGGCTACGGTCATGGCGTGCGCTGCCGACAGGCGCTAACAACCTCACACGCACGATCCAGCACGCGCTGCAACTTGATTGCGAGACAGGCGTGGGCCTGAACAGCGGCCAAGGCAGCGATCCGCAAGTGATGCTGCGCTGGTCAGATGATGGCGGCCATACATTTTCTAACGAACATTGGAAGTCGATGGGTGCTATCGGCAAATACGGAAAGCGTACCATCTGGCGCCGCCTTGGCGCGACGATGAAGATACGCGACCGCGTCTACGAAGTGTCTGGAACAGACCCTGTACGGATTTACATTATGGGCGCTGAACTAGCCATTAGCGGGACGAGCGCCTGATGGCGTTAGCGCCGATCAACCCTACCCAGTTAACGCCGCCACGCGTCGCCTTTATTGACGAACGGTCGGGGGCGATTAGCCGTGAATGGTATCGGTTCTTTCTGTCGCTGCTGACAGCTACGCAGACCAACCAAGAAGAAGTCACGCTGGGGCCTGACGCCATATCGCTGCTGGCTACATATGACGCCATGTTGGCAGAACTAGCACAGGCTACCGAAAGCGCCCCTGACTGCTGCGTGTCTGGTGAAGCCGTCTTGGCAAGCGATATTCAAGGGTTAGCAAGTACACCGCTTGGCGCAACAGTGTCTGCCTTAGCGGCTGTGCAAAGCGAAGTCCAAGCATTAGCCTTGTCGCCACCGCCACTAGACGAGTTAGCTATACGAGCGTTAAGCCCATCCTCAACCGCGCCTGTCACTAAGACCGCCGACTTTACGGTCGCCCCCACCGAGACATGGATCATCAACAACAAGTCTGGATCAACTTGCACCGTCACGCTGCCGTCCGCTGCAACGTACTCTGGTCGGTATCTTACGTTCCAGAACAACCAAGCCCAGACCCTTGTGTCTGCATCCAGCGACGTTGTGCCGCAAGGCGGCGGCGCAGCCGGAACAGCAATTTTAACTGATGTGTCTGGTAACTGGGCTACCCTAGTGTCAAACGGCACAAATTGGGTTATAATGCAAGCCGCTTCGTTTAACACTTTGCTATATTAAGGAACCAGATATGGCCGTATCTATCAGTAACATCATCCCCGCTAAGACAGCGGAAGCATCCCAGACAACACAGTACACGTCAACTGGCGTGCAGACGATCATCGACAAGTTTACCGCGACTAACTACAGCGCGACCGCCGCAACGATCAGCGTCAACCTGATTACGGCTGCTGGCTCCGCCAGTAACGACAACTTGATCGTCAAGACCAAGACGCTTCAGGCCAGCGAGACATATACGTTTCCTGAATTGGTCGGTCATGTGCTACCTAACAATGGCTTTATCAGCACAATCGCTGGCACGGCGTCGGCAATTAACATTCGTGCGTCAGGTCGGCTAGTCAGCTAATGCCCCCCTTTGTCGTATTTTCATTACCAAGATCGCGGTCAGCTTGGCTGTCCCGCTTTCTGACTTATGGTGAATGGATGTGCGGCCACGAAGAGTTACGGCATATGCGTAGCCTTGACGATGTGCAGGCATGGTTTTCGCAGCCCAACATTGGCACTGCGGAGACAGCCGGCGCGCCTTGGTGGCGGCTGCTAGAGCGGTTTGCGCCTGACGCCCGCGTTCTAGTTGTACGCCGGCCCCGCGACGAAGTTGCCGAAAGTCTGATGAGCATACCCGGTACGCAGTTTGACCGCGCAGCACTCGACGCGATACTGCTGAAGCTGGACCGCAGCTTAGACCAGATTGAGGCGCGACTGCCCAACGTCTTGTCAGCGTCGTTTGACAGCCTGAACGAAGAAGACACTTGCGCTGCTGTATTCGAGCATTGCCTGCAACAGCCGCATGATCCGGCGCACTGGGCGCAGTTGGCCCCTGTCAACATCCAGAT
>Ga0208360_1000239_pt1 | contig 14316 bp, 33 predicted proteins | sample LakMenE27Jul10ns_FD_150739 | JGI IMG/M metagenome (GOLD analysis project Ga0208360, IMG submission 150739) | Freshwater microbial communities from Lake Mendota, WI - 27JUL2010 deep hole epilimnion ns (SPAdes) | ecosystem: Environmental > Aquatic > Freshwater > Lake > Epilimnion/Euphotic zone ...
TTTCCACAGTGGTGTGGTAAAAATAAACAATAGGAAAACAATATGAAAAATTTAGTAAAATGTTTTATAGTGATAATGCTTATGAGCGTTGGGTCAAGTCTATATGCTCAAAATTGGATACCATACCAAGAAACTATTCAACCTGTGGTACAAACTCAAGTTGTGTATGTTGCTGAACCTCAACCAGTAGTTGTTTATCAGTGGGTTCCTTATGTTGTTCAGCAAAATGTTATTGTGGAACAACAAAGAATTTTTTGTAGAACTCAAACAGTAGTGACCAGACCTTTTACTCAGTGGATTCTTCAACCAGTAGTAATTTACCGATGAAACCAAATTTAGAATACGACTTATTTAAAAATGATACCATAGTAGAAAAATGTAAACACAGCATGGTTTATAGCCAAAATCTCTATGCTGCTATGTGTAACAATAGTTTTTATTATGATGATGAAAAATGGAGTACGTCTTGGCGTGGTGCTGGTAGTATTGTATCAGACATAAGAGATGCTGGAGAAACTTACCTAGACTGGTATTGTTCTGGAATGTATACCCAAGAAGGTTATGTTGCAGAGAGCGTTGTTACTGATGAAATACGTCTTGATTTAATGAAATTAGGATGGGTTGTTAGACCATATGAGCCAAAATTAGAGCCTGGGGTTTATACTAATGTATGGTGATATATGCCAAAAGTAACATTTGAATTTAATTTACCAGAAGATCAAACAGAATATGAAGTAGCGTCCCAAGCAAATCAGATGCAAAGTTTTTTGTGGGATTATTCTCAACAATTAAGAGCATGGTATAATTTTCACACATTTAAAGATGCTAATGATGCTGTGGACAAGATACGAAAAGAATTTTATAGATTACTGAACGATAATCAGGTTAATATAGACTTATGAGATTATTAAAAAGTAGAATAGACTATTGGAGCAATTCTAGACTCGCCAATTGGGTAAGGGGCGAGAATAAACCATACGCTCTTGAATGGCATAAATGGGATGAGTGGAAAAAAGAGCAAAAAAAGAAAAGACCATTCAGATATTGGTTAAGCGATACTGTTCTAAAGAAAATGCAAGATATTATTTATCTTCCACTCGATATTTATCGCACAATCAAAGTTTATGTTCGTAATAGATTTTTCGATAAACTTCACTATCTTAATACGGGCTTAAAAAAAGGAGAATATTACGACTTAGACTATAGAATGATCCATGCTCTATTCAATGAGTTGGTAGATTTTGTAGAATTGGAATTATCTCACCTTAGTAGATACGACAAGAATAAAAAATACAAGTTTGTCAAAGGTCGCTGCCAAGAAGCACAAGATGATTATTTTAGATGGGCGAATCACCTAAAGCAACAGGGTCGATTAACAGAGCAGGCTAAAGCAAGTCGTAAGATTAAAGAACTCTATGAATGGTGGAAATATATTAGGCCACAAAGAGTTGATCCTTACTCTTCTGATTCTTTCTCTTATGATATAGATGAAATCTTAGATAATAAAAACATAAAACAAAAACAAAAATCCTACAAGAAGGCGTATGATTTACAAGAAAAGTATGATAATGAAGATACTGAGATGCTAATAGAACTTATTAAAATCAGAAATCATCTATGGACATAATGTGTTAAAACTGAAAAAGCAACCCTATAATAGCGTCTGGATTAGTGCCGACTCTCAAAAAGAATTGGGAGAAACATTTATTCGTTTTCAAGAGTATTATGAAAGCCCAAGTAAAAAATATCGTAATAAGATATTTACTCTTGGCGACATTAAAAACTATTACAGTTTACAATATGGTGCTGATCTATACAGTGATTTATGGATAGGATTCAATTTTCCTAGTTCAGTTTTAGTACCATTTAAACAAGGATTATTTGACCCATTAACTTCTCAAGAAAAAGAATTATTGGGATCTCTTAAATATAGACATGATACCTTCTATATTATAGGAGCACAAAATAATAGCACATTAAGACACGAACTATCTCATGCTATGTATGGATATGATTCTAGATATAAGAATGAAATAGATAATTTTATATCTAAAAATAAAAAGGGCTTTCTTAAAGTATCTAAACATATACTTAAAAGAGGTTATGATAAGAGCGTATTGAACGATGAACTTCAAGCATACATCACCGATAATGATGATGATTTTATTCGTAGTAATCTTGATCCTAATCTAATAAATGGCATACTATCTATTTATAAAAGGTATAGAAAACATGACAGAAAACTGGGATGAATTGTGCGATGAAGAAAAATCATTTAATGAATGGTTTAAAGAAAATAATTCTTTGATTTATGATTCATTTGATGTTACATTAGAAATATATAAAAATATTTATATGCAAGGATATGCTGCTGGATTTCAGTCTAAATTAAAGTATTCTAGTGAGGAACATTTACAAAAATGAAAGAACATATACCTCTAAAATATGAATGTCTTGATGGTTTATCAGATAAAATAAAGTCTTGCTCTGATGATAGTATAGCCAAACTTTTAATAGAAATGTATGATCTTATAGTTTATCAGATGAATGAAATTAAAGAACAAAGAATGGAAATAATAGCATACAAACATAAAGCAGCATGGAAACATTATGATAAGCCTATAGAAAATTATGATCCTAACACAAGACAGTACGTTGACAAGCCTCCAAAATCTGGTAATATGAGTTGTTAGGAGAACACAAATGTTATGGACTGAAGTTCGTTCTTGGGCAAAATCTAAAGGTTATGAAACCATTAAAGATAAAGAAGATAACCAATATTATTGGGCCAAATTAGATTCTACTGAGCCAGAGGCTAGTGGTGTTGCTAAAAGTGTTAGTAAACTTGCTTTTGCTATTTATAATCATATGACAGATAATAAATGGTTGGATCATCAACAAAAGTATAAAGAAAATTTAGAAATTAAAAAGACGAACGTAAGTGACTACTAAAAAGAAAAATATTGTTTATACATGCGTTGTTGTGCCAGCGGCAGTTGCCAATGGTATTATTGGTGGTATTTCTAGCGTTATTACAGCGTATTTTTTTAAGCCAATATGGGATCGAACAATGAAATGGTGGAATAATAAATGAATGTTAAACTAATAAGTGTTACTCCAGACGCAGAAAAACAGGTCGCATACTGTGCCAGAGTTAGCAATCCTAAAAATCAAGATAGCGACAATATATCTAAACTTCTCAAATATTGTATTGACCATGCTCATTGGTCTATATTTGAAATGGCATATATGACTCTTGAAATTAATACCACCAGAGGTTTGGCCGCACAAATTTTACGTCATCGTAGTTTCACGTTTCAAGAATTTAGCCAAAGATATGCTGATGCTACTCTTTTGAGTGAAGAAATTCCACTCTTTGAACTTCGTCGCCAAGATAATAAAAATAGACAAAACAGCATTGATGATATTGATCAAGAAGTAATTTATAGATGGAATAGTAAGTTGCGTGAACATTTTGCTAAATCAAAAGCAATTTATGATGGAATGATTAAGGACGGCATAGCAAAAGAGTGTGCAAGATTTGTATTGCCATTAGCAACACCCACCAGACTTTATATGAGTGGATCAATACGCTCATGGGTGCATTATATTGAGTTACGATCATCTCATGGAACTCAAAAAGAACATATGAATATAGCAAATGAATGTAAGTATATTTTTATTGAACAATTTCCTGTAATTGGAGAGGCTCTTGGGTGGAAAAATGAAACTATTTAATATTACAGCACAGGTTTATAAAAATAACGATAAATCAAAACAAAACCTATTGATTAATCAAACACATGATGGATCTTCATCAGAAGAAGCACTCTCTAATTTTAAATTACACTTTCCTTGTACAGAATTTTCTCTGGTAAAGATCCTATCTGTTGAAGAAATTTCTAAAGAAGCGGCTTGACTCTGACCGATAATCTGATATACTGTAACCAAGGAAACTCCTATGAACAGATACGGTCTTTGCTGCATCAGTCTTAAACTCAAAGAGCAAGGCTTTAGTCATCAAACTATGACCTATAAGCGTTTTAGTTCTCTGCCTAGAGAAGAAGCACTCTCTATTCTTGGTAGCAGAATTCAAAATAATCTTATGGTTACAGATAAGACTATACAATTTTGTGCAGAAAATAACTATGTTTATCGTGTTAGTAGCGATATTTTTCCATTAATTACTTATGATGAAGCGAATGTTAAATTGGAGGATTTACCAAATTATGAGGCTATTGAGAATCAGTTTACGAATATTTCACAGACTATTTCCAGCACTGGCGTCCGCGTTTCTAGTCATCCTAGCGAATTTAATGTATTGGCTTCGATGAATGATAAGGCTGTGGATAAAACTATTGTCGAATTGAATTTTTATAGTTGGTTTTTTGATCGTATTGGTTTACCAGCAAACTATGATGCTCCAATGAATCTTCATGTACATAATAAAAATGGAACACACTCTGAAATCATTGATCGGTTTATTCAAAATTTTAATCGTCTTGATCCTAATTGTAGGAGCAGACTGGTTATTGAAAATGATGACAAAATTAACTGCTGGAGTGTGAGAGAACTTATCGAACACCTCCATCCTGCTACAAATATCCCAATCACATTTGACTATCTTCATCATAAATGTAATCCAGATAATATGCAGGAACAAGAAGCGTTAGAATATTGTTATCTTACATGGCAAGAACATAGGCCACTTTTTCACTACAGTGAAAGTAGAGAAGGAAATAATCCGCGTGCTCATGCTGATTATGCTGAAAATCCATTTAATAATTACGAATTAGAATTTGATGTTGACTTTGAGTTGAAAGCCAAAGATTATGCTATAGAGCATCACGCTGAAATTTGTAGAGGAGTAATTGTATGAGTGCATGGTTAATTGCTTTTACTGGATGTGTTTATTTTTATGTTGCTCTTGAGCAATACATCGTACATCGTAATATTGGTATGTTAATTACTTATATTGGTTATGCTTTCGCTAACATTGGATTGTATATGCTAGCAAATAAATAAGGACATGTCATGAAAGAACCTCATAGAATACCACTAACAGATAATCATAAACAACAAGAACCAAAAAAAATTAGATTATTTCCAGATGATGATCCAATTTTAGATGACTTTGATAAAGATGAAAATCATAAACAAAACAATCAGACGAGCATACAGCAATTGGAATCCAACAAGACTAATTAGATGCTATCACTACGCAGCAGCATATGATGGCACTAAATTAATAGGTTTCACACAAAATAATCCAATTAAAACTCATACTGGAGCCTATAGAATAGGAGAAGATTTTAATTTACCCAAATATAAAGAGTTTCCATTTTATCATGCTGAAAGTCATTTGGTTTCTAAACTGCTTGATCGTTATAATACCATTGATCCTAGTTGGTCAATTGTTGTTATGCGTATTAATCGAAAGGGATTAATTTTAGGCAGCAAACCCTGCGAAAATTGTAGCAAACTATTGGAGAGTGTCGGATTAACTGATGTTTATTATAGCACAGATTGTGGTAATTTTAGCGACAGTTTTGGAATTTTGACTACAGCAAACGAGTTGACAATGCCGATAAGTATGGTATAATCCGTTGACCGGAGGATACCATGAACTGTATTTATTGTCAATCTGATATTGATTTTGATCGTTATGAGTTTCTTATTGAGACTGGTCGCAAAATGATTTGCAAAGATTGTAGTGTAGAGAATCGTGCTGTTGGATTTATGGATTGGGGCCATAAAACTGCTCCTAGTCTTGTGCTGGTTCCAGCCAATGCTACTGAAACTATTCGTAAACTTGATAGAGCAAATAGGAGAGCCAGATGAAATGGATTGATTTATTTCAGTTTCTTAATCAAAGAGCCAATGACATGAAAAATCTTGGTAAATTTGATTGGCAGAGCGAAGTAAAAGTTTATGATAATGCCTACGGAGGATTATTTAGTGCTGATCTTATCGAGATGTATGATTTGGGCAAACAAGAATTTTATCTAAAAATAGACAGCGGAGACAACTAATGGATCTTGAAATTGAGAGCCTGCTTTTTAAACAAGTATCGAAACCTAAACATCATCTTATGACTAAAATTATTAATGTATGGGAAAATCGTTATCGCATTAATGTTTACACAGAAATTGAGGAAGATAATTTAACTAAAAGAAAAATACATTCTAGTTATTTTTGTCACTATTTGCCCGGAAAACTCACAATCGTAGACGGTCTAAAGAAAACTGCTTGACAGCACCGATAAGTATGGTATACTTAGAGTATCACAACTGACACAGGAGACTGAGGATGCCCAAGGGTAAAAAGACTTGTCCGAATTGTTCTAACATGGTTGGGCCGCGAGCCTATGTTTGCAAGAATTGCAACCATGTTTTCTCTTTTAAAATGACCAATAAGGAAAAGAGAACCTTGAAGGTCGTAAAGGATTTTAATTGGAAAGAACTCGAAAAGGGAGATAAGATTAAGGTTGGTGGAGGCCCATATTTTCTTCATAGCGGCGAACTTATTCCTATGGGTTATAGAGGGAAGTTTGTTGTTGAAAAGGTTGATATGAAGGGTATTCATGCTTGGGGTTTGGATAAAAATGCAGGATTTGCCCATATTTATATGGGGCCAGATTATCAAAACCCTGAGACTGGAGTATGGAAAGTTAAGCACAAGATTCTTAAACTGAAAAGGAAAGACCATCAGGAGTCGGCCAGAGAACTCGTTTAATGAATAATCAATCAAAAATAAATGATTTGCTTGATTTGAGAGAAGAAATAGCAGAATCTCTTAAAAAAATAGACGCTGTGCTACAGATTTATTTTCCAGAGCAATATTCAGATGCTTATCAGCACTGGATGCCTCAGATATTGACAGCACTGTATAATGATGTAAAATGGCTACCAAGAGGACAGGTAACTCTACAAGATACGATTGACCGTATTAAAGATGATTCTGAAGAATCTGCTGGTGTATCTAAATTTATCAAGTAATTGGAGAAATCATGAGCGAAGAAATTTACGCTATTAATAATCTCGATGGTTATGTTACTCAAATGAGAGAGGCTGCATCCAAAAATATTAGCGAAAATAGTAGCGAAGATAATTTAGATGACTATATCAGTATCAATCAAATGGTTGGTTTAGTTAAAAGTAATTGCCTTGGTTATGACGACAATAATTACCCACTGCTAAATGAAGACGCTAATCAAAAAATTTTTGATGAGATAACGATTTGGATTCATAATATTGGTTTGGCTAAACTAGCAGCACAAGATTTGATTGAATGTGCTTGGGATGATGAATTAAATGAAATGGTTTTTTGGCAAAAGGAGACTCCAAAAAATGACAAGCCCAAGCGAAAACGAAAACGAAAAAGAAAAAATTCTTGATAGAATATCTTTCTTAAAAGAAGAAATATGGGAAACAAGATCCTACATCAGTTCTGAGATATGTCGGCGTTGTTCTGATATGTATGAAAAAATTGTTAGATTAGAACAAGAACTAAAAGGCTTACAAAGAAAATTGGAAAAAGATGAACGTGCTTGATAGTTTAAAAGATTTGGCAATCCCAGATATTGCTAAGTATTGTCATAGTAATAGTATTCCTGCTAGTGTTGCTATGATTAATATTGGTGGAGATTTTAATCTAAGCACAATGATTCGTAATGCTAATTTTTTTGGATTTCGCAGCGTTCATTATGTTGGTAAAAAGAAATGGGATAAAAGAGGCAGCGTAGGAACACACCACTATACTCCAGTATACCATCATAAAGATGAATCATCTTTTATTTCACAATGCTCTGGTAGGACTATTATTGCTATTGAAAATAATATTCCCGAATACAGTCATAAAACAGCAAATCTTTTTGATTACAAATTTAACAATACTAATCAACCTATTTTTTTATTTGGAGAAGAAAGTAGAGGACTATCGAATACCATCTTGGATCAGTCAGATATTATTCTTACTATTCCTAATTACGGGAGTGTTCGCTCTCTTAATGTTGGCACAACAAGTGGTATAGTTATGGGCATTTATAGAAATTTTGTAGAACAAAAACAAACTCAAGAGTTGACAGGGATCGGTCGATAAGGTATAATACAAAAACATGGGGCGTTGCAGCCGGTAGTTGCACATACTCTTATAAGGTATTCAAAAGGTAGGTTCGACTCCTACACGCCCTATTTAGAAAGAAAAATAATGTCTAACAGATCCAAACATATGCCATATTATGTAATGATAATTGGTCTTTTATCTATGTCTTTTGGTTTTAATCTTATTCAGCATGAGGAGATTAAACTATTGAGAAAAGAAAAGATTATGTATAAAGTCTTTTTTGAATATCTCTATCTCAAACTAGAGACTTTACAAAACAAAGATTTTGTGTATAATAATAAGGGGGCGTAACGGTATCGATTGGATAAAATTTGGTATAATTAGCAAGTAGTGGTTGGTGGAAAGGCCACTTTAAAAATCTACCAAATGCTTTAACTGGCACAAATCAGTTAGCCCTTGCTGCTTAGTTAAATAACAGCAACAATCTTAGAAAGCGATGAAGGTAGCGTTCAAAAGATTGTCGTAAAATCCTTCGGCTGCTAGAATAGCCAGCGGGTTCTAGCCTGAGATTAGTTGGTACGGAAAGATGAATGTTGTTTGTTCTTTAATCTTTCTCAAAATTTATGAACAAAATAAACTTGTAGAGGTTATATTAAAGTTATCACAAGACGGGGATTCGACTTCCCCCGCCTCCATTATGCCTAGAAAAAATTGTACTTACTGTGGCAAGAGGAAAAACCTTAAAAGTTTTCCCAAACATAGTATGTATAAAGATAATCTGGATAGTAGATGTAGATATTGCATTAAAAAACATAGTAAAGTAAGAAGTAAACTTCATAAAAAGGCTCCAACAAAACCAGAATTTTGTGAATGTTGTGGAAAAATTCCACGCAAATGGTGCTTGGATCATGACCATAGTGATGATAGTTTTAGGGGATGGTTGTGTGAGCCTTGTAACACAGGATTGGGAAAATTAGGAGACGATTTAGATGGTGTAATTAAAGCTGTAAACTATTTGATAATGACAAAAAATAGGAATCAGCAAAATGAATCTTTACAAAAAATGGATTCAACATCTAAAAGAGAATAATATGACATATACTGAGCATCTTATTTTTGCTCTATTCTATGGGCTGTGCTGTTTACTGGCTGGGTTATATCTGATAGTTCATTCTATTCTGCCATGTTTTTTCCCAACAGCAGGAAGCGATTTAGTCACAAAATTAAGTAAACGGTTCAAGAAACAACACTAGACTGTCGATACTTGACAATAGGATTGGCGTATGGTAGAATACGCTAAACACAGGAGACTATTTGGATGATTCACGATTTTGATTATGTTATGGGAATGGTTCGTGATCTTAGGGCCACTAGTAGCACTAAAGATAAAGAAGGTATTATTCTGGATTATTGCGGACACAATAGTGCCGCAGCATCTTTCACCAAGAATATTTTGCTTTATACCTATCATCCGTTGTGGCAATATAATGTTACTAGCGATAATCTCAAGAAAAAGAGTCATCTGGATGGACAAAAGTATTATGATATTTTCTTGCTTCTTAATGACTTGAGAGATCGTGTTATAACTGGTCACGATGCTATCGGTGCAGTAAATGCCTTTGTGGATGTTTATCCAGACTATGAGGAACTTATCCATTGCATTATCGACAAGGATTTGAAAACCCGTGCTGGTGACAAGATTATCAACAAGGCTATTCCTGACCATATTCCAGAGTTTAGTGTTGCTCTGGCAGATAAGTACGAACCTAAACTTGTAGATTGGAAAGATGGTTGGTATGTTAGCCGAAAGATTGACGGTGCTAGATGCGTTGCTATTGTTGATAGTAATGGTGACGCTATTTTCTACTCCAGAACAGGAAAAGAGTTTGATACTCTTGGCATTGTTTCTGATGGTATTAAGGCTCTTGGCATTACAAATGTAGTATTTGATGGTGAACTTTGTCTGGTTGACGATGATGGTAATGAAGATTTCCAAGGAGTAATGAAACAACTAAAGAAGAAGGATCATACTATTCCTAATCCTTCCTATAAGATTTTTGATATGATCTCGCATGATGAATTCTATAGCAAGAAGGGTGTGAAGAATCGTCCTTATTCTATTCGCTATAATAATCTACAAGAAGTTATGAGAGATAATACTTGTACTTGTCTTAGTGTGCTTGGTCAAGAACTTATCGAAGATGATGACCATTTTAGTGAGTGGATAGGCAAAGCCAAGGAATATGATTGGGAGGGTTTGATGCTTCGTGCTGATGAACCATATAAAGGTAAGCGATCCAAAGACCTTCTAAAATTTAAAAGTTTCTTTGATGATGAATATGAAGTAGTCGATGTTGAAATGGGGCCATTTAGATATGTTCTTAATGGTAAAGAGCATGAGGAAACGATGCTTTCTTGTGTGATGATTCAACATAAGGGATATATTGTGAGAGTTGGAAGCGGATTCTCTATTGAACAACGTCAAGAGTTTTATCAAGATCCCAATAAGATTCTTGGAAAGATTATTGAAGTACAGTATTTTGAAGAAACTAAGAACCAAGATGGTGGCATCAGTCTACGATTCCCCACATTTAAAATTCTACACGGTGCTGCGAGAACCGTTTAAAGAAACGAGTCTTGACAAACCGATACCAGTAGTGTAGAATCGTAGCATACCCATTGGAGAAAACCATGATTGTTGAAAACACTGTTATTCCGATTCAGAATACAACTCTTGATAAGAGCAAGGCCGATATTTTCTTTGCTACTTTTCCTAAAGACAAGGTAGTTTCATATAAGGAATATTGGGAGAGTGTGCGTCCGCAAAACGTGGAGGATATTTTTCGTCGTTATCTTTTTGCATATTGTAGCGTTCATACTACATGGAAGGGTAATTGTGCAGGATACAATGCTATCAAGAATTTCAACGAATGGGTTGATGACGAGAATCTTTTGAGAGAAAAACTCCACAAGAGTGGCGTCGGTCTACACAATAATCGTACAAAGTATATTTGGGATTTTGCCACAAAGTTTTGGGCCAATCCTAAAGACTTCTATTTTACCACTAAGAAGGGTCATGTTAAGAAGCGTGACGAAATCGTAAACAAGATTAATGGTATTGGTTTGGCTAAAGTTAGTTTTGCTCTTGAAATGATTCATCCCAATGAGGCTAGAGTATTGTGTGGTGATGTTCATCAACTTCGCCTTTACGATATGGAACATCTGAAGTATAATAAGAGTAAGAGCGGAACCGATTCTTACAAGAAGATGGAACGACATTGGGTGGTAAATTGTGGTAAGCACAAGATTCCACCATATATCGCTCGCTGTCTCTATTGGGACAATCTTCAAAAGAAAGAAGATAGTAGATACTGGAGTTTTGTGCTTGAAAGTTAAATATGTTAAACCAAAATGATTTAGACTACCTTAAATGGATAGCACAAAGACTAGTAAATAGATATAGAGAAGATCCAAAAATATTATTAATAGTTGATGATATTATTTCTAAAATTATAGCAGAAATATCTACATATAAAACATATAATAATTTTATAGTTAAATCCTTACCGTCTTGTGCAAATACTCTGCAAGAAATTATTAATTACACAAATAAATTATCATCAATAACACAACAAAACGCCACACAAATAACTATTAGTAAAAATACTGAAACTTTTGAAAACATAGACATATCGGAAATATTAAAATGAGTAATGGTAAAGGTGATAAAAGAAGGCCAAAAACTGTTTCGTATTCAGTTTGGGAAAATAACTGGGAAAATATTTTTGGTAAGAAACAAAAAAATTCAAGTTGGGCAGTTGACAAGCCGATAAAGGATGATAGAATACAAGAGTCCAAGCGAGAGGATCAGTCGCGTGACTGACTCGCAAAGACGGTTGGTTGTTTAAGATTTGGAGGTTGATTATGGCTGAAGTTACTAATGTTGAGAAGCAGACCCGTATTCGTTGCAGCGACGAGGCATTTCTTGAGGCGGTTTATTCGTCCAAGACTTATGCTGAAATTGCCACTAAGACTGGTCAGAAGGTTGCTAGTACGATGGCTCGTTACGCTCGTACAAAGGCTGCTTTGTCCAAGAAGGGTATTGAACTTCCTTCTATGGAACGTGCAAAGCCTACCAAGACAGTTGATAATGTCGAGGCTATGGCTGAGATTGTTCGTCGCCTCAAGGCTCACAATAACGGCTGAGAGTCGATATTATAAATCATTGGTAGTCGGCTACAACAGTTTAAATGGATGAGGCACACAAGCATAATCAACCTCAAACTTTGATTGTTGTAGTCGATTACTATATGGGAGTGTAGTCCAAAGGCAGAGACAACGGACTTAAAATCCGTACAGTGTGAGTTCGATTCTCACCACTCCTACTTAAACAAGGAATAATTTATGAACGAAAATTCTGATCCTATTGAGTTTCTAATCGAATTTGCTTGGGCAAATGGTGCTGATCGTTTTGTAGTAAATAACGCTAAAGATAAACTACAAAAACTCCGAGAAGATAGTAGTGATTCTAAACGATGGTTTAGTTGTGAGCAAGAACTTAGCAGACTAAAACAAGAATACAACAAACTTATTGCTGTGTTTGAGAATCCTGTTGCTTATGGTCTTATAAATGAAAGGCACGATCTTTACGATCTGAGAATAACGGATAATCCTCATAACACCGATGAGAAAGTTGTGCCTCTCTATTCTAATAGACAAGAATTTTTAACCGGAGATTGGAAGGGATACAATCACTATGGTAAGTTTACCAAATAAATTTTATAGAGGAGTAGTTTATAGTGATCCAGATTTTAAACATCCTAATTTTCGTTTTCTTTTAGTTGATACAGTAAAAGAAGTTCAGGATGAATATGGGGAATGGTATTTGGATATTTTCCATGACGCTACTGATTTTCTAATGCACGATCATGCTTTAGGAAATGTTTTTTATGGAGTTTATGGATCATACTGGATTGATATTCCAAAAGGCCCAATTAAGTTGTGTGAAACATCTGACTTAAATGAAGCCATTCATGTGGCTCAAGAAATTATGGGTTCTATTATAGTAGATAAAACTTATGATTAACTCTGATTATCTAATAGATTATAGTGATTGGTTTGATGAGGGTGGATATTGCCAAGTATATCCTATCAAAGATAAAAAAGATTTGGTATTCAAAGAATTTCGCAATAAAAAGAAGGCACAAGAGTCATACAAATATCACAAAAAACTAGCCAAGTTCGATCTTGCACCAAAAATCTATAGCAAAATCTGTAAACTAGAATTCGCAAAAGAGGATGATCTTTATCAACCAGACCCTAGCGATTGGGGATACATTACTGAATTGGCTAAGACCCATGCTGCTAATACTAAGATTAGCATGGCTAATATTCAATATCTTGTTGATGAAATCTACAATAAAACCGGCTTAAAATTTTGGGATTGTCATTGGTACAATGTGGGAGTGGTCAAAAGAGGTAGGAAGAAAAAGGTTGTTTGTATAGATACTGGCAAAGAAAGTTTTGATGGTAATGCTAATGCTTGGGCAAACCCCGATCCCGGCCCAAAATGTTCTTACTGTGAAAAGTATGAATGTAATTGTCTTAGTTAGGTGTATTAATTAGTGAGATAATATTTCCTTAAATAAGGAGAACGTAATGTCAAAAGAATTTGATGACGTAATTAAAAAAATTAATCAATCCGATAAATTATTTTTTAGAGACATTACAAATCTGGAAAAAGATCATGAAAAAATCTTAAAAGAAGTAAACGATATTAAAAAACAAGTTAAGGATATGTCGGCTAAAGTAGATATGATGCTTGAAATACTAAATAATTTCACCATTATGCTGGCAGAAGATGATGAAGATTTAGAAGAAAATTATGATTTCGATAATGACTCTGACGAATCTTGGGCTTCAAAAGAGGATGACTTTTGGGAAGATGATACCGACGAACAACTTTGATATCAATACTGCTCTAATTATATTTGTCACATATTTTATATTGGATATGTTTTATGCTTATTATATACTTTGCATAGAATCTAGACAAAATTTAATGTCATCTTTTATGGCTGGAATGATAACTTCTTTATCAGCATTTGGTGTGGTTAGTTTTAGCCAAAACATGATCTATGTTATTCCATTATTTTTAGGTGCGTTTGCGGGAACTTTTGTGACAATGAAAACGAAAGAAATCTTGCAATCCAGAAAGCGTAATGTTGACAACGCGGAATGACGATGTATACT
>Ga0208360_1000242_pt1 | contig 14298 bp, 17 predicted proteins | sample LakMenE27Jul10ns_FD_150739 | JGI IMG/M metagenome (GOLD analysis project Ga0208360, IMG submission 150739) | Freshwater microbial communities from Lake Mendota, WI - 27JUL2010 deep hole epilimnion ns (SPAdes) | ecosystem: Environmental > Aquatic > Freshwater > Lake > Epilimnion/Euphotic zone ...
CTGGTGAATGGGCTAAGCGTATGAAGTTGGGTGACCGCCCACTATCAGTACCTAAGGCATCACTTAACCTTATCTTCCAAGGTGGAGCGTGGTGGAACCCAGGTGCTGGTTGGTTCGTACAGTACGGTGCATCATCATTACTGAAGCAAGTTCCTCAGTTAGAGCAGAATGCGATAATGAAGGAAATCCTTCCTTACGGTCCTGATGGTACTGGTTGGAAAGACCTTGTTCTACAGAGTGCTGGACTTCGTAAGTTATTTGCAATGGGTGATGAAGCAGACCCAATGCGTGCTAACTTGACAGTTACTATTGCTATGGAAGAGAACCACAAGTACGATGTTGGACTTCGTGATACTCCTCCAACTACAAAAGAGATTAACGATAGGGCTTTAGGCATCCTTGCTATGGAGGCTGCAAGCCGATTCATTCTTCCTTTTGCTACAAATACTAAGTCTCCTTATCAGTTCTACATTGATGAGTACCAGAAGATGCGTCAAGAAGATGCAGCAAATGCAACAGAGAACTTCTGGAAGAAGTATGGAGATGATTACTACGTCTTCACAACTAGCCGTTCTAAGAACAACACTGGTGTTAACGCATCTATCGAGGCTGATAAGCGTGCTACACAACTCAGCGACCTTATCGCTAAGAACCCTGAGTACGGTTGGTTCGTAGTTGGAGATGCTAACAATGGTGAGTTCTCACCTACTGTTTACAAGAAGCAACGCGAACTAGCGGTAGCCCCTGGTAGTACAACTAAGTTCCGTGAGTCTCAAGACCCTTACCAGGCTATTGCAGAGACACAAACATCAAAGGGTTGGATTACCTACAACAAGGGTATTGACTTCATTGAGTCGCAGCGCATTGCTCGTGGACTTAAGAGTCTTAACTCTAAGGGTGCAGAGGATTTGGCTGCTGCTAAGAAGCAGTTCATTGCTGAACTATCTGCAGAGAATCCTTCTTGGGGCGCAGAGCGTGGAAAGATTGACACTAATAAGGTTAACAACTTCCTAGCATTTGCCAAGGAAATGACTCTTGATAAGCGCACTGCTAACCGTCCTGATATCAAGGCTGTTGCAGATTACCTAGCAGGACGTGAATATATTCGTGGCTTACTTGCACAACGTGAAAGCCAATCGTTAGACAACACTGCAAACCTTGACCTCAAGGAAAAATGGGACTCATTCATCGGTGACCTAATCGATGAGAATGTCACATTTAGCAGAGTTTACACACGCATACTTGAAAACGATGACCTTCGGAAAGGTTTCTAATGGGAGCACTAGATAATTTATTTGGAGGAAGCAGCGGTTCGTCTGCTGATTCTTCTGCAACTGGCTATATCGGTAAGGTATACCTAGGCTCTACTCCTGTGGTCAAAGGCAAGCAAGTAATGTCACCTACAGGTACTCAGTACACAGAACTTGATACTGGTGGAGAAAAGTTTCAGTCAGTTACTGAGGTGCAGAACTCTTTCTACACTTGGGATGACCGCACACTGAATAACTTTATTGCACGTCTTAAGAAGTATGGCTACAACGATGTCACATTGCCTAAGGCTAAGTCAATCTGGGATATGGCAGTTGAAGGCTCAAGCGCCTGGCTGGCGGGTTCTAATGGTACTCGTAAGGTAACGCCTGACCAGTACATTGAATGGTACTCAAAGGGCGCTAATGCTCAAGCAGCACCTACTCCTACTAAGTCTATCTATCAGTACGACCCAGTAGTTCTAGGTGGATTAGTTGATTCTATTTACCAGAAGACACTTGGCAAGTTACCAACTGCTGAGGAAAAGGCTGCACGCCTTAAGGAACTTCAGGCTGAAATCAATAATGGAACAGTAAGCAAGACTGTTAAGGATAAGTCAGGTATGGCTGTCACAACAACTACCCCTGGATTTACCAAAGAAGAAGCAGAGTTAACTATTGCTGAGAAACTCAAGCAAGAGAATCCAGATGACTATGACCGCCAGAAGCGTATCGACTTTTCTGGTTGGCTATCACAGAATGTACAAGGTGCATAATGGCGTATACCCCTGAACAACTACAGGCTGCTGCCGCACAACTTGCTAAAGGTGGTGTTAGTTCACTAACTGCTGAGCAAAAAAAGATGCTTGGAATTACTGATACTACAGACCCAGCAGCCGCAGCATTGGCTAAGGCTCAGCAAGAAGGTGTACAGACTGCACTCTCATACGGAATTAGCCAAGCACTTCTAAAGGCATACCCTGAACTGCAGGAAGTCTATGACCTATTCAAAGCAGGAAGCACTGGTCCTGCACTTGAGAAGTTATATCAGACTAACTACTACCAGAATCTAAGCCCTACAGTCAAGGCTCGTACAAAACAGAAGTTAGAACAACCTGGCGTATATCTTGACTCACTAGATAAGTACAAGGTAGCAGCACGTAAGCGTCTCGTAGATGCTGGCATCAAGATTTCGATGACAGACTTCGACAAGATTGCTGAAGATGCATATGCTCGCGGTTTAGATGACAACCAGTTTGATGAAGTACTTCTATTCTCTGGCAAGATTACTGGCTACGGCGGAAAGATTCTTGGAGATACATCTGACCTCAAGTCATATGCTCAGTCATTTGCTGCAACAGGATACTTCAATGATGCTTACTGGTCACAGAAGTCAAGAGATTTATTTGCTGGCACAACCACAACTGAAGACATTCAGGCTGAGATTCGTGACAAGGCGGCAAGTGCATTCCCAGGATACGCAGACCAGATTAAGAATGGCACAAGCGTAGACGCTATCGCTTCAGCATATAAGGGCGCAATGGCTAACATCCTTGAGCGTGATGCTGACTCTATTACTTACGATGACCCTCGCCTACGTCAAGCACTTCAATACATTGGTGCCGATGGTAAGCCAGCGGTAAAGCCACTATGGCAGTTTGAAAGAGAACTTCGTTCCACACCTGAGTGGGAGAAGACAAACAACGCACGTGACACTATCGATTCATTGTCACTCAAAGTAATGCGTGATTGGGGTCTAGCATAATGGCATATACAGAAGCGCAGTGGAATAATCTTCAAGCATCGCTTCCATCTGAGGACCGTATGGGTTATATGGAGTACCTCAAAATAGCGGACCCTGTTGCCTATAGCAAAACTGCTGGCGCAGCATTAACAAATCTTAAGACAGCAGAGGCGGCAGCATCAACCCCTGCTCCAGTATCAGTATCAGCAGCAGAAGGCGCAGCAGCGGCTCGTGCTGCAGCAGCGAAAGCAGCAGCAGACGTTAAGGCTGCTAATGATGCAAAAAATACTCCTACAAAACAGAATCCTTATTACACAAAGATTGTTTCTGGTGGCAAGACTCAGGCTCAAATTGATGCACTTCAGAATGCTATCGATACAGCAAAAGAAATTACTGATACATATGGAAACCTTGGAATCACTTCAACTGTTGACCCAAAGACTGGCAAGGTTGTAACAACCAATACCTCAGCAGCAAAGATTGCTGCAGATAAAGCAGCAGCGGAAGCGGCAGCGAAAGCAGCCGCAGATAAGGCTGCAGCCGATGCAAAAGCAGCAGCCGATAAGGCTGCAGCAGATGCGAAGGCAGCCGCAGATAAAGCAGAAGCAGAAAGAATTGCTTTAGAAAAGAAACTTGCAGAAGCAAAAACCGCTGCAGAAATTGCAGCACTCAAGGCTCAGTTAATTAAACAACAAGAAGAGGCTGCAGCAGCGGCTAAAGCAGCAGCAGATGCAGCAGCAAAAGCAAAAGCAGATGCAGAAGCGGCTTTAGCAAAAGCAAAAGCAGATGGTGATGCTGCAGCAATAGCAGCAGCAACGGCTGCAGCAAAGGCTGCACAGGATGCGGCAGCGGCTGTAGCGGCAGAAGCAGCAGCGGCAGCAGCAAAAGCAAACCTTAATGTTTCTGGCAATGTTGTAACTCCTTTCGCTGGTACAACTGCAGCAGATATTGCAGCCAAGGCTGCAGCAGATAAGATTGCAGCAGATGCTCAACTGAAAGAATCTAATCGTCAGTCAATCATCACGATTCTCCAGGACCGATTTGCTAAGTATGGTCTGACTGGTCTTGGCAACAAGATTAAAGAACTTGCTATTGATGGAGCAACAGAGGCAACAATCACTCTAGGACTTCAGGCAACCGATGAATACAAAATGCGTTTCAAGGCTAACGAAGAGCGTCTTAAGAAGGGACTAACAGTCCTTCAGCCAGCAGAGTATCTCAACCTTGAAGATGGATACCGTCAGGTTCTACGCTCATACGGTTTGACAGCATTTGACAATGACGAATACGTGCAACAGTTTATATCTAATGACGTATCAGCAGCAGAACTTTCTAACCGAGTTGTGACTGCAGTACAGCGTGTACAGAATGCTGACCCTGCAATATCTAAGCAACTTCGTGAGTACTACGGAATCGGCAATGCTGACCTAGTTGCTTACGTTCTTGACCCTAATCAGCAGATGCAGAAGATTGAGCGTCAAGTTGCAGCATCAGAGATTGGTGTAGCAGGTGCTCGTCAAGGTCTTAAGGTAGGCGTTGGAGTTGCTGAACAACTAGCAGCACAGGGCGTATCACAGGCTGAGGCACAAAAGGGTTACGCAACTATCGCTGACATCCTGCCTACTGCAGAGAAACTCTCAGAGATTTACGGAAGCACTACACAGAAGTACGGACAAAGCGAAGCAGAGCAAGAAGTATTTAACTCACTTGCTTCAGCACAACGTGCTCGTCAGAAGTTAGCATCACTTGAGACAGCGCAATTCAGCGGTCAATCTGGTTTATCCAGAGGCGGCTTGAGTACGCAAACAAGCGGTAACTTCTAAATAAATAGAATCCTGAACGGACCGACCAGCCCCGTCAGCGTAACAGACTGGTAGCAAGAGCCAGCCCAATTCCCCGATTGGATACTGCGGCTTGCGAACTACAACGAATAGAAGGGTGGACAGTTGCTATGAGCAACAACTACTGGGACGAAGAAGATGACAACGATACAACAATCACTGGACAAGAAAGTGAAAACGACTTAATTAAAAAGTTGCGGAAACTTGACCGTTCCAAAGAGAAGCGTATCAAGGAACTCGAAGAACAACTTGGCGGATACGTCAAGAAGGAAAAGGAGTTCTCCATCAAGGAAGTCCTAGAACAACAGGGTGTTAATCCTAAGGCTGCACGGTTAATCCTCAAAGATTTGGACGACGTAACTCCAGAGTCAGTTAATAACTGGCTCGAAGAAAACGGCGACCTCTTTGGGTTTACTAAGCAAGAGGACGCACCAGCAGACAACAGCAATCTTGCTGAATTACGTAAGCAGAATGCTGTAACTCAAGGTGCATTAACACCTGACCGAGCAGAAGATTTGGAAATGAGAATTGCCCAGGCTCAGAGCCAGGAAGAACTCAACCGAATCCTTGCCTCAAACTAACAAACATTCATAGTATCTAATCACCAGGAGGTGAACACTTGGCTACAAACTACACATCGACAGACTCAGCGTCTCTCGGCGGAACAGCAGGTAGCGCAGGTCTAGTACAGAAGGCATACGATAAGTCTATCGAATTTGCCCTTCGCGACGAACCCCTAATTCGTGCAGTAGCAGACAAGCGCCCAGTATCCCCAACAAACAACGGAAACGTTGTTGTCCTACAGAAGTATGCAGACCTAGCGAACGCAACAACAGCGCTCACAGAGTCTACAGACATCGACGGCGTTACAATCGGAACACCTACATCTGTGACTATCACAATGCAGGAGTTCGGTAACGCAACAACTAACACACGCGCTCTACAGTTGTTCTCATTGAACTCAGTAGACCCAGACATCGTTACATTGATGGCTCGCAACCAGGCAGATTCAATCGACGCACTTGCTATGACAGCACTTCGCGGCGGTACAAACGTAATCTACTCAGGTTCAACAGCAACATCAACAGCAACAGTTACAGCAGCAGCAACATTGTCAACAGCGAACATCGCTAAGGCAGTTGCTAAGTTGCGTACAAACAAGGCTTCAGGTCGCCGTGGCAATGAGTTCTGGGCTGGAATCCACCCAGACGTAGCACACGACCTAATGCTTGAATCATCAGCAGCAGGTTGGGTAGTACCTAACGCATACGGTATCTCACAGGACCGTATCTGGGCTGGAGAAGTTGGTCGTTACAAGGGTGCTTACTTCGTAGAGTCACCACGCCTATACGTAGCAACTGATGGTGCTGCATCTGCAAAGGTGTACCGCACAATCATCTGCGGACAGCAAGCACTTGCTGAGGCAGTGGCAGAAGAGCCACACACAGTTATCGGTCCAGTAACCGACAAGTTGAACCGCTTCCGTCCAATCGGATGGTACGGCGTTCTAGGCTTCGCACGTTTCCGTGAAGAGGCTCTATACCGCATTGAGTCAGGTTCATCAATCGCTTAGTTGATTGACTCTGAGGGGTAGGCAAATTTGAAAAGTCTACCCCTCTGGGGTGAGTTCATTAAGGAGAACAATGACAACTTATTTATTTACTACACCTGTAGTAGAAGAAGGTCCTACTGGTGGACATCGCTTGTTCTACTTCTTCCGACTTAATCGCGGACTGACAGTAGTTCGTGATGGCTCTACATACAGCACTGGACGCTGGTTTACACAAGACCAACTCGACGAGTACGACGAGTACTGGCTAGGTGGACACGAACATCCTGGTATCAGTGAGGCAACCAAGGCAGCAATGATTGCTGCAGATATAGATATTACAGAGGCGAACTTCGTAGCAGAGTAGGGACACTATGCACCAGCACATCAGCAAGGTACTTGATTGGGGCTTCACCCCAGAGCACGACTTTGTGGCTACAAAATGGGGATGCGTTCTCTGTGATGAGACACAAGATAAACCATTTGAATATGAAGAAGTTTCAATTGACCACACGCAGTGCGACGAAGATTGTTTCGGATGCAAGGCTAAAGGACTTCAGTTAAACACTGGAGATGCTGGTAGACCTGTCTCAGATAAGAAGTGGCAGGGTAGATTGAAGTTCTACAAGGATGCTAGAAACCAAGGAATCCAACCAGCAGGTACACACCCTGCTCAGGTTGAGGCTGCACACAAGGCAAGCGAGATACTAGGTAAAGCATACGACGCAGGAACAATGGGTGTTAGAGCAGACAAGGTTACGAAATCCGTAGCCGAAGTAATGAAAGCGGTGGAGAAATGATGAAGAAGAAGGCATACAAGATGGGCGAAAAGATGGAGTCCAAGGCTGAGAAGATGATGGAAATGAAGATGGGCAAGAAGATGATGAAGAAGAAGGCTGTCAAGAAGGCTGCAAAGAAGAAGTAAATGGCAGACCCAAGACTAAAGCGAGCAGGAGTTTCTGGCTTTAACAAGCCAAAGCGAACACCATCTCACCCAACTAAGTCACACGTTGTTGTGGCTAAAGAAGGCGACAAGGTAAAGACTATTCGCTTTGGTCAACAGGGTGTTACTGGCGACAGACAACCTACTAAGCGTCAGGCTTCATTCAAGGCACGTCACGCAAAGAACATTGCCAAGGGCAAGATGTCTGCAGCGTACTGGGCGAATAAGGTGAAATGGTGAAGAAAGCATTCTGGGACAAGAAGAGTCCAAAGAAGAAGTCAACACCTCTGACATCTGCTCAGAAGGCTAAGGCTAAGGCAATGGCTAAGAAGGCTGGACGACCTTATCCAAATCTTGTTGACAACGCAAGAGCCAAGAAAAAATAAATAAAGGTGGGGACAATGAACGACAAGTTAGCAATCGCCTGGTGCGATAACGGTATGGTCGATGGCAAGTTTATGCAAGGGGTCACTGATGTAATGCTCCACTCAGGAGTTGAAGTCGTGACCACCCTGCGTAGCCAAGGCAATCAAATTGCAAGACAGCGTGACAGAGTAATCAATCATTGGTATGAAGGCAACAAATCCGATTGGCTTCTATGGGTTGACTCAGATGTAGTCATTAGCCCAGACACCTTTAAGTTACTTTGGGATAACAAAGATGTGGAGAAGCGCCCTATCCTTTCGGGGGTTTACTTCACAACTGACCATCCTGAAGAACCACTGATGGAACCAATGCCAACTCTGTTCTGGTTCGTAGCACAAGGCGAAGAGGTTGGAATCAAAAGAGTCCATCCACTTCCTAAAGACAAGTTAATACAGGTAGGCGCAGCGGGTATGGGATTTGTCCTGATGCACCGCAGCGTAGTTGACCGCATCCGTGAGGTCCTACCAACAGCACCACTCTTCTCAGATGTGGGACACGGTAAAAGTTTTATGGGTGAAGATATCTACTTCTTCGCTCTATGTGACAAGGCTGACATTCCAGTCTTTGCTCACACTGCAGCAACAGTTCCGCATATGAAGCGGTTCTCCTTTGATGTTAACTACTACGACGCGTTCGTAGGGAATAAGAGGAAATAATGTCGTACACCCTGAGTCAGATGATTGATGAGGTTGTCTTGAACTTGGCTGGTTATACCTTCCAGCAAGACCGAGCAACCTATTTGAGGACTGCAGTTACTACTACAACATCTTCAAGTGCTTCACCGCTAGTCCTGTCTCTGGGTTCGACTGAGAACGTTGGTAAGGGAATCATCGAGATTGATGAAGAGTTGATGTGGGTTGATTCATTTGACCGCGTTGCTAACACTGCAACAATCGCTCCCTATGGACGTGGTTATCTAGGTTCGACTGCTGATACGCACACGGCAGACACCAAGGTAACCATTTCTCCAACCTTCCCTCGTAATGCTGTCAAGCGTGCAATCAATGACACCATCCGCTCACTAGGTGCAAGTATCTTTGCAGTCAAGAGCACATCATTTACATTCAACGCTGCACAGTCAACATACGCATTCAATAACCTCAACATCAAGAACATCTTGACTGTTGCTTGGGAATCAATCGGACCTTCTAAGGAATGGATTCCGATTCGACGTTGGGACTTTGACTCAACTGCAGATGCTACAGCCTTCGGCTCTGGCGCTCAGACAATCACACTAGGTACTGCACCAATCCCAGGACGCACAGTCCGAGTTGTGTATGCAACTGACCCAGCAGCCTTTACTACTAACACAGAAGATTATGTAACACAGACGGGACTTCCAGAGTCAACACGAGATGTTGTCATCCTTGGAACTGCTTACAGACTTCTATCATTCCTTGACCCAGCACGTGCTTCTCAGGTTAGCCCACAGGCTGACGAGACAGATGCAAAGCGCCCATACGGTGCTTCACAGAGTGCGACCAAGCAACTTTACGCCTTGTACGCACAGCGTCTCCAAGAAGAGACAAAGGCACAGCAAAAGAATTATCCACCACGAGTTCACTTCTCCCGCCGATAGGAACCTGAATGACAACTAGAAAATACTCATCACGCTCACAGCAGACAACACTCTCTGGAGCACTTACTTCATCAGGTACAACAACTACAGTCGTATCTGGCTCATCCCTTGCTGGTGGTGTGACTATCTCAGCAGGTGAAACCTTTACGGTTGTCATCGACCCAGATACAGCCCTCGAAGAAATTGTAGATGTCACCGCCATATCTGGCAATACACTTACAATCACAAGAGGCATAGATGGTTCAACAGGTACAGCACACTCTGCTGGTGCAATCGTGCGCCATATGGCAATTGGTCGCGACTACCGCGAAGCCAACACTCACATTGAAACAACAGCAGCACACGGTGCAACTGGTGCCGTAGTTGGTACAACTAACACACAGACTCTTACTAACAAGACTTTGACCAGCCCAGTGCTGACAACTCCAGCGTTGGGAACTCCAGCATCTGGTGTACTTACCAACGCAACTGGGTTGCCACTTACAACTGGTGTAACTGGAACTCTTCCAGTAGCCAATGGTGGTACAGGTATTACTTCACTAGGAACTGGCGTTGCAACATTCCTTGGAACTCCATCTAGCGCAAACCTTCGTGCAGCGCTTACAGATGAGACAGGAACAGGCTCAGCAGTATTTGCTACTAGCCCAACTCTTGTAACTCCAGTCCTTGGCGTAGCCACAGCAACTAGCATCAACGGAACAACAATTCCATCAAGTGCTACTTTGGTTAAGACCAGCGATACTGGCACAGTCACAAGCACAATGATTCTTGATGGCACAATTGTTGACGCTGACATCAATGCATCAGCAGCCATTGACAAGACAAAGATTTCAGGTACAGCAATTACTGCTGCAGATACTGGAACTGTTACATCAGCGATGATTGCTAACGGCACTATCGTCGATGCAGATGTATCAGGCACTGCTGCTATTGCTTACAGCAAGTTGTCTCTTGGCGGAACTATTACATCCGCTGACTTGGTTGATGGAACTATTGTTAACTCAGACATCAATGCCTCTGCCGCCATTGCACTTAGCAAGTTGGCTACAGACCCACTGGCTCGTGCTAACCACACTGGTACACAGACAGCCAGCACTATCTCAGACTTTGACACACAGGTTCGTACCTCTAAAGTAACTGACCTTGCTGCACCTACTGGCTCATTCTCAATGAACAGCCAGAAGATTACAACTCTTGCTACACCAACTGACAACGCAGATGCTGCTACAAAGTTGTACGTAGATACAAAGGTTGCGGACTTAGTTAACTCAGCGCCATCTACACTTGACACACTTGGTGAAATTGCAAGCGCAATCCAGTCAGGTGGAACCGTCTACGAGTCATTCGTGCTTAAGTCAGGTTCAACAATGACAGGTGCTCTCACCTTGTCAGGTGCTCCAACTGTAGACCTGCACGCTGCTACTAAGGCTTATGTAGATACAGTCGCTGGTTCTGCTACTGCTGCTGCAGCAAGTGCTGCCGCTGCTGCTACAACTTATGACAACTTTGATGACCGCTACTTAGGCGCTAAGTCATCTGCTCCATCTGTAGACAATGATGGCAATGCACTTATTACAGGCGCTATCTACTGGAACTCAACAACCAATGCAATGTATGCGTGGACTGGCACAGAGTGGGGTTCAATCTCCTCAACTGCCGCAATCTTCCGCTATCGCTTTGATGCATCTGGCGGAGAGACATCACTATCAGGAACTGATGCTAATGGCGTAACTTTAAGTTACCTACCAGGCAAGGAGCAGGTATACCTCAACGGTGTACTTCTTGCTCGCACATCTGACTACACAGCATCTAACGGCACAAGCATCACATCTCTTGCAGCGCTTGTCGCTGGAGATGTTGTAGAGATTATTACCTTTACAGCATTTGAACTAGCAACAGCAATTGACAAGACTTTGTTTGATGCCAAGGGTGACATCTTAGTAGCAACTGCTGCAGATACACCAGGCAAGTTGGCAGCAGGTACAAATGGTCAATATCTACAGGCTGACTCAACTACTTCTACTGGTCTTAAGTGGGCAACAGTAACTGGCTACTCGGCACCGACACTTGGTTCAACAACAATCAACTCAGGTGCAACAGTAACAACAATTTCAGGATTAACCGACGTAGTACTTAATGGTCCAGGAAGTGTGGCAGATGAACTGGCACTAATCCTTATGGGCGCACTCTAAGAAAGGGAGTAAACAATGGCAACAACAACTAAGGCACTGTTCCGTGGAGCAGCAACAACTACAGTAGGAACAACTCTTTACACTGTTCCTTCTGCTACTACAACAGTAGTAAGCAATATCGCTGTGACCAATACAGCAGGAACTGCAGGTACTTTTACACTAGGACTTGCTGGTACTAACCTGCACACAACTGCAGCGATTGCTGCAAACACAACAGTATACATTGACCTAAAGCAGGTACTTGCTGCTACTCAAACTATTACTGGTGGAGCATCTGCAACAACAATCAATTTTCACATCTCAGGCGTGGAGGTATCGTAATATGGGTCTATCAACATTTCCAGTTCCGTCATCTGGTATTAGCATCAGTGATGTAAGAACTGCAAACTCAACATTAACTCTACAGCAGACAATCACTTCATCTGGTGCAGTAACAATTCCTGCTGGAGTCACACGCGTATTCGCCATTGTTATTGGTGGTGGCGGCGGAGGCGGTGGCGGATATCAAATGGGAAACCCTGGTGGTACAGGCGGCGGTGGTGGTGGTGGAGTTTCTTATGGTTGGACCGTCCCATCAAAATATGCATTTATTGGTGCAGGCGGAACAGGCGGCACAACTGGTGCAAACAGTGGAACTATGGGAAACCCAAGCGTTTTTGGTTCAATAGTTGCAGGCGGTGGAGGTGCTGGGCTGTCTGGCAGCAATTCCACAACTCCTACTTTTGCAAATGTTTCGCAATCTCCTTATTTTATGTCAGTAAGTGGCTCAACTAGTGCAAGTACTTCAGGCGCAATACCTGGTATGGTGCTTATTGCTAATGGCGGTCTTGGTGGTTCTTTTACTGGCGGTGGTGACTCTTCTGGTGCAGGTGCTGCAATTACTAACGATGTTACTACAACATCAATTAGACAGTATACATACGGGTGGGGAGAAGTAACAATTCTTCCTGGAAGCCCAAACATTACTGCAGCAAACCCATCTCCCGCTTATTATGGAAATAGTGCTGGTGCTAATCACACTAGCACTTCTAATGCTAATGGGCGCTCTGCTGGTAGCCCTACATACGCAGCAGGCGGTGGTGCTGGTGGTCAGCACAGCAGCGGCGGTTCAGGAACTGGAGGTACTGGCGGTTCAGGCGGAGCAACTTCATTTGGTGGCTACTCAGGCGGAACAGGCGCTGCTGGGTCTGTAAACGCAGGAGGTGGTGCAGGTGGTGGTGCTGGAGCACTTGCAAATGGTAGTAATGGTACCGCTAGTTCTTCTAGCAATGGAGGCAACGGAGGTGCTGGCGGCTCAGGCGGTGGTGGAGGCGGTGGCGCTGGTGGTGGTTCTAACCAGGGTGGTACTGGTGGCAATGGCGGCGTTGGCTGCGTAATGTTATTTTACTAAGGAGAATATAAATGTTTAATTATGCTTATATAGTTGATGGGATAGTAACAACTGTCCTTGTATTTGATGACCAAGAATTACCACACACATTTGGAACTGCAATTTTAGTAACAGAAGAAACAGGTCCAGCAGCATACGGTTATACCTGGGATGGAACAGTATTTACCCCACCTACAGAGGAGCCAACTGAATGACTAAAGCCCGTGACCTAGCCAACCTTGCAGGTTCTGCAACAGTGTTGGCAACAGATACAGAAGTAGCAACAGCAGTTGCTGCAGCAGATTCAACCCCGACAGCACTAATGACAATGGGAGCATAATCAATGGCAACAACATACAAAGTACTAGGGCAAGTCGCCCCTAGCGCAACAACAGCGACAACCCTATACACCGTTGGTGCTGGTAAGTCTGCAGTAGTTTCTACTATTGCAGTTGCCAACCGTGGTGGTACATCTGCTACCTATCGCATTGCGATTCGTGTTGCAGGTTCTGCTCTTTCAAACGAAGAGTACATTGCATACGACACTGCAATTACAGCAAACAACAGCACAATGATTACCATTGGTATCACTCTTGCTGCAACAGATGTAATCACAGTCTATGCATCAAATGCTGACTTGTCATTCAATGCCTTCGGAAGCGAGATTTCATAATGGCTGTATCCTCATTAGTAGCCGCTGGTAGCGGCGTAACTCAGAAAGTACAAGAATTTACAAGCACTGGAACATTTACTGCTCCATCTAACTGCACAACTGTTGAAGTATTTCTTGTCTCAGGTGGTGGTGGTGGTGGTGCTGGTAATACCAGCGTAACTGCTTGTGGCGGTGGAGGTGGCGCAGGTGGTGCATTGACTCGTTTATTGACAGTAACACCTGGCACTTCATACACAGTTACAATCGGAGCAGGTGGCGCTGGTGGTTCAGGTGCTCAAGGAACCAATGGAAGCACTTCTTCTTTTGGTGCCTTACTGTCAATAGTTGGCGGCGGCGGTGGTGGTTTAGGAGATGGCACTGCTGCTAACACGCAAAGAGGAAAAGATGGTGCTTGTGGTGGCGGCAGTGCTGGTGCTACCAATGGCGAAGGCGGACCTGGCGGCGGTATGGGTTCAAATGGTGTCGGATTTAGCACATCAGGCGTACGAAGTGGAAAAGGTTCAGTTGGTGGTGCTGGTGGATTTAGTAACAGTTCTGCTGGAGGAAATGGCGGACTTGGTATTAATGGTTATTGCGGCGGTGGTGCTGGTGGCTCTGGTGATAGCGACTATGTTTGGGTAGGCACATCTGGCGGCGGTAATGGCGGGACTTCTGCCGTTGTCGCTCAAGCGGGAACCGCTAATACAGGCGGCGGCGGTGGTGGTGGTGCTGGTACCAGTACAACTACTGGTGGTG
>Ga0208360_1000243_pt1 | contig 14264 bp, 12 predicted proteins | sample LakMenE27Jul10ns_FD_150739 | JGI IMG/M metagenome (GOLD analysis project Ga0208360, IMG submission 150739) | Freshwater microbial communities from Lake Mendota, WI - 27JUL2010 deep hole epilimnion ns (SPAdes) | ecosystem: Environmental > Aquatic > Freshwater > Lake > Epilimnion/Euphotic zone ...
AGGACCTGTACTGGTCTTGATGGACCTGCTACCTCAACTGCTTCACCATGTTCGTCCAACATAGCTCGCACGCGGCCATACGCACCGCCGGCAACAATTGCATCACCAACATGTAATGTTCCGCGCTGCACTAAAACAGTTGCAACCGGGCCACGTCCTTTATCCAAATTTGCTTCAATTGCCACACCACGTGCAATTCCATCTGCCACAGCGCGCAGATCAATTGCTGCATCTGCAGTAAGTAAAATTGCATCAATTAACTCATCAATACCTTTATTAGATAATGCTGAGACATTAACAAACATTGTTTGACCGCCATACTCCTCTGCGATCAAGTTGTACTCAGTTAATTGTTGGCGAATCTTGTCTGGGTTTGCCCCTTCTTTATCGATCTTATTAACTGCAACCACAATTGGAACATCAGCAGCTTGTGCGTGATTTAATGCCTCAATAGTCTGTGGCATAACTCCATCATCAGCTGCTACTACCAAAACAGCAATATCAGTAACTTTTGCACCTCGAGCACGCATAGCTGTAAACGCCTCATGGCCTGGTGTATCGATAAATGTAATTGCTCGGTTAGTACCGTTATGGTCATGATGAATTTGGTATGCACCAATGTGCTGAGTAATTCCACCAGCTTCAGATTTAATAACCTCAGTTGATCGAATCGCATCCAACAATCGAGTTTTACCATGATCTACGTGACCCATTACCGTCACAATTGGCGAGCGCACAACCAAATCCTCTGGATCAATCTGCTCTAACTCTTGCTCTAAGTTAATATCAAACTCTTCTAGTAACTCTCGGTCCTCATCCTCTGGACTTACAATTTGAATAACAAAGCCCAGCTCTGCGCCCAGGAGCGTAAATGTGTCCTCATCAACTGATTGAGTTGCGGTAACCATTTCACCTAAGTGAAAAAGAGCTGAAACTAATGCGGCTGGATCTGCCTTAATTTTCTCAGCGAAATCCATCAAAGTCGCACCCCTGCGCATGCGCACCACAGTCTTACCATCACCACGTGGTACTACCGCGCCACCTAATTGTGGTGCTGGTAGATTTTCAAAATCTTCACGTCTTTCTTTTTTACTCTTTTGTCCGCGACCTTTACCTTTTCCTTTTCCACCTTTACCAAAGGCCCCAGCTGCGCCACCACGTTGCGGTGGTCGGCCGCCACCTTTACCACCAAATGGTGCACCAGATGGTGAGGTAGATGGTGTGCGATATGGTGATGAAGAGTTAGCTGGTCTATTTGTTGGTGCACCAGAACCGGTGCGTGGATTACTTTGCGCAGGCCGAGCTGCAAATCCTGGACGAACTGATCCAGGGCGAGCACCTGACATTGGTGGGCGTTGTCCTGGTTTTAATTTATCGCCACCTCTACCACTCTCTCCTGGTCTGATTGGTCTAGCCGGTGGTCTTGGTCCGGCGCCAGAGCTAAATGGATTATTACCCGCTCTTGGCGGACGTGGCAAAGCATTTGGTGATGTCGGTGATGTTGGTGTTGTCGGTGTTGCCGAAAATGGATTATTGCCAATTCGTTGCGCAGCAGCAGGTGGTGTTACCGGGCGCGCAGTTGGTGCAGCTGGTGTGGCATCTTCAATCATTTGTTGTAACTCAGGTGGTAAATCCTCCACCTTTACCGTTTGCTTAGGAGCTGCTTTTTTAGCAGGAGCTTTTTTTGCCTTTGGCGCTACTTCAGCCGGAACTAAATCAGGAAACTTATCCATCAACTTGCGCACAACTGGTGCTTCCACAGTTGATGAGGCGCTGCGAACAAACTCGCCGACCTCTTGTAGCTTAGCTAGCAGCTCTTTACTTTCTAGCCCTAACTCTTTAGCTAACTCATAAACGCGGACCTTGGCCACACTTCTCCATCTCCTGGCCCGAGTTTATTTTTTTCTCGAGCCTAAATTGACCTACTCATAATCTTGCAGTGCTCATTAGAGTGTCATTCTCGCTCGCTCCGTACTGTTAATAATCACTTAAATTCTTTAAGTAATCTTCTAACTCATCTACCTTTATTTCACCTTCAATATTGAAGGATCTATTAAAAGCCTTTCGCTCAACCGCCATCTGAATACAATTTCGGTGAAGCCATGCTCCCCGACCTGGCATTCGATGGTTAAGGTCAACTTTAACCTGCTGATTGACCAACACCGTGCGAATTAAATCTGTCCAATTCTCAAGACTTCGACATGCGATACAACTTCGCTGCCGCAGCTTTTTCTTAGACATCTAAACTCTACCCTAAGCCCCTTCAGTAGGTGAAATGGTTGGCTCAGCAGGTGAATTTTCCGCCTTAATTTGCACCACTGGATTATCTGGATGGATATCAATCCGCCATTGCGTAAGGCGTGCGGCTAATCTGGCATTTTGACCATCTTTACCGATCGCCAGGGAGAGTTGATAATCTGGCACAATTACTTTGGCAGATTTACTCTCTAGATCAACAATCTCAACTGAACTAACCTTTGCTGGCGCTAATGCATTTGCAACATAAATCGCTGGATCATCAGAGTAATCAATAATGTCAATTTTTTCCCCATTTAATTCATTCATCACATTTTGAGCTCTTGATCCTTGTGGACCAATTAACGCACCCTTTGGTGAAACACCTGCGCGATGAGTTCTGACTGACAACTTGGTACGAGCGCCAGCCTCGCGGGCTATGCCAACAATATCTACTACTCGATCTTTAATCTCTGGCACCTCGAGTGCAAATAACATCTTCACAAATGCCGGGTGTGATCTAGAAAGAGTTACCTCTGGACCCTTCTCACCTTGCTTTACATCTACGACAAAACACTTAATGCGATCGCCATGTTTAAAAACTTCACCCTTTACCTGTTCGGCTAATGGAACTTTTCCTTCAACTCTACCTAGATTTACATAAATAATTTCAGCATCTCTGCCTTGTTGCACAACACCACTGATTACATCACCAACTGAGCCAGAAAACTCAGTTACTACCTCAAGATCTTTTGCTTCACGCATCTTTTCTTTAATTACTTTACGTGCAGTTTTATCAGCTAATTTACTAAACCCATCTGGGTTATCAGTGACGGTATCAATTCGATCACCATCTGGACCTAGTACTGGCACATAAATAACTAGCTCACCACTTTGTCGGTTTAATACCGCCCGGCCATGTGGTTTTGCATCTGCCAGAGTTTGATAGGCAGCTGCCACCTCATTTTCGATCGCATTAATTAATCGCTCTAGCGGCAACTTCTTTTCTTGTGCCAAAATTTTAAGTGCTTCAACATCAACACTCATTTTTTACCTGACTTAAACTCAACTTCAAGTGTGGCTCGTTTGATATCTAAGTACTTGATATTGTGTTCATCTACTGTTGCTGAATCTTCACTTGCAGATATGATCCGACCTAAAATTTGACTACCATCTATCGTAATTACTTTTACTAACCGATCAATATTTTTTCGCCAGTGCCTGGCTTTAGTTAACGGCCGATCAATACCTGGCGAGGTAACCTCTAAGGTAAAGGGGGTAGATCCTAGAGATGGAATATTTTCTACAATCTCACTGATTGCTTTAGTAGCAACAGTTACCTCATCTAAGGATAGATGTTTATCCCCATCCACAATGACAGTTAATAAACTTCGCCGGCCGGCGGAGGTAATATTTAAATCCTCTAAATAAAAGCCAAGTGAGGTTAATGCGGGAGTAATCACCGCTGCGATCTCTTCTTTTTTACCCATTTTTTCCTTACTTCAATATTAAGTTGTAGCCCAAGTTTAACTTATAAAAGTATCCCAAGCAACGCGAGTGATCAGCAGAAATGTAACTACTAAAAACACCTTTCTTACTAAAACTGATCCACCTCTAATTGCCATGCGAGAGCCGATAATTGCGCCCGTTACATTTGCAAAGGCCAGTAACAAGCCAAGCTGCCACCAGATATGACCGGTAAGTTGAAAACTCAATATTGCTCCAGCATTAGTTGCGATATTTACTAACTTGGCTGTACCTGATGCTTTTAGAAATGCATATCCAATAACTGAAACTAGAAAGAAGACGAGAAATGTCCCAGTGCCTGGCCCAAAAATGCCATCATAGAATCCAATCGAAAAGCCAATTAATGCCACAATAATCAATCTCTTTTTATGGGTGAACTTTAAATTTTCATCCATCCCTAAATCAGGTTTGCGCCAGGTATAGGTTGCTACCAAAATTAATAGTAGAACTATGAATGGACGAAAGAAACCTACTGGAACAGATGCAGCTAATGCTGCCCCAGCCATGGAGCCGATAAAAGCTGGAAACATCATAGTTAAGGTAAGTGGGATATCTGGCTTTATATTTTTAAAGTAATTACGAGCAGCCGCGGTCGTGCCAAAAATAGATGGCACTTTATTGGTTCCTAAAATTAACGGTAGCTCTTTGTTTGGTAGAGCTATTATTAAAGATGGTAATTGTATTAATCCACCGCCACCAGCTATAGCATCAACAAAGCCAGCAAAGCCTGAGGCAATTGCCAAAAAAATTGCAATTTCTATACTCATTTAAACTTTTTTTACTTTACTAAATGTTTAACAACATCAGCAAGTACAACCTCTTGCTTATCAGCGCTCTTTCTATCTCTGACCTCAACCTTGCCATCTGCTAATGATTTTCCAACAATAATTATCTTTGAAATTCCAATTAACTCAGCATCTTTAAATTTAACGCCAGCACTTGCCTCGCGGCGGTCATCTAATAAAACCTCAAGCCCTTTTGCCTCTAAATCCTTTGCAATCTGCTCAGCAACCTCAAATGGCTTATCTTCTTTGCCGGTGGCAACGATATGTACATCAGCTGGTGCAATTTCAGCAGGCCAACATAGGCCAAGCTCATCATAAGTTTGCTCAGCAATTGCAGCCACCGCTCTAGAAACTCCAATTCCATATGAACCCATAGTTACGACAACTGGTTTACCTTCTTTATCTAATACGCTCAGCCCTAAACTTTTTGCATACTTTTGCCCTAATTGAAATATATGACCAATCTCAATCGCTCGATCAATAATTACTGGTTTGGCGCACTTTGGACAATTATCTCCAGCCTTAACCTCTGCTGCCTCTACATACTGCTCAACTTTAAAATCTCGACCACAAGTAACATTTTTTGCATGCTTATCTTTTTTATTTGCTCCAGTTATCCAGTGTGAGCCTTCGACTACCCGTGGATCTGCATAAAGTTTTAAGCCCAACTCTTTTGCATCCTGTGGTCCTACATAGCCTTTAACCAACTTTGGATACTTAGCAAAATCTGCATCTTCAAATAATCTTAAATCCTTCACACCAGCTAAGTTAGCGCCCAATCGCTTTAAATCAACCTCTCGATCTCCTGGTACCAATACTGAGATTGGTTTTTCATCTGCCATGATCAATACATTTTTTAAAGTATTAGCAGCTGAGATATTTGCTGAGTACTTTGTATTAAACAATTCAACTAATGAATCAATAGTTGGCGTGTTTGGTGTATCTAAAACTTCAATTGCTCCCACCTTTTCACCGGTAAAGGTATCTACTTTGGTTACCATCGCCTCAACATTTGCAGCGTAACCACATGAGTTACATAAGACGTAGGTATCTTCCCCAGTTGGGCATGGTGCTAAAAACTCCTCGGACTTTGATCCGCCCATAGCTCCACTTACCGCAGAGACTATGTTGTACCTTAAACCTAATCGATCAAAGGTCTTGATATACGCATCACGATGCTTTTGGTAAGAGACTTCAAGACCGGCATCATCCACATCAAAACTATATGAATCTTTCATTACAAACTCTCGCCCTCGAATGATTCCACTTCGTGGCCGAGGCTCATCTCGAAACTTAGTTTGTATTTGATAAATTGATAATGGCAGATCTTTATAGGAAGAGAACTCCCCCTTAACCATCAAGGTAAACATCTCTTCATGAGTTGGGCCTAATAAATAATCATTTTTCTTTCGATCTTGTAATCTAAATAAATCTGGCCCGTACTCTGCCCATCGATTTGTTGCTTCATATGGATCTTTTGGTAGCAGGGCTGGAAAGTGAACCTCTTGAAAACCTGCTGCATCCATCTCTTGCCTAATTATGTTTTCGATCTTGCGATATGTGCGATACCCAAGCGGTAGCCAGGAGTAAATTCCGGCTGCCACCCTTCTAACAAATCCTGCTCTTACTAATAATTTATGGGATGCGACCTCGGCATCTGCTGGGTCATCACGCAATGTGCGCAACAAAAGAGTCGACATCCGTAACATAGGTAAAGCCTATCTACTGAACTGCAACAGTCGGTTGACCTGATGCCACTCCAGCGGCCTCCATTTCTTCTGCAAGGCGCATCGCCTCTTCAATGAGCGTCTCAACTATTTGTGCCTCCGGTACAGTTTTAATAACCTCACCTTTTACAAATATCTGACCCTTGCCATTTCCAGATGCCACACCAAGATCTGCCTCGCGTGCTTCACCTGGTCCATTAACAATACATCCCATAACCGCGACCCGAAGTGGCACTGTCATTCCTTGTAATCCCGCTTGTACCTTCTCAGCTAATGAGTAAACATCAACCTGTGCTCTACCGCATGAAGGACAAGAAACTATTTCTAATTTACGTTGTCGTAGATTTAAAGATTCTAAAATTGAAATTCCAACTTTAACCTCTTCAACTGGTGGCGCTGATAGGGAGACTCGAATTGTGTCGCCAATTCCTTCAGCTAGTAAAATTCCAAATGCAGTTGCAGACTTTATAGTTCCTTGGAAAATAGGTCCGGCCTCAGTAACACCTAAGTGCAATGGGTAATCACACTTGGCAGCTAATAATCGATATGCCTTAACCATAGTTACTGGATCATGATGTTTTACCGAAATCTTGATATCACTAAAGCCATGCTCTTCAAATAATGAGGCCTCCCATAGCGCTGATTCAGCTAACGCCTCTGGTGTTGCCTTGCCATACTTTGCTAACAATCTTGGATCTAATGAACCAGCATTCACGCCAATTCGAATTGGAATGCCCGCATCTTTGGCCGCCTTTGCGACCTCTTTAACCTTGTCATCAAACTGCTTTATATTTCCAGGATTTACTCGAACCGCAGCACAGCCAGCATCAATTGCGGCAAAGATATATTTTGGTTGAAAGTGAATATCGGCAATTACTGGTATCTGTGACTTTTTTGCAATTTGCGAGAGTGCATCAGCATCATCTTGACTTGGCACAGCTACTCGAACAATTTGGCAGCCAGCAGCAGTTAACTCTGCAATCTGTTGCAAAGTTGAATTCACATCGGCGGTTAAGGTTGTGCACATAGATTGCACTGAAACTGGAGCATCGCCACCTACTAAAACTGAACCAACCTTTAATTGCCGAGTTTTTCGACGAGGAGCCAAAGTTGGTGGTGGCGCTGATGGAATCCCTAAATCAACCATGGGTAAACCTTACCTAGAAATTAAGTCTAATCGGGTTGAAGATATCAGCGGTGAGCAGCAATAGTGATAAACCAGCCATGAATATGAAGACCACCATAGTGATTGGCGCCAATCTTTCGACATCAAATGGTGCAGGCTTTGGCATTCCCTTTCGCTTTGCATTTAAGTTTCTGATGCCATCTGCAACTGCAACTGCCATATGACCGCCATCTAATGGCAGAAGTGGCAGTAAATTAAACATGCCTACGAAAAGATTTAATGAAGCAATTATTAATAAGAAGGTGGCGACTTTCTCTCTGGTGGTTAATTTATCAGTTTCAGCTGTTTCACCACTTACTCTAGCTACGCCAACTACACCAACTAATCCTTCGGCATCACGTTTTTCGCCGCCAAATGTCTGCCGGACTAAATCTGGAATTTTGGCAGGTAATGTAAAAAGAGCGGTCAAGCTATTTCCTAAAATTTCACCGGTGTATTTAGTTGCTTTAGCGCCTGCCTCTATTGGGCCATAAGTAATAGTGCCGATGGTATTTACTACCCCTAATACACCAACACTTTTACCATCTAAATCTCTACTTGCTGGAGTTACTAAAACATTTATTGGCATTCCATTGCGCTCAATAGTTATTTCTAATTGTTCACCAGCAGAGGCTCTAATGATTGTCACTACATCTACCCATTCAGAGTAAGAGATGCCATTTACTTTAGTGATTTTATCGCCAGCTAAAATACCAACATCTTTGGCAGGAGATGGTGTTGATCTTGCAGTACAAGCTTCATTAGCTACCTTTGGAATGCAATCACTAACTGCCTCAACTGTATTGGTTACTGAGGTTACGCCAACTGATGAAAATAGAGTGAGTAATAAAACAAATCCAATCACAAAGTGCAAGAATGACCCAGCACCTAAAACAATTAAGCGCTGCCCAACTCCGGCCTTAACAAATGCCCTGCTCTGATCTGCATCTGCCAACTCCTCTCGTGGGGACATACCAACAATTCGACAGTAGCCACCAGCTGGTACTGCTTTAATACCAAACTCAGTTTCACCTCGCTGGGTGGACCATAATTTTTTACCAAAGCCTACAAAAAACTCAGTTACCTTCATGCCAAACTTTTTAGCAGTTAAGTAATGTCCGGCCTCATGAATCATTACCGAAATTAATAAGGCAAGCACAAAGGCTAGAACACCAATAATGGTCATGCACTTATCCCCTTAATAAACTCATCTGCTTTAATACGCGCACTTTGCTCGATAGCACTGACATCGGCAATATCTCTTATTGTAGTTGGTGCATTACTTGATAAGGCATCTACTACGCGCGCTACCGTCTGGATAATTGCTGGGAACTTTATTTTTTCTGCTAAAAATGCAGAAACTGCCACCTCATTTGCAGCGTTGTATACCGCCGGTAATCCGCCACCTGCTTGGCCACACCTTTTAGCTAATTCAATTGCTGGATACTTTTTAATATCAATTGGCATGAACTCCCATTTACTAGCCTTACTCCAATCAATAGGTGTACATGCTTTACTTACACGTTCTGGATATGACAGTGCGTAAGCAATTGGCCCCTTCATATTAGGTGGTGATGCTTGCGCGATTGTTGAACCATCAATAAATTCCACAAATGAGTGCACCACAGATTGTGGATGAATCACTGCCTCTATTGCTTCATAAGGTAGATCAAAAAGATAATGCGCTTCAATTATTTCTAATCCTTTATTTAATAGGGTGGCTGAATTAATAGTGACTACCTCACCCATGGACCAGGTTGGATGATTGAGTGCATCAGCCACGCTGACCTGACTTAAATCTTGTCGATCTCTAAATGGTCCACCACTTGCCGTCAAAATTAATTTCTTAACATCACTTGCCTTACCGGCAAGGAGGGCTTGAAAGATTGCTGAGTGCTCTGAGTCAACTGGAATTAATTTATCGCTGCCATATTTCATGACTAGATCCCCACCGGCAACTAGGGATTCCTTATTAGCTAACGCAACCTTATTGCCAACTGATAGAGCTGAAAGCGTTGGCCCTAAGCCAATCGAACCAGTTATGCCATTTAAGACGATATCGCAAGGAATTGCTGCAATCTCGATTGAAGAAGCATCACCTTCAATTACTGTTACGCCATCAACTTTTGGAGCCGGTGCCATACTGCCAACTATCGGCACATTAAACTTTTTTGCCTGCTCCATTAATAGTGTTGGATTTTTCCGACCAGCACTCATTGCAATAACTCTAAATTTATCGGGGTGGGCAGCAACAATTTCTAGTGCTTGCACACCAATTGATCCAGTTGAGCCCAAAATCACGATTTCCCGCATGTGCCTATCTTAACTGGGCGGTGAAGATGAAAAACTTCAGATAGAATTTGAGCATGTATTCCGGGGCTAAAACCACAATTGAACAAAAACGTAACTTGGTAACAGCTATTCCTGGACCAAAATCTGCTGAGTTAATTAAGCGTCGTGCCGAAGCTGTCTCTGCCTCACTTGGCACAGCGTTTCCAGTTTTTATTGATCGCGCCGAGGGTGCAATTATTTTAGATGTTGATGGAAACTCAATCTTGGATTTAGGTGCTGGTATTGCAGTATTAAATGTGGGCCATTCAGCTGGAAAAGTTATTGAAAATGTTAAGAATCAAATTGATGCTTTTACTCATACCTGTTTTATGGTTGTGCCATACACCGGTTATGTTGAAGTTTGCGAAGCACTAAATCGGTTAACCCCAGGTGATCATAAGAAAAAGTCAGCTCTCTTCAACTCAGGTGCTGAGGCGGTTGAAAATGCCGTAAAAATCGCTCGTAAATTTACTAAGCGATCTGCAGTTGTTGTTTTTGAACATGGATACCATGGCAGAACTAACTTAACTATGGCGATGACGGCAAAAAATATGCCATACAAGGATGGGTTTGGACCATTTGCTCCTGAGGTATATCGCATGCCGGTGGCGTATCCATATCGCTGCAGTGCCTGCACCAAACCTTGTGAAAGCTCTATGTTATCGATGGTTATTCATAAAATGGAGAAGGAGATCGGTGCAAACAATATTGCTTGCATTGTGATCGAACCGATTCTTGGTGAAGGTGGATTTATCGTTCCATGTAAGGGCTTTCTACCTGGTCTTGCTAAATTCTGTAAAGATAATGGAATTGTTTTTGTTGCAGATGAGGTCCAAACCGGGTTTGCTAGAACTGGAGATATGTTTGCCTGCGAGGATGAATCAGTTGTGCCAGATTTAATTGTTACTGCCAAAGGAATTGCTGCTGGTTTGCCACTTGCTGGCGTAACAGGTCGAGCTGAAATTATGGATTCTATTCACCTAAGTGGTTTAGGTGGCACCTATGGTGGAAATCCAGTTGCCTGTGCTGCAGCCCTTGGTGCAATAGAAATTATCGAAACAGAGAATCTAGCTGAGCGGGCAAAAAAGCTTGGAAAGATTATCTCTGATGCGCTAAATCAAATGGCTAAGAAGTACTCAATTATTGGCGAGGTTAGAGGGCGCGGAGCAATGCAAGCAATTGAATTAATAAAGCCTGGCACTGATGAACCTAATGCTGAGGCTCAAGCTGCGATCATTAAATATTGTATTAGCAAAGGCGTATTGATTCTTTCTGCTGGAACCTATGCAAATGTAATTAGATTGCTACCACCACTTATAATTGATGAAGAGTTGTTGAAAGATGGACTTGCAGTATTAGATGAAGCTATAGCCTCCATCAAATAATTAATCTCGATCTAAGATATTTCTAGTAGGTGAGTATTTTCCACCTGATTTTTTAAATGAAATCGCACTTAACGCCTCTAGAACTACTCGATTAGCTAAAATTGCTGTGATATCACTGCTGTCGTAGGCAGGGGCAACCTCAACTACATCAATGCCAACAATTGGTAATTCCAAGCAAATTCTTCTTACCGCCTCTAACAATTCTCTACTTGTCATGCCACCGGGCTCTGGTGTGCCAGTTCCAGGGGCCATACCAGGATCAACCACATCAATATCTACTGATAAAAAGACACCATCACAATCATTGGTAAGAATTTCAAATGATTCATCTAATACAGCTTTCATACCTCGATGGGCAATCTCAGTCATCTCATAGGATTTCATACCTTTACTTGCCATCCATTTAAATGTGGCATCATCTGGCCAATATCCGCGAAGTCCTAATTGCAAAAACCGATCACCTCTTACCGCGCCAGATTCAATTAACCTGCGCATTGGTGTGCCATGTCCAACTAATGCACCAAAGTGATCTTCACCAGTATCGGCATGGGCATCAAAGTGAATCATAGAAACTTTACCTTTACCCAAATGATTAGCAATACCAGTTACATCCGCAGATGCAACAGAATGATCACCGCCAAGAACTACTGCAATGGCACCTGCCTTTGATATTTTCTCAGTAGCATTTTCTAAAACTTTAAGTGATTTAACTAGATCTCCACCAGGCATTAATAAATCACCAGCATCAAATATCTTTAGTTTTTGTAATGCATCGGTGCGAAGAGCAAGGTGCGGCCGAGAGCCATCGTGCGGTAAGTAATCTCCCATACGAATAGCTTGTGGCCCCATCTTGGCACCTGATCTGTGGGAGGTCCCGCTATCAATTGGAGCTCCAACAATAACTACATCAGCGCCTTTAAATGTTTCAGGCTTATCTAGATCACATCTTGGAATTCCTAAGAATGTGAAGTCCGGCCCATACATATTGCCGATATTGGTCATAGGTGAATTGTATTACACCTATTTATGAACTACTTAATCTCCCCTTTTGCAATCTTCATCCAAGTGTTAAGTAAGCGAACAACAGACATGATATTTTCAATAATCAGAGTCTTGTTCTCTGCCTTAGCCACTTCAGTTAGTTCACCCTGAGTCATGCGCTGAGCCAGAGTCAAACTTTCTGACTTAAACTTCTCTAGTTCGTCCTCAATATACGCTTTAGTTACCTTCACTGTCGCAGGTGAGTTAGTAGGAAGTTCTTTATCCTTTAGATATCTTTGATCCCAGCCATTTATTGGTTGACCTTTTTCATCAAATTCAGAGGCATCTTTTACAGTATCTTCATACTTAAAAGTTTTTGCTACCAGCGGAGTAGTTGCTTCAATAGTAGTTGTAGATGTTACTGCTCCATCGGGATCAGTATCAGTACGAGTTTCTGAATTAGTCTGTGTTGATGCAGGAGTTTGGTTTGGACCACTTCTATCTACGGTGAACTCTCTAGTATTTGAATCATAGGTACCCCAGTAGCCACCTGTACCAGTTGTGTCATTTGTTACTGGATTTGGAGCAACCTGTGGCACAACTGTTTGTCCTGCCCATGTTCCACCACCACAAACTGACGCTTGGCAAACAATGATGTTAGTAACAGTTCCTTGGGAATCTAACATTGCCCAAGTACCGCAAGGATCAGAGGATGTGCACTGAGCAATCGCCTGGGGGGTTGATGTAATGACTGCAGTAATTAAAGCAATTAACAAAGAGATAATCAGGGGGCGTTTCATATTCTCATTCTCCTCTAATAGTTGACTTAGTCAAGGTAGTGAAAGATGAACTCTGGTCAAAGCGAGCGCAATCCTCGTTTACTTCCTATCTGCTCGAACGCTTAGGGTCCTACCTATCTGTTTTTGATGGTTTTTGCCAGGACACTAATTTCAGGTGCAACTATTTTGGCAAAATCTTCAAACTTAATTCCATATATCTTCTCAAAAGACTGATTTGCGTTGCTGGTTTCCGCCACGGATTTCATAAATCTCACAAAGCCATCATGTCCCTGAGCCGCAATCATTCTTAAAGTCACATAGGCACCTGTGTAATACCAGTGACCATCAACTAATTTAGATCCGTTGCTAAATGAATCATTAAGTAAGTCTTTAATTTGGTCTGATGTTGCAGTTGACATGTATGCACGGACACTGTCGCTAGTAAACCCCTGAGCAAAAAAGGTATTCCAGTCTTCATTAATTCTTGTGGCGTCAGATGCCAGGCTAAGACCGTAATAATCAGCGGAACCTTCTGAAATTAGGGTTGGCATAATTCTCATCCCTGCATTTCCCATTATTCCGTAATGGGCTATGTGCGTGTATTCATGGGCAGAAAACTTTTTTAAACCAATCATTTCCAAATCACCTTGAGTTGGCATACAGCCCCAGAAAAAAGGTTTGTTATTTCCAAACGTTGCCGCTCCATGGTTACAGTTAGCACCAAGAGCAGAAAATCCCTCTGCTGTGTGAAGGTAATTATTTAGAAACTCTGGGAAAGTTAAGCCAAAATTAGACCATAGATCTCTCAACCACGAGTAATCTTTAGAAGTTCCCAACGCAGCAACTATTTCTCCATCATATTTCCAATCTGTATTCCAAAAATCTGCTGCCTTATACAAGGAGTATAAATATTGATCAGCACGTTTCTTGTCAGTATCAGGACCGTACTTGATAGTCAACTTAGGAGTCGTCTTATTTAACTGTTGAAATTTGCGAAAATTCTTATCCGCAATCAAGAAGATATTTTTGTCTGCTGATTTATCAATAGGCCACGAATCAGGAATAACTTGGGCGGGAATTGCTACAGATGTTCTGTCTTTATTCCAAACCAATTTCTTACCTGATTTAATGCAGGTAAAAGTTTTGTTTCCTACCACTGATTTAATGCCAACCTTGGTGCATTTAGCGCCTGCTTTTACTGCTGCGCTCGCGGGCAATAGTGGAAGGAATAATGAAAGAGAAAGCGTAGATAAGACAGTAATTAGTCTCTTATTCATAGATTAATCCTAGTACGTTCATTAATTAACTAAAGCAACACCTTGTCAGTCCCCTCTCCTATAGTTCTTGGG
>Ga0208360_1000244_pt1 | contig 14214 bp, 24 predicted proteins | sample LakMenE27Jul10ns_FD_150739 | JGI IMG/M metagenome (GOLD analysis project Ga0208360, IMG submission 150739) | Freshwater microbial communities from Lake Mendota, WI - 27JUL2010 deep hole epilimnion ns (SPAdes) | ecosystem: Environmental > Aquatic > Freshwater > Lake > Epilimnion/Euphotic zone ...
TGCGATAGCAGGGCAGTTACCGAACGCGAAGGTGATCCCGATGCCGCCGGGTGAGGACGTTAACTCGCTCGTGGTGAAGCACGGGCCGCAAGCCCTGATGGAAAGGATGAAATGACAGTCACGGTGTACACGCAGCCGGATTGCCTGCCGTGCAAGGCGGCAAGTACATGGCCGAAGGGGTGTACCTGAATTGAGTCGCATACGCGAATATCAGTGCCAGGGCTGCGGGCGAACCTTCACGGTCACCGACTGCCAGTTGTCAGGGCGCGTCTTCTGTGGCCAATGCCCCCCGCCGATGAGTGAGCCCATCATGTTCATGGTCGACATCGAACGCCACAACGACGGCGAGGAGGGCATCTACGGCCCAAGCGGGTGATCCGAAAGATGACGGAAGCTTCTATCCCGCACGAGGTTATTGACATCACACGGGACCGGGTGTCAGCGGACTACCTGAAGCGTGTTCTGCGGGCGAAGTCGGTGCCCGTGATTGAGGCACCTGGGTTCGAGCCGGTGCTGGGTTACCAGCCCGACAAGTTGAAGGAGATTCTCGATGCGTTTGGAAGTTAACTGGTCTGTCGATGTTGAGTTCCCGAAATGGGTTGAGCGGATTCACGATTACGTATGGCAGGAGGATGAGGATGACTGAAACCTTTGCGGAGAAGCTGGACAACGCCCGGAACGGGCAGGAGTTCCAGTCCGGTTTGGAGGGGTTGTTTAGGGCGTTGGAGAAAGCTATGTGGGAGGACGACGATGAGTGACCCGATCAGCCCCGACCACTACCAATACCCCGGCTTCGAGGTCATCGACCTGACCGAACAGTTGAACTTCTGCCGTGGAAACGTCGTGAAATACGTTGCCAGAGCAGGCCGTAAAACCGACGAGTTAGAAGACCTGTATAAAGCCCGGTGGTATCTGGACCGCGAAATTGATCGGCTGGAAAATGAGTAAACGCATCGTCATCATCCCCGACACCCAACTGCCCTACGAGGACAAGCGTGCCCTCAAGGCGGTCATCAAGTTCATCGGTGACACTCAGCCGGATGAGGTCATCCATATCGGTGACGTGATGGACTACCCGCAGCCGTCCCGCTGGAACAAAGGCACAGCAGGCGAGTTTGAAGGGTCTGTGTTCAGGGACAGCGAATACGCAAAAAAGTCGCTCCTAGAGCCTCTCAGGGCTGTTTACGACGGCCCTGTGAAAGTACACGAAGGGAACCACGATCTACGTCCAAGGGAATACCTCGCCAAATACGCCCCGGCGTTGGCGGAAAGCAGCAGCTTTGACATTGATCGTCTTCTCGACTTCGACGGCTTCGGTGTCACACTCCTACCCGACTTCCACGACGTTGCACCCAGGTGGATCACCACACACGGGCACAAAGGCGGTATCAGCCTTTCACGTCACGCCGGTCACACAGCCCTCGGGGCGGCTAACAAGTTCGGCAAGTCGGTCATCATGGGGCACACCCACCGGATGGGTTTGATAGCCCAATCCAACGGCTACGCCGGCAAAGTTCACAGGGAGATACACGGGTTTGAGGTTGGAAACCTGATGGACATGAAGAAAGCGCACTACCTGAAAGGCGCTGCCGGGAACTGGCAGCACGGGTTCGGTGTGTTGACCGTTGACGGTCAGCACGTCAGCCCGCAGGCGGTGTTCATCAACAAAGGGAAGTTCACGGTTAACGGCGAAACCTGGGAGGTCTAACACTTGACAATGTGTAACCGTATCGGTAGCATGAAACACGATGTTCGCAAAGCAGCCCGGATCGTCGCATACCAGTGGCCCACCATCGTTGAAGCTGAAGATGTCGAACAGGAGATTTATGTTCGGCTGCTTTCCAGCCCAGCGTCGGTGGACAAACTGTTGGACGACTTCGACGCCAAAAACCGGGTCAGCGCACTCATCAGCATGGGGCACCAAATAGCTGCTAAGGAACGCACCGACTACGAAGTGTTTTCCGGCAACTTCCGCTACTCGGTCAACGAAGTGAAAAAGCTGCTGACAAACCGGAAGAACGGGATCGGCAAGTCAACAACAGGTGCCGATCTTGAAGCCGGCATGGAACGGCTAAGACAGAAAAACAACACCTACCACGAACTGATCCAACGCCGATATGTGTTGGGTGAGCGAATCGAAGGATCGGAGAGTTCAGCATTGAGCCGCGCATTAACAGCCCTCGCAACGCACATGAACCACTACCACAAAAAGCAGCACGCGGAACGGAGTGACGGCCCAGGCACCAGAAAAGCTATTTCATCAGAAAGAGCTAGGTGGATTTCCAATAACCAGTACAACGGTCAGCCAACCAATCCTGGCCCCGGATCAAGGCAAAACTACCAGGACTTCAAACCCTTCTCCTTCGTCAACGGCGAGAGACTGTAATGGACCCGGTTTCATACCTCGAAAACGGTTCCATGTCGGTAGAAACCTGTATGAAAGACCTGGCGTGGGCATCTTTCGCAGGTGGAACCATCAGAAGCATTTTCGACCTGGCTTTCAACGGATCACCCCGGTCGGAAATGTATAGGGCGCAGGTGGTTCCTAGCCTTTTTCCGCACGAACGTCGGATGATGGTTGAGAACTGGTCTGCGGAAGATAGAGAAATGTATTGCGGCGGAGAATATGTGAAAGGAAATGTGTGACTGACATTAACTGGGGTCCGACAGGTGAACTCGTTTACAACCGAACCTACTCCCGAACCAAGCCGGATGGTTCTAAAGAAAGTTGGCCTGAGACTGTCGAACGGGTGGTGGACGGCAACCTTGCCCTTGTGGATTCCCGATACCAACTCCACGGAGAGCGGCAATCCCTCATCGACATGATGCTGGACTTCAAAATCCTGCCTGCTGGACGGCACCTGTGGGCGTCCGGGGTGAAGAACGCCGAGCATCTGTTCAACTGCTGGGTGTCCGGGTGGACCGAAAAGCCAAGTGAGCATTTCGAGTTCACGTTCATGCGGTTGATGGAGGGTGGCGGGGTTGGGGCTAACTACTCCAACTACAACCTGACCTGCTACTCGCCTGTGCAGCACGCCTTGAAGGTTCACATCGTCTGTGACCCTGAGCATCCCGACTACGCGGAAATGTACGAGGCTGGTGTCCTTTCAACGGAGTTCGCCTACGACTGGGATGGTTCGTTCCCGATTGAGGACAGCCGGGAAGGTTGGGCTTCAGCCCTGGTCGATCTGATCGACACCTACTACCGGCCAGAGGATGTACACCGGGATCGCGTGTACGACGTGTCCCGTGTACGACACGCAGGGGCGCGGCTGAAGACGTTCGGTGGTAGGGCTTCCGGGCCGCTGCCGTTGGCGAAGATGCTGCACGAAGTCAGCACTGTGTTCAACAGCCGTATGAACGAGTACCTCGACGGTATCGGTGCTATGGAAATCGACCACGCCATCGCGCAATGCGTAGTCGCCGGCGGTGTCCGACGAAGCGCCCGCATGGCAATGATCCACTGGGCAGACCCACAAATCTTCGAGTTCATCAACGTCAAAGCCAAATCCGGTTCCCACTGGACAACGAACATCAGCGTCGAGGTCGATGACGAGTTCTGGCACCACGCCAAACAAGGGGATGCGTGGCACGCCAAGAAGGTGTTGCAGGAGTTGGCTTACGGTGCCGTCCACAACGGTGAACCGGGTATGTGGGATTCGTCGCTGTCGAACGTGGGTGAACCGAATCGGGTGGTGTGTACCAACCCGTGCGGTGAAATCACGTTGCAGGAGTGGGAGCCGTGCAACCTGGGGCATGTCAACCTGGCCGCGTTCGTCAACAGTGACGGGTCAGTAGACACCACCTTGATGCACCACGCCCACAGGTTGATGACACGGTTCCTCATCAGGGCCACCTTCAGTGAAGTGTCCGACCCCAAGAGTCGGGAAGTGCTGGACCGCAACCGGCGCATCGGTGTCGGGCATTTCGGTGTCGCCAGCTACCTCGCCATGACAGGTAACTGGTACAGCGAAGCGCCACGCGACGATCACTTCAAGTCGCTGCTGCGGCAACTGTCCATCACCGTCGATAACGAAGCACAAGCTTTCTCCCACGAACTGAGAATCCCTGTGCCCGTCAAAAAGAGGACCGTCGCACCTACCGGGACTATCGCCAAACTGGCGGGTGTGTCTGAGGGTATCCACCCGATCTTCGCCAAATACTTCATCCGACGTATCCGGCTGTCGAAGGTGGACCCAGATCAGGTAGCCACCATCGAAAAATACCGGGCTGAAGGGTATCTGGTGGAAGACGACATGTACGCGGCGAACACCGCTGTCGTGGCGATCCCCACCAAAGACACACTCGTCCAGGCTGTCACCGACATCTACGGGGACGCCGGCGAGGAGTTCGTTGAAGCTGCCAACGACTTGACATTGAGTAGGATGCTGGCGTTCCAACGCCTGTACCAGCAGCACTGGGCCGACAACGCCGTCAGTTTCACGGCGAACGTCGATCCGTTGCAGTACAAGCCGTCCCACGTCGAGGAACAGCTACTCGCGTTCGCAGGTCAGATCAAAGGCTCAACGATCTTCCCTGAGGCGTCGATGCCTCAAGCGCCGTATGAGCGTCTTGAGCGGTGGGAGTACGAGTCGGCTGTCGCTAAGCAGGTGGCCGATGGTGTGGACGAGGAATGCGCCAACGGTGCTTGCCCCGTTCGGTAAATGAGGTTGTTCCGCTGGCAGCGGAATACAGCAATAAAAAGAACACAAAGAAAGGCACGTTAATTGACCGACTATCCGTGGGATGAGGACACCGCAGTCACCGAAACCGGGGACACCGCATCGAAGCAGGTGCGGTTCACCTTCAAGTCCGGTGCCGGATACTCCGACTCGTGGACGACCGTGGACTACCCCAGCATTGAGGCAGCCCACGCCGACCTGACCCTGCCCGAACGGCAGAAGCAGTTGGCTGAACTGTTCGAGGTTGTGGCGAAGGCCAATTCGGCTTACGGGTCGAAGAACCAGGCTGCCGCACCGGCAGGTTCGGCCCCGGCTCGTCCCGCCCCTGAAGGTGCCAAGGAGCCGCCCGCAGGAGCCCCGGAATGCCCGCCCGGTTGGACGTTCGTGTCCAAGGTTTCCAAGAAGACAGGGAAACCGTTCAAGGGCTACTTCCCGCCCGATGGCAGCAACGAGCAGCCGATCTTCTTCTAACCCCGTGGATGGGGGAGGGGTCCAAAAAGCCCCTCCCCCAAAGGAGGACAGTGAAACAGCACAAACGCATCGTTGACGGCACCACCGTCCTCGTCAACGTGGTGGAAACCCCCGACGAACTGCCGGCACTTCACAGGTTCCTTGATGGCAAACCGTTGGTAGGGGTGGATTCCGAAACCACAGGGCTTGATATCTATTCGGACGGGTTCCGTTGCCGCCTCGTCCAGTTCGGCACCGACGACGAATCGTGGGTTGTTCCGGTAGATAAAGGCGGCGAGTTCCGGTACGCCGCCAGACACGCCCTCAAAAACATCAACCGCATGGTGCTACAGAACGCCTCCTACGACCTTCAAGTGTTCGACCGTGCCCTCGGCGTGCCGATGGAAACGCTGTGGCCTAAAGTCATTGATACCAGCATCCTTGCCCACCTGACAGACCCACGGGGCGTCAAAGAAGGCGGGGTGGGGTTGTCTTTGGAAGACCTGACACGGCACCACATCGACCCGGATGTCGCTGACGAGGTTAAAGGTCTGATGAATGTGCTGCGGTTGCAGCACAAAACCACCAAAGCGCACATCTGGAAGATAATCCCTCTAGACGATCCGCAGTACGAGCTTTACGCCGGCATCGACCCGGTGTTGGCTTTCCGGCTGTACCGGAAGTTGATGCCTTTGGTTCCCGGTGAGTCGAAGAACCTGATTCGTCAGGAGCATGAACTGGCGGCTGTCTGCTCCTACATCGAACGCACAGGGTTCCTCCTCGACATCGAATACACCGAAGAACTATCTCAACGCTTCAGGGATGTTGAGGAAGCGCATCTGTGGACAGCTAGGGAACTTGGCTGCGAGAACATCTTCTCCACCGAGCAGCTTGCCGACACGTTGGAGTCACGCGGCCACACCATCACAGAGTTCACCCCCACCGGTAAACGGAAAGTGGATGAGGCTTTGTTGGGCACCCTGGCGGCGGGGGGTGACGAGTTAGCTCAGGCGGTTGTCAAGGCGAAGAAAGCTAGGAAGTGGCGCACAACATGGTGTGACCGGTTCCTGGCCGGTGCAGACAGCGAAGGAAGATGCCACGCATCCATCAACCCTTTGCAGGCCCGCACTGCCCGTATGTCGATCACCGGGATTCCGGCGCAAACACTTCCGGCTGGGGATGCCACGATCCGGCGCTGTTTCCTTTCCGATCCCGGTCAGGTGATGGCGTCTGTGGACTACCAGGCCCAGGAGTTGCGGGTGTTGGCTGCCCTGTCGGGCGACCAGACGATGATCCGAGCTTTTCAACGGAACGAGGACTTGCATCAGATCACCGCTGATGCGTCTGGGGTGGATCGCAAGATCGGGAAAATGGTGAACTTCGCCTACGTTTATGGGTCCGGGCCGCGCAACATCGCGGAACAAGGCGGTATCGAAGTGGATGTGGCCCGCAAGGTTATCGCCGGGTTCGAGAAGAAGTATCCGAAAGTCAAAGAACTATCCCAGCGGTTGCAGAAACAGGCTGTCGCTACCGGATACATCACCACACCGTTTGGTAGACGGCTTCCGGTGGATAGGGAACGCCCGTATTCCGCCTTGAATTACATGGTGCAGTCCAGTAGCCGGGATATCACGGCTCAGGCTTTGCTCCGTCTGCATGAGCAGGGCGGTACACGGTTTGTTCGGTTGCCGATTCACGACGAGGTTTTGGCGTCGGTTCCGCAGGAGAAAGCGGTTGAGGCTGCCGGCTGGATTGGCCGGGTTATGGCAACCGAGTTTAAGGGTGTATATATCGGGACTGACCCGGAGGTCGGTGGAAGGAGTTGGGGTTCGCTTTATGGTTCGGATTACTGATGATTGGGACACTTTCCCGCCTATTGAGGAAAGTGTAAAGAAAATCTCTGATTCTTTACAGATCATTGCGGAGGAATTGGTGAAGATGAACGCGAATGGGTACGGACGTGGATGATAAAGAGTTTTTGGACAAGCTGTACCAGTTGTGGTCGAAGACTACGGGTGCCGAGAACACTTACTGGGATTACGAAGAAGATGGTCTAGGTGATTGCACTATCCGGGCTGTCGATCAGACCGGCTACAAGATATTTGTTGCTAACAACCTTGGGGAACCGGACGCGGATTTCGTCACCGCCATCCACGGCTGCTTCCCCGACCTCTACCGACTCACGATGGAGGCTATGGATGAGGCTGAGAGGGCCGACTACCGTAAGGATGAGCGGGAATGCAGGATCGCGGAATTGGAGTTGGAGTTGAAGGAATTGCGGGCTGATTTGGAAGGGCTGCTGGGATGAGTGAGTTGCGTGACCGCAGCGCCGCCGCGCTGTGGCAGACATTAGGGGAGCTATTCGGATGAGTGACAGCCTGCGCCGCGATCTAATCCTCGCTGCCAAACAGCGGTTTGCCGCGCTACCTCGGTGGCGGCAAGAGGAACTATTGGCCGGTTTTCAAAAAGCCCAGGAAGCAGCACTATTCCACCAGGAGTACCGACGATGAGTGACCACACCAAGGTTTATGACCCGTACATCTACGCAGACGGCATACAGGAACCACGCACGGTGGAGCGGTACTCATGCCGGGAGTGTGACTGTGAGTGGCCGTGCACGAACGTGCCACCACCCAAGACCCTGCGTGACCCGGACATGATCGCCGCAGACCAGGAATGGAGAGCAAAACACGGTGAATAGACCGACCTGGAATGACTACTTCATTGGGATAGCAAAAGCAGTAGCGGAAAGGTCAGACTGTGAAAGATCGAAAGTCGGGGCCGTGGTGGTCAAAGATCGACGCATCCGTGCGACGGGATATAACGGCAGCCCTGCTGGGGCTGACGGTTGTGACACCTGCCCTCGTCGGAATAGCGGTGTTGAACCGGGTTCTCCCTACCACAATTGTGTTGCCATTCACGCAGAAGCCAATGCGTTAATCCACTGCGACAGGTCTGACCTTCAGGGTGCCACGGTGTATGTGACTAGGGAACCTTGTTTTGATTGTGACAAGTTGTTACAGGGTGCCGGCGTTCACGCGGTGGTGTGGCCCGACGACAAAGCAGCTAAAGCCGCTGCCGCGCATGTTCAGGGTTCTAACAAGTTGGTTAGGGATTATTGCTTGCGGTGTGGCATGACGCATCCCAAGGAAGGGAAGTGTGGACGATGAGTGACGGTGTGGCTGCTGCCCAGTACGCGGTTGTCATAGATACCTGTGCCGACCTGATCGCACCCGGCGGGTCAGGGAAGGCCGTGCGGCTGCTGATGACGCAGGCCGACGCCCAGGCGCTGTGGCAGAAACTAGGGGAGCTATTCGGATGAAGCTGACTGAACTGATCTTGGAGTTGCACACGATCATGCTCAAGGAAGGCAACCTGGACGTGACCGTTGTCGGATACGAACCAAGGGTGACCGTCGATGAGGGTGTGGTCGAACTCCACTAGCATCTACAAAACATCCCACATGATTCCTCATGCGCTACTCTTTGTAGATGACTAGAAGCGTAGCTTCGGCGTCCAGCGTCGGACTCCTGAAAGGAGTCCTAGCGTGCGAGTCTTAGGGCGAATCAGATTAAGTAGGTTGACCGAAGAATCCACTTCCGCTGCACGTCAACGGGAGCTTATCGAACAATGGTCAACCCTCAACGGGCACGAAGTGATCGGCTGGGCTGAAGACCTAGACGTATCCGGTTCAGTCGATCCCTTCGACACCCCAGCCCTCGGGCCGTGGCTACGGGAACGCCACCACGAATGGGACATCCTGTGCGCCTGGAAACTCGACAGGATCGGCAGGCGGGCCATACCGCTCAACAAGCTATTCGGGTGGGTCATCGACCACGACAAAACCCTGGTGTGTGTCTCCGACAACATCGACCTGTCCACCTGGGTAGGCCGGTTGGTAGCCAACGTCATAGCCGGGGTAGCCGAAGGGGAATTGGAGTCCATCAGGGAACGCACCAAAGCGTCCCGCAAGAAACTGCTGGAGTCGGGTAGGTGGCCCGGAGGGCAAATCCCCTTCGGGTTCACACCCGTCCAGCTACCAGACGGCGGCTGGAAACTCGCCCTACACCCCGAACAGTCCAAAGTGCTGCGGAGCATCTACGACGATGTGATCGCCGGCAAGTCTGTGGACGCCTGCGCCGACAAACACGGCATGAGGGCGTCAGGGCTGTGGAAAATACTGGCATCGAAATACCTGATGGGGTACGCCACCCTCAACGGTCAAACCGTCAGGGACAAACAGGGGATGCCCGTCCTCTACGGTGAACCTTTACTGACTTCTTCTGAATGGGATTCATTACAGGCTGCGCTAGAAGCGCGGAAGGTGGGGCCGCGAACACGGGACACCGCACCTATGAGCGGGGTAATCAAATGCTACGACTGCGGCGGGAACCTATATCACCGCGTATACCGCAAAACCTACGGGAAGAAACTGTACCGCTACTACCACTGCCCGGACGGGCATTGCGCCCAAGTGGACGCCGACATGGTGGAGGAACAGTTGGAGAAAGTTTTCCTCGACGCGGTGGGCGGCAAACACATCCCCGAAAGGGTGTTTATTCCAGCTTCAAGTCACACGGAGGAATTGGAAGACGCCAAGAGGGCGGTAACCGAAATCACCGCCCTCCTGGGCAGCATGTCATCAGCGACAGTGAAAACGTCACTGATAGAACAGATGAATGCACTCGACACACGGATCGGTGCGTTAGAGAAACTTCCCTGCCGGGAAGCCGGATGGGAATTGAAAGAAACGGACGTGACGTATCGGGAAGCGTGGGTGGACGCCGATCAAGAGAACCGTAGACAACTGCTGTTGAAATCCGGTATCCACTACCGGATCAAACGGATACCCGACACCCAGGTCATCATGTCAGACATTTACATTCCAGACGAAATACTGGAACTGCTCAGTTAGTCATCTTCCCGAACCGGCCCTTGCAAAGACGGCACTGACCCTGCTCCACATCCTCACGTTTCCCATTCGGGTTATAGAGGGCGAGGGGCATCACTTCGCGGCAGCCGCACAAACGCAGACCAGCCTCGGTTAACTGCTGCTCAGTTACCGGCATTCTTCAACACATCCCATCCCAGATTCGGGTTAGCGTCCTTCCACACGGTGCCATCCAAAGCGACAACCTGCCAGTAATGCACACCGGAATCAGACACCCGGACAGCCACATCACCATTAGCCGGATTGATGAGGACAGTTCCCGGTGATGGCCCCTCTTTGATGGCGTTCCACGCCTGGATAACAGCCGCAACAGTTTCCTCCGACACATCCTTCAACTGGCGGGTAACAGCGGCCACAACGGCACGATCAGACATATTTCCTCACTTAGTGTCAAGCATTGCGAAGCTGACCACGGAAGCTGAAGCGACGGTAGGGTTGTCGAACCCCATTCCGGTCCACCGGTTCAGGCTGCCCATCACCGACCCGCGTGCCGCATCAATCGCCTCAAACACCTGCACGGTGCCGGCGTACAACCGGAAGGTGTAAGGGGCGTCAGCAGCCCCATCCACACCAGGGACACCGAACTCACCCCAGTAAGCCACAGCCGGGTTGAATTGGAACTTCGTGTCAGTTTTGACGATGTATGTGGCGTTCCGCCACCAATACCCGAAACTGACCGACGTAGCATCCAACTTGAAGAAACAAAACTCGGACGCCAAATCGGTGTCCGGGTTGTTCAACCGGCCAATGATGTAGTTAGCACCAGACTGGCCGAACAAACTTTGCTGAGGCTTACCACCGAACGCGACACCAACCCTCTGATAGTCGGTTTTCGTGGCGACACCCGTGTACCGGACCCTCGCATAGCGGTCCTGAAGGAACACCAGCGGCAGTTCCATCTTGCCGTTGTTGATAGCCAACGTCTGCGAGGAAAGACCGCGATACCAAGCCGACCACTTAGAGCCGATATTGCCATTCGGGTAGGAAGCGAAGTTTTCCGTAGCTTTATTGCCAGTAGACTGCCCTGCGATAAATATGTTGAACTGCGCGTTCAGCGCGGCGATAGCGTTAGCAATCTCCTGTGTAGTCGAATGCAGGTTCATGGGATCCCACGGCTCAGAGGAGCCGTCCAGGTCGATACCCAACCAACCTTCGATCAGGTTGTTGATAGCCTTCCCCAGCTTGTCCAACACTCCACCGATACCGTCCAACACACCCTGGTTCATCGGGTTGTTGCCGATAGTGCCCATGATCGCTTCCACCGCTGTCTGCTGGGTGGAAAAATCGACAGACTTAGTGCCAGGCAGGAACGCCTCGAACACCCGTAAAGCCTCAACAGGTGCCCTCAACAGGTGCCGGGACATTTGCTCTAACGGGGCATCCGGGGTGGGGAGGAACCCAATCATCTCCTGAAGCATCGCCTCATCGACGTTCTGGCCCCAATCCCCACCACCGATCACATAGCTCACTCCTCAACCTCCGCGAGTATGTAGCCGCCACCACCCTCCGACACCTGGACCAAGCCGGCGTCCACGAACTGCTGCAACATCGCAGCCCGCTCATCGGCCACCAGATCGTTGATATCCGGTAGGTGGATAGGTGATGGCTCCGGGGTGCCCTCGGCAACCCACCGGGCCGCGTTGTTGTAGGCGTGCTGAGGGCCGCGCACCGCAGGTTGAAACTCAAGAATCTGTCGGGGCAACTGATCCACATGGATCATACCGCCCTCGTCGGCCAACGACTCAACATAATCCCGGTGCATGAACCCGCAGTTCCACAGATGCTCCGACCACTGCCCAAGGAACATCGGGTGGGTGATCCCGCCGATACCGGCGATCATCGGGAGATTCCTTAAAGCCCAAACGAAATGCTCACGCGGGTTCGCGTAGTTCGTCTGCTCCTGAGAGCGAATCATAAGAGTCCTAACTGGCTTCCGATACTTCCCAACTTTTGAATCTCACCGAACACCCGCAGCATCGGGTCGGACGGCTGCCGATACCCCAAACCGATATCCCAGCCTTTAGGGCCGTCCTGATCCCACGAATACTTCGCCTTCTTCACCCGTTCGATGAAAATAGTGTCCGGGTCCGGGTAACCCAAAACTGTTGTGCCGACACGCGATCCGACCCACATGTGCCCGTAACCGTTCTTCCCGAACAGGTAAGGTGCGGCGTCGGATATCTTCAAACTGTGGGTGTGATGTGCCTGGGTTTCATACATCCGTTTACGGATAGCGACACCGGCACCGAGAGTGAACGCTTTATCGGCGTCAGCCCAACCTTCGTAGTAATGAAAGTCCCCGACGCTGGATTTGATGTTCTCAAGACCAGCTACCGGCAAAGACACACCCATAGCCCGCAGGGTGGGTACCTGCATGAACGCGGCCACGACATCGCGGTAGATAAGCTGGGCGACAGCATCCATAAGGCCACCCAGAGGGGGGAGGTCGATAGCGCCACCGAACATCGACGCAGACCCGATAGCACTGTTAATAAAAGAGGTCAGTAGATCGCCGCCATAGTTGATCGCGGCTGAGAACGCCTCATTGAGCCCAGGAGCCGACGAACCACCCGTCAAGAACGAAGTATCAGTAGCCTCAAAATACTGAAACTCACTGGACTTGATGCCGGTGTACGGGCCTTCCTGAAACACCACCCACGGAGCCTTCGGGGAAGTCCCCAAATAGGCAGGCGTGTAATACTCCCCAGGGAAAGTGGCGTCCCCGGTGAAAACATCCACACCCTCGGTGTAGCCGTCAGAAGTCAAATTGACGAACGCCCGTATCATCCCCGTCAGGATGCTGCCGCCGAACGCAGTCTCAGTACCCCACTCGTTGTTATCCTCCACATCCCACACCAAACAGCCCTGCCGTAGTGGAATCTTCTCGTAAAGGTCTTCCAACAGATGCTGGGTGCCGATCAAATCGCTGAACGGATGCGGGTCACGATCCGTCAAATACCTTCGGCAAGTGATCGTCAAACCGGTGTCATCCAACACCTTCTTCGCCACATCGTAGAACGAACCGAAACGGCTGAAAACGATAGTGACAGGGGTGTTATCGGAGATAAGCGAATACGGTTTCACGATGTTCCGCCAGTTACCAGGCCAGAAACTCGGACCCATCCACTCGTTCAAATCCAGAGGATCATCCGGCAGCGACCACAGTGAACCCTCAAGGCGGATACACAGATTCACAAAAAGTGTTGTCAACAGGCAAAACCGGGCGGGACCGAAAATGACCCACAGCTTCGGGAATTGGAACTCCGGCCTTAAGAATGGATTGGCCCAAACCCGGACGTGCTTCAACTCCTCAAAATCGTGCAGGAACGTGATATCAAGATAAGTGTCCCCGGTGTCAGTCTTCACCACCCGGTAATCCGACATACGGCCAGACCAACGGACACCCTGCTTCTCGAACACCACATGGACGTTCCGCTTCGCACGGCCCTTATGGTTCATCACCCACTTAGCAAGGTGGTGATCCAAACCCAACTGCAAACTCGCCGGCCCGGTTTCGTTCTCAATCTCCTCGAAGTCCCCGGAACGCTCCCCAGCGACAGCACCGCGAAGGGTGTAGTCGCCGTCGTACAGTTCGATGACCGGCTTCTCAAGCCGCATCTTCTCGAAACGCTGCCTGCGTTCCTGCACGACACGCCAAAGGTTTTCGTGATCCGCCAGCGAAGACAGCCCGCCAGAAGCGTCAGCGCGATCCAAAACCGAAGCCACGCCCATCCTCCCATTCCCAACCGTAACGATCCTCCGGTGTTATCGGGTTCACGTCACGCTCAAAATTGTGTGCCGAACCACCCTCAATACGGCTGCCGCCGTCGTCCTCGACAAACTCGTAGACAGTCCGTTCCAGCGACACCACAGGGATGCCGAAGAAACGGACCTGCCAACGAATCACTCCAAACCCCAAGGGCGGGACCAAGGACGGGGAAGCCTCAACGCAACCATCTGCCCCGGCGTGCAACCCGACACCGTGACCTCGAACCGCTTCGGCCCCGTATAAGGAGGCACATAATGTTTGAACCGGACACCGTTCATACGGCCCCACAACTCCGAACCTGACTCCGAAACGATCTGCTCCACACGAGGATCGGTGTCCACGAAAGCGTTCTCGGCAGGGGC
>Ga0208360_1000252_pt1 | contig 13880 bp, 19 predicted proteins | sample LakMenE27Jul10ns_FD_150739 | JGI IMG/M metagenome (GOLD analysis project Ga0208360, IMG submission 150739) | Freshwater microbial communities from Lake Mendota, WI - 27JUL2010 deep hole epilimnion ns (SPAdes) | ecosystem: Environmental > Aquatic > Freshwater > Lake > Epilimnion/Euphotic zone ...
GATCTCTCTTACAGAAGAAGATTTAAAAGAACTCCAAAGAAGAGTTACACAACAAAAAATAGAAGAACTATTTGAAGAACCATCTACTTATGAGGACGAGAATGATGAATACTAATTTAGTTTTCAGCGCAATAACGATTTTAGGTGCGATTGGATGTTTTGTTGTATGGGGACTTAATAACGCATATCCACAATAAAAGTTATGTTACTAGGAAAACTATTGTTATTTGCTTCAGTCCCATTTGTTTTAGCAACACTCTATTTCGGAACAAGAGGAGGGTATTATGACTCCAAAGACTATAAGGGAAATGGAACCGCACACTAGGCAGAGATATCACTTTGCTGCTTCTGCTTTTGTGAGAATGTGGGGACACAGTTCATTACACGACTGTCGTATTGTAGAGTTCTGTGTTGAGTGGGCACATAAAGAAGAAGATGCCCCATTAGATAATAGTGTTGATCAATATTTTTACTATGAGTTCAAGACCTGGAGGGGATACTAATGGGACACTTTTCAAGGTGGGTATTAGAAAATCCTTATACTCTTGGTATTATTGGATATCTTTTAGTTGTTGTACCGATTATGGGTATCTGGGCGATTCATAAATACGATTGGCAGCACTGGGCTCCATTTGACAGGGGGCACAGGAAGTAGTATAATTAGTAAGTGAAAGCAAAAAGGTAAGTAACTTATTTTGAAATAAACCCAAAACTTATTACTTTTATAAATAGTTATAAGATAAGGATATATCTTAATATGAAAAGACATACTACCAAAGAACAACTTTTAAATGCTTGTATAGAATCAAACGGTCCAGCACAAGTTTTAAAAAAGTTGGGTTTGTGTGAAAATGGGGCAACTCGTGCTTATCTTAAAAAGATTGCTCTACAATACAATGTAGAAATACCAAAGTATGAAGTTCCAAGAAAATATGAGTTAATTGAAAAAGAATGCCCTGTTTGTGGTAAAATATTTAAAACCTCAAAAGGCGTTAAAAGGGAAAAAACAGTATGCTCTCATTCCTGCTCTAATACATATTTTAGAAGCGGTGAAAATAATCCAAACTTTAAGGATGGATTTGATGGAGATAAAGCATATAGGAAAATATGTTTTAAGCACCATCCGAAAAAATGTTGTATTTGTGGATTTAATCACATTGTTGAAGTTCATCATATGGACTGTAACAAGGAAAATAATAACCCAAATAATTTAATTCCTTTGTGCCCAAATCACCATAGAATGTTTCATTCAAGATATCGTCAGTTAGTATCTCCACTAATTGAAGACTATATAAAAAACGGGGTATAGTAGAAAAGTATAACTCTGCGTTTGGGACGCAGCGAAGGGGGGGCAGTACCTCCTACCCCGATCGCCAGTTACTTCACTGGCACACTTGACACACAAGTCTAAACACCTTATAATAACTAGGTCAACAAACAAAACAATGTCTCTGATCCAAAAATTCAAGAAAGATGTTAGCACTCTTCGTCTTGCTGCTAACGGGGAAATCTACCTTGATGTAAAGAATCCGAAACTTTATAAAAAGGTTCGTCGCTTCTACGAAAACGAAGGCGTCGTATTTTCTGGTGATCCCCTTGACGACTACGAAATGCTCATGGAGTATGTCGCCAACGATCTTGAGTCCGTTGAGGTTGCATGAAAACCAAAGTTCTTCTGGAACGCGAAGGATACCGTTTCATTGAAGCAGGTATTCTCGAAATAAACGGCAAACCCGATTATCGTTTGCAAAAGCAAAATTATTATACCAAACGCTGGAATGACATTTATCTGTTTGATAACAGTCTACAATGTTCTACTGCAATGGAAGATTTTGAGTATGCAAAATGGTTAGATCCAGATAGAGTTCCTTGTTATGTGAGAGACAATGAAGACACGGAGAGTCTTTAAAAGTACTGGTCGGGAGCAAACCCCTTATGTCTAAAACAAGTATCCTGAGATATATCGGGAACTTTCTTCTCCTACTTGGTTATCAAATCATGTTATGGGGAGATTTCAAAAATGGTTTGATGATAAAGTTTATTGGAGGACTACTCGGTATTCCTTTTGCCATCAAACTTAAACTTTGGGATGTGTTATTTTTAATCGCATTCTTTGGTATTACCGAGATATCAAAGTTAACCCAACTTTTCTTGGTTTCCTAAAACCAAGTGGTGGAGCCTCAAAAAGGACCCTCTATGTCCTCGTCGGATGGACATTAAATATGCCGACTGGTGTGGATGGGGAAACCCCGCCTGGTTTCTTGCTTCCAGTTAAAGAGCAAGTGGCGTGCATGAAAGACCTGATGGGAGAGTTGCATAAACTCTCCTTTTTTGGTATAATAATACAAAATAATTTCATGAATATATGAATATGTTTTATAAAATAGAAAAATGTCGAGTATGTGGCAATCAACATCTTGTCACACTTTTGGATTTGGGAAATCAATATTTGTCTGGAATTTTTCCAAAATCTATTGATCTAGATATGTATCGCGGTCCACTAAAACTTGTTAAGTGTGATGAAACAACAGGTGGATGTGGACATGTTCAATTGGAGCATACATTTGATTTGCCAACTATGTATGGGCAAGAGTATGGGTATCGCTCTGGATTAAATTCCAGTATGGTTAAACACCTTCAAGAAAAATATCAAAAAATTTCTGATTTTATTGATTTGGAGAATGAAGACATTGTAATTGATATTGCAGGAAATGATGGAACATTTCTTGGTTTTTTCCCATCTAATCTTAAACTTGTAAGTATCGATCCTACTTCTAAAAAATTTAAAAACTACTTTAAAGATCATGTAAATTACATTGCAGATTTTTTCAGTGAAAAAACATTTAGAGATTTTTTTGGAGAATCTACTGCTAAACTGGTAACATCTTTTTCTATGTTTTATGACTTAGAAGATCCATGTCAGTTTGCTAAAGAGGTTAACTCTATTCTAGATCCAGAAGGAGGGTTATGGGTTCTGGAACAAAGTTATATGCCAGAAATGCTGAGAGTCAATTCTTTTGATACTGTGTGTCACGAGCATCTTTCATACTATGGTATGAGGCAGTTGAAGTATATTATGGATAATGCAGGACTCAAAATCATTCAATTTGAATTTAATGATGTGAATGGTGGAAGCGTATCTATGATGGTTGCTAATAAAAATAGCAAGTATGAAGAATGTACTGAAATGTTGAATGGACTTCTTAATCAAGAACTTGAACTTGGTCTTGATACCGTAAAGCCTTGGGAAGAATTTGCTCTCAGAATTGAGAAGTGTAAAAATCAATTTTGGGAACTTATTAGTGCCTGTAAAGAAGATGGACTCAAAGTTGCTGCTCTTGGAGCAAGCACTAAAGGAAATGTAACTCTTCAAACTTGGGAAATAACACCAGAAGATATTTTAGTTGTTGGTGATGTGAATCCAGATAAAGACGGATCATTCACTCCAGGAACTTGGATTCCTATTAAGTCTGAAGATTTTGTCATCAACGAATATGATGTTTTTGTGATTCTTCCCTGGCACTTTAGAAACTTCTTTATCAATAACGAAAAATTCAAAGGTAAAAAACTTATATTCCCCCTTCCTAATCCTGAGATTGTGACGGTTTGATTATGAATAAAGATTCTAAAATATTTGTTGCGGGACATAGAGGACTTGTTGGATCTGCTATTGTCAGAATGTTAAAAGACAATGGATATTCAAATATCCTTACAAGGACTCGTCAAGAATTGAATCTTTTGAATCAGCAAGATGTTTCTGATTTTTTTCGGAACGAAAGACCAGAATATGTTTTTGATGCCGCTGCTCGTGTTGGAGGCATTTATGCAAATGATACTTTTTCTGCAGATTTTATCTATGAGAACATTCAAATTCAAAATAATTTGATACACAGTTCTTGGAAATATGGTGTAGAAAAGTTTTTATTTCTTGGTTCCGTTTGCATTTATCCAAAATTTGCAGAAGTTCCCGTAAAGGAAGAATCTCTTCTTACAGGATATCTTGAACCAACTAATGATGCATATGCTATTGCAAAGATTTCTGGAATCAAAATGCTTCAGGCATATCGTAAACAATATGGATTTAAGTCTGTATCTCTGATGCCATCAAATCTTTATGGTCCTGGTGATAATTTCCATCCAGAAAATGGTCATGTTATTCCATCAATGATTCAAAAGTTTAGTAATTCCAATGGTAAATCTGTGACTTTCTGGGGTGATGGAACTCCAATGCGTGAGTTTCTTTATGCAGATGATCTTGCAGATGCGTGTATATTTGCAATCAAACATTTTGAAAATGCTGAACTTATTAATGTAGGTTCTGGTGAAAATGTAACAATTGAAAATCTTGCAAAAACAATTTCTGGTATTTTGGGATATACTGGAGATATTGAATGGGATACAACCCGACCAAATGGAACTCCCAATCGTCCTTTGGATTATTCTAAGATGACTGAACTTGGATGGAAACCAAAGCATAATCTTCATGAAGGATTGAGGAAAACTTATCAATGGTTTATTGAAAATACTTATTATGATAGTTGTAAATAAACTTATTAAAACCAAAGAGCATCTCCTACAATGTTAGCAAATTATCTAAAAACTAAATTTTTTAGTGAAATTAATAATGGAGTTATGGTTGAGGTTGGTTCTGCTGGACCAGAATTTTTATCTCAATCTAAATCATTTCGTGATATTGGTTGGAGATGTATTTGTATAGATCCAAATCCAAAATTTGCACAAATGCATAGAGATATTGGAAATGAAATGTATGAATATGCTTGTTCTTATGAAGATAAGGATGATGTAAATTTTGAAATGGTTACACAACCCATAAGTGAAATTACTTATGAAAGTTTTTCTTCACTAGAAGTTAGTGAACGATTAGCATTAACTGGATACTCTAATGGAAAAAAAGATCTTTCTATTGATACAATTAAAGTTAATGTAAGAAAATTGGATACTATTTTGGAAGAAGCAAAAGTATTAAAGGTTGATTATGTTATTGTTGATGTTGAGGGGTGGGAACTTAATGTGATGAAAGGATTTACTACTTCAAAGTATCAACCGAAAATAATTGTATTAGAAAATGCATTTTCCGATACACATCACGAATTTAATACTTATATGTCAAATTGTGGATATGAATTTGATTCTTTTGACCAAACAACCGGACCTAATTTAGTTTATTATAATAAAAATTATTGATAATGAAATATTCTAAAGTAATTATTTGGGGACATCCATTATACTCTCATACACATTCGTATGTTCATGAGGCATATTATAGGGCGTTTAAAAGTTTAGGTTACGAAGTCTATTGGTTTCATGATGAGGATTATCCAATAGATTTTGATTTTACAAACTGTCTTTTTATTGGTGAGGGATTTGCGGATAAAAAAATACCTATTAATGATACAAGTTGTTATTTGATTATGTATTGCCCTTCTCCTATCAAATATGAAGGTGCTGAAAGGTATATTGATGTAAGAATGTCTGCAGTTAATTTTAAAGATCATATTCAAGAATATTCTTTGGATAAAAATACCGCAACTAAAATTGGACCTGCCTGTTATTTCGTTCCTAAAACACTTGAAAAAGTTAAAGTTAAGAATGACTATGTAGATTATGAAATGAATGATTATGATAAAGTATACATTGCTTGGGCAACAAATCTTCTTCCTGATGAGTTTGAAGAAGAGGATATTTATTTGGAAAGAGAAAATGTAATTTATTTTTTTGGAACAATTTCTTCTCACGGAATATGTGAAAATTATTCCAATTGGAAGCCATTTTTAAAAGCATGTAATGATAATCAAATTAAATTTATTCATAATGACCCTTGGCAAAATCCTGTTTCTATGTGTGATGTAATTATCAATACGCAAAAATCACTTTTAGGAATTGATATTCGTGGTCCAGAGCATTTAAAACAAGAATTACTAACTTGTAGAGTATTTAAAAACATTAGTTATGGTCATTTGGGTTTAACAAATTCAAAAGCAGTATATGAAGAACTTGAAGGAAATTGTATTTACAATAAAGATACTGAAGAGTTATTTTATGATGGTATAAAAAATAGAAATAATTACAAATTAATATCTGATGGTATGAAGTTCGTTCAAGAAAACCATACATACATAAATCGAGTAAACACTTTATTATCAATTCTATGACAACTAACATAACAAATATTGGTATTATGATGAGTTGTTTTGATGAAGTCAAAGCCGTATCATTTGCAATACAGGAATTGAGAAAATTTTATCCAGAAAATAAAATTTATATCTTTAATGAAAGCAATGAAGATTATAGTTTTTTACTTAATAATGATAGTAATATAAAAATAAAAAATGATAAGGATACGATGAGTTTTTACTATCAGAATACTATTTCTGATGTTTATTTGTTTCCTGAATTTCAATCAAAAATTCAAGATGCTTTGTTAACTTTTCTGAGTAGAATACATCAAACTATAGAATATTCTCAGAGCGAATATTTACTGCTAATGGATCCAGATGTTTTGGTAAGAGGTCAATTAAATATACCATCAAATATTAATCTTTTAGGATCGCTAAGAAATAGGGGAGTTCCATTAGCAACAAAAAAAATATTACAAGAGATAGAAGGTGCTATAATTATAGATGAATGGGGAGCAACGCCTGGAATATTTAAAGTTGAAACCTTCCTTAAGGCTTACAATAAATTTATTTCTATTCCCAATCTATTACAAAAATTTACTCAATCATGGTATGCTTTTTATGCCCATGATATAATCATACCAATGCTATTTGCTCTTATAGGAGAAAGAGAGCATTTAAATGATGATTTTACAGAATGTAATAGTGATATGGATTGGCAAACAAATAATAAAAAATTAGTTCATCATTATAAAAAATATTATGCTGATGTTGAGATCAAATTTCCATTCTTCAAAGAAGTATAAAATGTTATGAATGTCCTTATAATCAATAACTCTGCACAAAATTGTGGAGTTTATCAATATGGAAAAAGATTTGGAAGTATTGCATCTAAATCTAAAAAATATAATTTCATGTATTATGAAGTAAATTCTGAAGAAGAATTTTTTAAACTATATGAAATTCATAAACCAAAGGCAGTAATTTATAATTATCTTGCTGGGACTATGCCTTGGTTAAATGGTGGAATAATTCACACTTGTAGGCAACAAGGTGTAAAACAATACACAATTGTTCACAACTCATACTATGATGGATTTGACTATTATTTACATCAAAATCCATATCATCCAAATGTAGATGATAGAAATTTTACTCTAGCAAGACCTTTATTTGATTATCAATCTTTTGAAATAGAACGGGATGATGATATTTTACATATAGGAACTTTTGGATTTGGATTTAAATGTAAGTATATCGATCAGATTTGTAAAATTGTAAATGAACAAATAACTGATAGAAAAGTTCAAATCAATTTACATTTGACAGAATCTCATTATTCTCCAAATTGGGATACGATAGAAACAATAAAACAGGATTGTTTTAATCAGATTACTCACGATAATATTAAATTGAATATAACTCATGATTTTTTGACCGATGAGGAAATGCTAAAATTTCTTTCTAAGAATGATTTGAATATATTCTTTTATGAAAAGTATCCAGATAATTATTATAATGGAATTTCATCTACCATAGATTATGCACTTTCAGTTAAAAAACCACTAGCAATTTGTAAAAGTAATATGTTTTCTCATATTTGGGATGTTAAACCATCTATTTGTGTAGAAGATAATTCTCTATTATCAATTATTGAAAATGGATTTTCTCCTTTGGAGGAGAAGTATAATTTATGGACCAATGAAAAGTTTATAGATATCTTAGAAAAAATTATAGAAAAAACAACCGAAGTTATTATGTCTCAATTTAATTCTGATGCAAAACAAGATCAATTTGTTGCAAATATTTTAAACTTTAAAAAAGATGGTTATTGCGTAGACATTGGCAGTCATCATTCAAAAACTTCAAATAATACTTTTTATTTTCAGAAAGATGGTTGGACATCAATTAGTGTAGAACTTGATGGTTTATATAACGAAAGTTATTCCAATAGAACAAGTGGAGTCCACCTGAATGAAAATGCTCTAGAAATTGATTATAAAAAACAATTTGAGGAATATGAATTTCCAAAAAATATAGATTATCTTTCTTTAGATGTTGATACTTTAAGTTTGGATGTTCTTAAGATTCTACCTTTGGATGAATATAGATTTAAAGTAATTACGATTGAGCACGACGGATATCTTTATGGTGATAGGTATAGGGAACCCCAAAGAAATATTCTTAGTTCTTATGGATATCTTCTACTTTGTTCAAATGTTTATGTTGAGCAACCTGGATATGAAGGAAAAGAATTTCCATTTGAAGATTGGTGGATCGATCCATCAGAATTTGATAATGATTTAATCGAAAAAATCAAATGTGATAGCACACTCCCATCAGAAATTATTTCTAAGTTTTAATTCATCTAATATAATGGAAAATAAATTTTGTTTAGTTACTTCTCTTTTTAATATTGAAAGGGAAAAAATGAATGGCAATGATGGCAGATCTTGGGATAATTATTTGGGGTGGTTTGAAAAAACTCTTCAACTCAAAAGTCCCATGGTTGTTTTTTGTGAAGATGATTTAGTTGAGTTTATTGAAAACCGAAGAAGTTATCCAACAAAAATAATCACACATACTGTTTCAGAAATTCCATATTATTTTTTAAAAGATGAAATTCAAAGAATAATTTCTTCTGAAGAATATCAAACTAAAATAGGTGTTCCAGAAAGAATTGAATGCCAGAATCCAATGTATAATGTAGTTCAATACTCAAAATTTAAATGGTTGGAACAAGCAATTGAACTCAATCCATTCAATAGTAAATATTTTTTCTGGATTGATGCTGGTGCTTCCAGACATTTTGAGGGATTTGATACGAATAATAATTTTCCAAGTCAAGAAGCTTTGGGTGCATTGGATCAAATGGGTGAAAAGTTCTTACTCCAAATGAATATGGATTTTTATCAGGATTTAGTGCAGGCTAAGACTTTAACAGAAGAATATTTTTGGGATGCTAGAGCATTTACCTGTGGATCTTTTTTTGGTGGAGAACTTGAATCAGTTAAAAAAGTAAATCGTGAAATTGAAAATATTTTCATTAATAAAATGATTAATAACGGACTTGTCAATACAGAACAGACTGCATTAGGATATCTTTTGAAGACACAACCAGAGTTATTTGTTGAATATAGAAGATATAATGGTAAACATATGGATATGTTTACAGAACTTTCTTGAGAAATTAAATGAATATTGCATTTATTGGTCCTGGCATTATGCCTATTCCTCCTGATGGATGGGGTGCCGTCGAAATGTTAATTTGGGATTATGCGACAGTTCTTGGAGAACTTGGGCATACTGGAGCAATCATTAATACTCCAGATAGATCTCAAATAATTGAAGAATTGAAAGAGGATGAATTTGATATTGTCCACCTTCACTATGATGTTTTTCACGACATTATTTCTGAAATTTTAAATACAATTTCAGGTAAGTTAATTGTATCAAGTCATTACCCATATATCAATTGTCCAGATATGTGGGTAAGAGATAACTATAATCCAATAGCACAAAGTTATGTTAATAATAAAGATTTTCATATCTTTTCCTCAACTCAAAATGATATTGATACTTTTGTGAAATTTGGTGCCGATGTAAATCACTGTTGGTTAAGTAGATTGGGAGTTCTTCCAGACTCTTATCAATTTGATGAGAATGCAACATATGACCGCACACTTTCTTTCTCTCAAATTTGTGATAGGAAACGACAATACCTTATCCAAGATTTTGATAATATTGACTTTATTGGTAGAATGGAGTATGGTAAGTTTAGTAATAGAACAAACTATAAGGGGGAAATGTTGAGAGAAAAATTAAATACTGAGATTACCAAGTATTGTAATTTTACACTTTTAAGTTCTGTTGAAAATACGACACCATTAGTTGTTAAAGAAGCACTTATTTGCGGATTGGGAGTGGTAGTGTCTGAGCAAGTATCTGTAGAATTGGATACAAGTTTGGATTTTATTGATGTAATTCCAGAAGATAAGATCGAGGACCTTTCTTATATTAAAGATATTTTGGAAAAAAATAAAAAATATTCTGTAAAAAATAGAGATGAAATTAGAGAGTATGGAATTAAAACTTTTGGACTTCAAAATATTTTAGAATTTGAATATGTTCCTAAACTACAATCTTTATTATGAAAATTAGTATTATTGGACCAGCAACTCAAATTCCTCCAATAGGTTGGGGTGCAGTTGAAAGTTTAATCTGGGATTATAGACTTTCACTGGAAAATTTGGGACATAAAGTTCAAATTATAAACATCTCAAATCCAAATGAAATCATTCAACTTGTGAATGAATTTAGACCAGATTTTGTTCATATTAATTATGATGATTGGATTATTCTTTATCCATATATTCAGTATCCTTGTGCAATAACTTCTCACTTTGGATATATTGAGCGGCAGGATATGATGAATGGTTATGTGAATATCTTCAAACTTTTTCAAGATTACAGACCAAATATTTTTTGTTTGTCTGAGAATATTAAAAATGTTTATAAATTCTTGGCTGATATTCCAGAAGAAAAATTATATATTAATCCAAATGGTGTAAACTCTTCTTTATTTAAAAAAACTAATAACCCAAAGTATCCCGATAGAAGTATCTACCTAGCAAAAGTAGATTATCGTAAAAGACAACATTTATTCCAATCTATCGATTCTCTTTGGTATGCTGGTAATATTGCGGATTCTAGATTTAATACAAATAAAAATTATCTTGGAGAATGGGATAAAGACACTCTCTATAATGAGTTGACAAATTATGGAAATCTGGTATTATTAAGTGATGGTGAAGCACATTCTCTTGTATTGATGGAGGCACTTGCTGCTGGACTTGGTATTGTAATTAGTGAATTTGCCACAGCAAACCTTGATTTGGATAGAGAATTTATTGATGTAATTCCAGAAAAAAGAATTAATGATATTGAGTATATTGAAAGTATCATAAGTAAAAATAGAGAGTATTCCACCTCTCATCGAGAAGAAATTTTAGAATACTCTAAAAATTTTGAGTGGTCTAATATTATTAAAAATTATTATATTCCGAATATTGAAAAATTGATTAGTAAGTTATGATAGGATTTAATGCATTAGGTCAACTTGGTAGACTTGGAAATCAAATGTTCCAGTTTGCTTCTCTTAAGGGGATTGCAAGAAATCGTGGATTCGAATATTGCTTTCCTCCCACACAAAATCAAAATGAATGGACTGACCATCAGTTATTCAATCCATTTAAACTTTCTAATACCATTTCATTAAATGTACAGTTTATTGATTCTAATAGACCTACTATAGGTGAAAGTGGATTTTCTTTTGACGAAAAGTTATTTAATGAGTGTCCAGATTGGGTTTCCATTCAGGGATTTTTTCAAACCGAAAAATATTTTAAACATATTGAAGATGAGATTCGTGGGGACTTTGCTTTCAAGGATGAAATTCTAGAACCTTGTAAGGAAATGATATTGCAACTCAATACTTCTCCAATTGCACTTCATATTCGTAGAACTGATTATATTACCAATCCAAATCATACTGCGCTTGGACTGGATTATTATCAAAAAGCATTAGAGCAATTTGATAACAGAATTCCTGTTCTTGTATTTTCTGATGACCCCAAATGGTGCAGTCAGCAAGAACTTTTTTCTGATGATAGATTTCTTATTGCTGAAGGAAATAGTAATTATGTTGACCTGTGCTTAATGACACTTTGTTCTGGTCATATTATTGCAAACTCTTCATTTTCTTGGTGGGGTGCTTGGTTGTCCACTCATAATAAAGTTGTAGCACCCTCTGGGTGGTTTGCTGGGTCTAATAATGAACACCTAGATATTAAAGATCTTATTCCCGAAACTTGGGTGGTGATTTGATGAAAGTTGCGATTTGTTTTATTGGAACTGGAAAGTATTTGAACTTTCTTCCAAAGTATTATCAAAATGTTAAAGATTATTTTCTTCCTGATAGTGAAAAAACCTTTTTAGTATTTACGGATGGGGAAGGTGATTTTCCTGATGATGTTAAAGTATATCAGCAGGAGCATCTTGAATGGCCATACATTACTTTAACAAGATTTGGAATCATTCAAAAGGCGAAAGAAGAAATTGAAAAGAATGATTGGTTCGTCTTTATTGACGCAGATGCATTAGTTGTCGATAAGATTGTCGAAGATGAATTTTTCGATTCTACAAAATCATTCTTTGGTGTTCATCATCCTTGTCATTTCCTACAAATGCCTCCACATAATGAATATCCTGGTGCATTTGAAACTAATTCATTATCTCTTTCGCATATAAATGAGACTGATAATTTATCTGTATATTATCAGGGATGTTTATGGGGAGGAAAAGTTCCTGATGTTCTTGAAATGATTGAGGAACTTGACAGTAGAGTAAATAAAGACCTTAAAAATGATATAATTGCAGTATGGCACGATGAAAGCCATATCAACAAATTTTTTATTGAGCACAAAGATAATGTGAATACTTTAGGACCAGAGTATGCATATCCAGAAGTATTTTCAGAGTATTGCAAATTTGAACCAAAGATAGTACACTTATCAAAAAATAATTCAAAATATCATATTTAATAATGGATAAGAATAAGGCAGCACATAAACTCAAAGGTCTTCCTCCCATCTATTATCTCAATCTGGATGAACAACCAGAAAGAGCAGAGTATATGGAGGGTCAATTTAAGTATTGGGAGATTGAAAATTATATTCGCATCTCTGCTTATGATGGTAGGGATGGTAGAGACTTGGGAGACATCCTCAAAGGTCGTTATCCTGATATGATGTCTTCTGGTGAGGTAGGTTGCGTAACTTCTCATCTGAAGGCACTCAAGCACTTCTTAGAGAACTCTGATTCTCCTTGTGCTTTGATTATGGAGGACGATTGTGATTTAGATACCGTAAAGCACTGGGGATTTACTTGGAAAGATTTTTTCTGTAAAGTTCCTTATGACTATGATGTAGTTCAACTTGCAATCATCAACCCAGCGCAAGTCCATATGAAAATGCATCGTAGATTTGTAAACGATTTTTCTACTGCTTGTTATTTGATTACGAGGCACCACGCACAAAAACTTATCAATCTTCATTGTCGTGAAGATAAGTATAAGATCGATAATGGAGTTAAACCAAGAGCAGTTGCTGATGATTTAATTTATAATTCTGGAAATACTTTTGCTATTCCTTTGTTTCTTTATAAAATTGAATTGGGGTCTTCTATTCATAGTGAGCATCTTGATGTTTTTCATAAGTCAAGTTACGAAGGTCTCTGGCATTTTTGGAGAAATGATTCTACAAATATTGAAGACTGGAATGTAATCTTTGACTATGACCCTTATTTTGGAACACTTCCACCAGGTTTTGAGGGCAAATAAACACAAAGGGGCTTGACGCTTCTTTATTTTTCCTATATAATTATGTAACAATTCTTAACGAATGTACAATGACTGTAACAACTAATGAAAGAGGTCAAATGAATATGTGGGCAATTGAGCCTCCTGTTTATATTTCCGACGAAGACGCAAAAAAGTATGGAATGAAAAGTTATGCTGAACGCGCTGAATCCACTAATGGTCGCTGGGCTATGCTTGGGATCGTGGCTGGTTTTATCTCTTATGCAGCAACAGGAAAACTCTTCTTCGGACTCTTCTGATACTTGACAATGACTTCAATTATCTTTACAATGACTAGTGTTGCCTTCTTTGTTTTACTGGCACAC
>Ga0208360_1000254_pt1 | contig 13765 bp, 13 predicted proteins | sample LakMenE27Jul10ns_FD_150739 | JGI IMG/M metagenome (GOLD analysis project Ga0208360, IMG submission 150739) | Freshwater microbial communities from Lake Mendota, WI - 27JUL2010 deep hole epilimnion ns (SPAdes) | ecosystem: Environmental > Aquatic > Freshwater > Lake > Epilimnion/Euphotic zone ...
TGTAGTGCTAGTAGCACCGATGGTCGGCGTAGGCAGATTAGTTGTACACAATGCCTTAAAGCCAGAGGGGGCTGTGTTTGCTACATAAGCCGACCCATTCCACTTTTCAAATGGGCGTTGTCCAAAATTAATAGTTTGCGTTCCACCAGTACCCGCAGTACTAACGCCAGCAAAGAATGTTCCAGACAAACCAGTAAACGCAGTTCCTTGGCTAACTCCGTTTTTGTAATAAGTTAATGTTCCAGCGTCTAAGTCTAACGCAACACCAATAATGTCACCGCTTGCATAAGATGCCCCGTATGCCGTGCCAGTTGCGCTATTGTATTTATTACCGTTAGTTTTGTAATATCCGTAACTTGTTGCTTGACTCCCAAAATAACCAGTTGTTACTACATCGGCTTTTGTAATTCCAATCATATCTTCTGCGGTTGCTGAAGCAGTAACTTCCCAATACCACTTGCCAGATGAAATTGCTATTGTAGATTTTGCAAAATAGTTGATGCCGTTAAGTAACGCCTGAAGATTTCCATTAGATAGAGTAGCCGCCGCAGTTTTATCTAGTGGATTCAAAGTACAGTAATTCCCACGCACCTCACCACCAACACCTGAGTCTGTACCGTATGCCGTAGGTGAATCCACCATCGAGTCATTGCCAGCACCAGCGGTTACAGAGAATAGACTAGGTGTCCAGTTGTTACCGTTGCCTGAACTATCCTTGCCTAGCGTTGTGCTGGTCGTGCCAGAGTTGTCTGCAAACTTTAGGTAGAACCCGTTAGTGCCGTATGTGCTAGAGTAAGCCTTGGGCTTCCATACACCTGTGGCAGAATCAGTTTCACCGAATGAGGATGGGGTTAGGGCTTGACCGTCAACGAAGTTGACTTCGGTTAGGTAGCCGTTGAGATAATTTGATGCCGCCCCTAACCGAGAACGACTACCTATTGTATGAAAATTTGTAGTGTTAAATGCAGAGTCATAGTTTTGTGGGGGATAAGTACCACTTAAAGTTTGTTGAATCCCGTTTAGATATATCTTTACACGGTTTGTGTTTGTTGCTTGAGTTGTGTCGATAGCAAATACAACATGATACCAAGCAGAAAAATCTCTAAGCACAGCCGCAGTTGTAACTGGATAAGTGCCATCGCCAAAATTTGCAAGCAAAGAGTTGCCATTAGTGCCATCAAACCCCACAAAATCTGTTTGTGTACTATCAGCATTTACACCAGCACCCATAATTCCAACCAATGCGTTTGCTTGACTTCTTTTAATCCAAGCAGAGAAAGTAAAGATTCTACGGTTACCAGCAGAGCCAGGTGTTCTATTCAGATACGCCGTATCCGCAGAGTTAAACCGCAGACTGCGCTGTATCTGATAGCCGCCTCCAGTAGACGGGACTAATCCCGCTTGAAGCATCGTCATGCCATAGCCCCTGAGTGCGTTACATAGACATTAGTGCCGTCTGACCAATATGACAGTAAATAAGTCCCTGCCGCAGAGATAGCCGCTAATGCGCCCGTCTGAACCTTTGTATTTGCATGGGCAGAAACCGTATATGCACCTGTGTTAACCAATAGAATGAATCCAGACTGTCCAGCAGTTATATTTGTAAATGTCAGGGTAAAGTTGCCTGTCGGAGTGCATTTGAAATTGTTGGTTGCGTTCATGTCGAACGAACCGTCATTGTCTGTTGTAACCGTTCCGCGCTGAGAAACCGTGAAAGTCTGAGCCACATCAGTCTTAGCGGTGTCTACATCGTAAGCCTGAACATCTGTTCCGATAACTAAACCATAAACCTTTGTTAACAAATCAGATGTTTGGTTTAAATCTCCGATAGAAATCCACGCATCGTTATCCGCATTTCGGATTTTTAAGACGCTCGGGTTTGCCGCAGTATCGACCCATAATTGATGAGCAAAAGTTGTGCTTGGCGCGGTTGAGCCTGAAGAGGTTGATGCCAATGCCGCAAGTGCATTGTTCAGGTCAGTTCTAAAGGCTGGAAAGCCTTGGTTTGCAATATTCATGTCGTGTTGTGACATTGTTTCTCCTTATACGGCAAGTTCGCCGTAACCAATTGCCGTGTAATCGAAGGTTCGATTTACCACAGAACCACTCGAATTTAAGAACTTAATTGTAAATGATGATGCGGTTTTTGAGGTGATTGTGAAATAGTCACCTTGCGCCAAATTCTGAGCCGCAATGCCAATTGCCGGGATTGCCTTGAATGCGGGAGTGAAGTTAACAACTTTGCCACCCGCGTCTGTACCTGAAACAATATCCGCGCCACCCGCAACTCGGTCAGGCATATCTATCGTGACCTGCAAAACGGAAACAGTTGGCGAGGCATCTGTATCATCAGAGGTTAATACACAACGGAATCTCAGCCCTCGAGCCTTATAGTCTCCAACAAAGAACCGCCTATAACTCGACCATGTAGGTGTTCCCGCAGGGTCATCCTCGGTAATAGAGACTTGCAACTCCACATTGCAATCATCAAAGGCATTTGGGTCGCCATCGAAAAACCCAAGTCGCTCATCAAATGTGCCATGTGCATCATCAAACAAATTCACATAATCCACTCGACCTGTTTCTAGATATGCCGTGACCCTACTTGTATAAATCGCACCCAAGTCAACTACGGTCGCAAAATCATAATATCCAGTTGTGGAAACAAACCCGCCGCCGCCATCAAAATCGCCATCTCGGTCATCAAACAATCCAGAAACATCATCAAAATCAACCGATGTATCTAAAACCAATTGAGAATCAACAACCTTGACCTCATATTTGTTTCCAGTAAACGCAGGACTTTCGGTAAGAGTTTGAACAATATTTAGACCTTTGATGTCCTCAATGATTGCCGTAATCTCTGATGCGTTTGTGGATGAGTTTCCAGACTTATCAATTGACTTAATAAAATAAGTTCCCGTCATCGCGGGGACTGTTGCCGTTGTAGCAGGTCTAGAAATCTTAGGCAGTAAATCAACCGCCGCATCATATGTCGCGCCCGTGGTGAGGCGAGAATGCCTTATCTTGTAATGAGAAAGGTCTAAGTCAGGAGTCGCAGTCCAAGAAAGATGAGCCTCTGCGCCAACAATATTGATGGTGAAATTTGTTACATCTTGCGGTGCGGCAGTTTTTCCAACAGTCGTATGAGAAACAGTTGCCCAATCTGAACGAACTCCAAGACTATTTATAATTCTTGCTCGAACATTATAAGTAACACTATCTAAGACATTAACAAATTCAAAAATATTGTTGGTTCCTTCTCCAACACCTATCCAATCAGTATCAGTAGAAAGTTTTGCTTGAACCTCGTATCCAGCGAAAAACGCAGATTCTCCAGTAACATTTATGACTAATTTTGTAAGTGCCTCTTGATTAACAACAATAAGGTCATCGGAAACAGAAAGACCCGGAGTAATAACATCAAACGGGTCGGGCAGATTAGTATTTGGAGCAATATCAACCGTTGTCTCCATGCCTGAGTTCCAATCGTAGACACCAGAGGCAGTTTCTCGCAAGGAAAGATTGACAATTGGGGTTGAGCCAGAATCAGAACTTACGAATTCAAAGTCCCAATTTATCACTTCAAAAATCTTAGAACTCCATCCATATCTAGGAATTGTTAGATTTACGGTATCTCCGGGCTGAAGAGCAAAAGCAGTCAATTTGCAAGACATCGTGACAGAAATCTGTTGTCTTGCCTTCTCAAGGTCAATCTTCGCCAAACGCTGACAGGTTGCAACCGAGGTCGTAAACGGCAACTGAATGTCTTTATAAATTCTTTCGTTGTCCTCGGCCTCATAGGTTGCATTAGTCTGAGGGGGGAAACTGCTTAGTTGATAAAGGGTCTGCGGTTCGGAATAAGTGCCTTTGACTGCGTTAAAAATATCCCTGCGAGACTGAGAACCTTGAATTGTTATCTCTCCAACAATGTCGTCATCAGTCAGGGTTAGACTTGGGGAACGATATGCCGCAACACGCAAGACCCATTTCCCGCCAACATAAGCCAATTGCCCACCACAGGCGGTCAGCATCTTGCCTAGAACATCCTTTGGTTTCTCGCCTGAAGAGAATGCGCCATTGATGGTGTAACGCTTTTCTGTGCCACCAGCCGCCAAAGAAACATTCTCATCGCAAATATTTGCCGCAGTCGAGAAAGCAGAATCATCTATCTCAGCCGCAGTCGCCCCAAGACCAAATTCTGTGTTTGTTAAATAATCCCGAATGCAAAGTGCGGCATTTGTAGAATATGCAGTAGTGCTTGTTCTTGGGTCATAGACCTTTTTGCCCCTGACTTTGGCAGTAAAGTTTGGCAAACCTTGAGGAAATTTATCTTGGTCGAATACCGCCTTCACACCTAGCACCGCAAGACCCTTAAATTGATAAGCCGCCGCAGAGGTTCCCGACATTATCTCCATTGGTGATTGGGTATCAGTTCCAATAAGATAGTCAAAATTGAGAACCGTAGAAGAGCCTTTATAAGTAATAGTGTAAATATTGCCGCTTGGAGTTAGGGTAAATTCTTCATCATTAACATAGACCTTCTCAACAGATTGAATCTCATGTCCAGCCATCACAATGCTTTGAAACAAGGTGTCATTTTTTGACCCTGTGCTTTCCACATGAACAATAGTTCCACCTATTCGGGTTTCCCCGTAAACAACAAAAGAATCTGCCGCAGGTGAACGAACCGATACCAACTGGCCTCTTAACTGTTGCCCGAGGTCGAAGTCTTTTGGCGTTTCCGCAAGAAGTTGAGAGACTGTTGCAGTCGCGCCAGCCATAATTGCCGCACTCGCAATATAGGCAGTTGCACTACCAGAGATTGTAAATCCAAGATAAGGCGCGCCAAAATAAACCGCCGCCGCAACCGCCGCCGCAGTAACAACCGCCTTAAAAACTGACTTAAAACTAAATTTGCCCATTATCTACCCCAAGAAATCTGTCGGTCTTGAAGATTTGCTACATTAGATAATGAATTATCCCCCGAGAAACGCTTTAACTGCTCTTCGTTTGTTAGTTTGCGCGCTCTTGGTCTATCAAGGTCAATTAAAACATTCTCAATCGAAATGCTAACAGTTGCGGTTTCACCATTTTCAGATAAGGCCATAATATCCATGCGACCTGCGAATATCTGATACATATCGGAAACTGGATTGTTTGTAGCATTTAGCGCGCCAAGATAAACCTTCGCAGGTCTGCCTCGATAGTTCTCTTGTAAAAGCAAAGAAACAATTGTGCTTTCAAGACCGCTAAAAGTTAGCGTCATTCCGTTTGCGGAGAGGTCAGTCGCCTCATTTGTAGAGGAAAAAGACAGAACCGTTCCCGAGCCTGTCCATACCTCAGAATTTACATTTATATCCCCATATCCTGTCCAAAATCTAATATCGCCAGAATCGAACAGTAATTCAACCGCATAAAACGGTTTTAACTCATCCGCATTTAATTCCGAGGAGAGTGCTGATGGGAGACTTCTAGCCATATCACAGAGCCTCCCTAGCCGCGAATGTCATGCCATAGAAGGTCGCCTCATTGATGTCCCATGCTTGAGCATTGGAAGAAAGACGGAAGACACCCTTGGCGTTAGAAACGGTTATAGCGGCATTATCAGATGGTGATGTCCTAATGTCAGGCCAAATGGTTAGAGTCGCTTGCCCGGAGCCATTAGAATTAACATCATCCAAAACCTTGTATAGTTGAGAAGATGAATCAGAACCCAACTGGATATAGTCCCCGGCCTTCAGAATTCCTGTTGTGCTATTTGTCCAACCATCCGTTACCAACTCGTTTCCTGATTGTGAACCGCCGTTTACCAATGGTGTTCCCGTTGCAACTCCCCGCGCAGTCCCACCATTGGGGTCGCCCAAAAGAAATGTCCCATAAGACCCATTCAGTTTTAGTAAGAAAGAAATCCAATATTCCGCATCTGCGCGTTTCATAGGCGGCAAAGAAATCTCGGCCTCCCAAAACTGGCCTGTATATTTGTAAATCTGTTGCTTTGCAGTAAAGGGCGACTGAGAAACACCGACCACATTGTTCGCAGTCAGGCGAATCTTCGCAAGTCCTTTATTAGTCGGCAAAGATAGGGGATATGTGATTGCCATGTTATGCCATCATCTTTGCAAAAGAACCGCCGCGCCGATTTGCATCGGCAACTGCCGCCTTGGTTGACTCAACAATCCTTGGCAACATCCCCATCACTTCCGCACGAACCGTCTGAGAAACACCCGTAGAGATGTTAATCGTCTGGTTTACTACCGCCCCGCTACCACCCAACTGATTGTTGGGAACAATTGTCCCGGTCTTTCCGGGAACAAACATTTCTGCGCCCTTCTCGCCAACCATATACGCCTCACCCGCGTTTACGGTTCCACCGAGTGCCTTGCCACCGCCAAATATACTCGAAAAGATTGCAGAAAAACCGCCTGCGCCAGAGATTGCCTCTCCAAGAGGTTTTGTGATTGATTGTTGAATTTGAATTCTAATTAAATCTTGAACAATAGAAGCCGCCATAGACTTGAACGCATCTTTAACAGACATTGTTCCCATCATCACGCCAACTAAAGCATCTTCTAAATTAACAAGAGTACGAACCGCCATATTATCTAGCGCATCTGCAACACTAGAAATTGTTGAGATGTATTTCTTCAGAGAAGTATCGTTAAGTTCAATTTTGGGCAAAGTGCTTGAATAAGCATCTTCAATTTTCTCAAGTGCGTTGTAATACTGTTCAAGAGTTATTAGGTTCTCTGCCTTGAGACTGTTAAGTTGTTGGATTGCGTCTTGATAGTCGTTAATTGGTTGCCGAGCCATCTTAAAGACCGCAATCAATTCTTCGTTGCGCGCAGTCAATCTTTCTGTGATGCGTTTTTCTTCGTCATCATTCATTGAAAGATTTTTCTTTACCGCCTCGCTTGCTTTCTTGGTTCCTTCCTGAACAGAACTTAAAAATTTGTTGTAACTATTTGTCGCTTGTTGAGCCTGACCATCAAAATCAGGCATAAACATATCAAAGGTTCCAATTGCATTTTCTGTGTCAGCAACAACTTGTTTTCCTTTTTCCAAAGACGCAAAAAAAGAATTCAAACCCTTTAATATCGGGCCGAAAATAGTTGCCGCCATTTTTTGTAAATTGATAACAATCTTATCAATGTTGTCATTAAACTCTGATGCTTTTTGAGCATCTTCCGCAGTAAAAGACGCGCCAAATTTTTTGAGTTCTGTACTGCCTTGATTTAGGACAGGAATTAGTTCTGCGCCAGACCGCCCCAAAAGTTTCATTGAAATGTCGGTTTTTACTGCTCCGTCATTTGCGCTCGAGAAAGCATCAGCAACCTGATAAAAAATATCAATTGGTGCTTTGTTTCTAAGTTCTTCTTGAGTTATGCCTAAAGCCTGAAAAGCCTTTAACTGTTCCTGAGAACCGCTTCCAGCCTCGGAAATTGCTCGATTAAGTTTGATTAAGCCCGTGGTAAGTGTTTCGGTATTGGAGCCGTTTAACTTAGCCGCATTGCCTAGCGCGGATAATTGCTCAACCGTGAAACCTGTTTGCATTGCAACATCATTCAACCTATCTGCAAGGTCGATGGTGCTTTTCATAAACGAAACAATACCCGCAACCGAGAATGCCGCCGCAAGAGGTGCGGCAATGCCTCTTAGCGCACCCTGAAGACCATTGATGTTATTCTGAACAGAACGAAAAGCCGCCGAGGTTGCATCAACGGCGGTTATTCTGATTTGTGTTCCGTCTGCCATCGCTCACCTTGAAATATGCAAACCACTCATTTAACTCTGACAGAGGAATATCTTCTATTTCCTCTATCGTTTTACCTAGCCTGTCTGCCAAAGAAATGAGGTTAAACCTTAACGGACAGGATATTAGTTTTTTTCGTGTTCTTCGGTCGTGGTGATACCCGCAAACATCTCAGCCGCAACGCGAGAAACAACAGTAATCTGCTCCCGCATCAAGAATGGTTTATCTTCAACCGTGAACAATTTCTCACCTTCTTTGTCCTCAGCCTTTTGGATGATTAAATCAACCATCGCCGCAATGCTCATGTTTTGCAAAAAGTCCTTATGCTTACGCTGTAACTTATCAACATCAGCACAGGTCAACGGACTAACCCACATTTGCAAAGCAGAATCATCACCCCATTCTGCAACCTCAATGACTCTTCGTGCGGCCTGACGCTTTGCCGCAATGCGCTCACCGAGTCCCATTAGACAGTAGACTCACTTAGCGCGCCTGTGCCTTGTAGCGTAAATGAAGCCTCGACCATTCCATCAAAAGTTGCGTTTACGGTTTTCCCCGTTACGATTGCGCTCCCGGTGTAATAAATATCGCCTGTGGTAGCACCCTCTGGGTAGACATTGAGAGTAACAGTTGAGCCGACATCGAAAGAACCCTGACCCGTTGTGTCAGTCTCATCCCAAAAGCATTCGACCGAAGCCGTAAAGGTCTTTAGACCTGCTTTATAGGTGCGCGAAGAATCGCCCATGCTTGAATCTTCAATGGTATCACCCGTTTCCGAGATGGTATAAGAACGGATTTCGGCAATTGCGTTTGCGCCGCTTTTAACCGTTCCCTCTGAACCTGTATGAGTAGCCATAAAAACCTCCTAAAATAAAGTTAAATTTTACAATCAAATCGCCACTTCAAGGTCATTTTCTCGACATTGATAAGTGACTGCCACCGTGATTCTTGCGATTCCAGTAGGTTTTTCCCCATCGCCAGAAAATTCGGTTTCGATGGATGTGACTTTTGTTTCTTTTGCTTTCCCGCCTCGGGTCACATCTGTGTCTAAAGCCTCCTCAACCTCGAGGCAGATTTGGTCTAGGGTGTCATCCAACCCACTAATCGCAAGGGCATATGCCTCGATTAAGACCTCTAGGGTGCGGGTTTGAATCCGTGGCCTATTTAGGGTTGAGAATTCTATTTCTTCGGTATTTGTATATACACAAAGTCCCGGCATCTTGTCTGAGGCCAAAGGATAAACCCGAGAGGCATAAACCCGAGTCGAGGTTGTTGCCAACCCCGTGACGGTCGTGATTATGTTGTCTCGAATCTGTTTCCTCAGATGGCTCATTGTTTCTCAAGAATGAGTTCGGTCATTCCTGTCCCATCTGATTTAACAACCTTGACCTTATAAGTCACCGCCGAAATGACCAAAGTTGAGTTTTCAACCGCCGTAGAAACATCCGCAGTCCTGCAAAGGAAACGCGGTTGCAAAAGAGCATAGCCAACATTGCCGCCCGTATCGACTTCAATATAGTCATTATCAAATACTCCATTAACAGTTGATGATTGACCGCCAGTTGTCGCGGTAAATGTAGCCGCAACCCCGAAGTCATTTATTCCAACAAAAATTGCGCGCTCAGTTGCCGTTTCGACTGCCATATCAAGCCTTTGTGAATATCACATCACGATGGATTCTGTTGGCAACTTTATACCCCAAATCCGCGAGTAAATCTATCGTTTCTTGGTCTTCAACCCCATATCGCTTGCCGAGTCCCTTTAACTCCAAGCAGATGATAGGAAAGGATTTCTTGATTGTTTCTATCGCACCTTCAATCGCAAAATGTTCGAATCCTTCGACATCTAACTGAAGCAGGTCGCAGTCCTGAATATCGAGGTCGTCAATCGGAATGATGTTAAACTCATTGCCCTCTTTGACTTGGTGCGCGCCGATATTCTCAGGGTCGATATGGTCGATTGCGCCTGTGCCACTTTGTAGCCCAAAGGCAACATTGCGAATCATTATGGTTGCGTAGTTTCGAGTGTTAATCTCCAAGGCCGCAAAGTTTGCCTCGTCAGGTTCAGCCGTATAGACCCGTTGAAACCTCTTGGACAATGCAATAGGCCAAATCCCGATATTGCCTCCAGCCTGAATTACAGTTCTAAACTGTTTACAGTATGAGGCAATCGTTGGGATGTCATTTACTTCGCGGAGGATTATTTGTTGGGCAACGGAATCGCGGATTGGAATCATCCATCCGCTTCGGTTTTCAAGTTGGATAGGCAATTTGCTTTTGCTCCCAAGGTCTAGGTTTGCCGTGAAAAATCACTATTTTATCTTCAGGCCGCACCCCATGAACGGATATATTCGCCTTGTAGGAAACAATCCCATCTGTGATGTCTTGCCAAAATGTCGCCATGTGTAACTTGTCGTAAAACATCTTCTCTAGGAAAGTTTGGTCGCCACCCTCGCAATAGTCCGGGGTAGCCAAGAATGAATCAAAAACAAAGTTTAATGGTTTCTCCCAATACATCATCGAGGATTGCATGGCGTGAGGATTCGACCAGCCTCTGTAAACATCTCGCAGAATCACGAAGTCCTTGCCTTTAGCGGCCTCCACGATTGAGGAACAGTCTTTAAGCAAAACGGTATCAAGGTCAAAAAATAAGACAGGCGGTTTAAGTTTGAATAACTCAATCTTTGACCACCACCCCTGCCAGTTGTGAAACAGAGGGATTGTTGGGCAATGCATCTGCTCTAAGTCGGTCAAACAAACAAACTCATGCGGGGGTAAGAAGTCCTCGCACATATCGCGAAGATTGTAAACATGACGGGGAAGATACTCCCCGCCAGACTTTAAGACGCAACAAACGGTGATTTTTTCCATGTCCGTTTGGATAACTTTGGTTGCGGCGAATCCTCTAACGCAACCGCACGATTTTCTACCGAAGCCTTTTGAACATAAGGAACTGCCTTGCCGCGTGACATCAACCAATCGGCATCTGAATCTTTGACATCAATGACATCGCCGCAATCGCGGTGTTCGCCATCCCAATGTACAGGGTTTGTGATTTCAACTTTCATTGGTGTAACTCCTTTAGTCTGCCTGAAACAAAAAACACTCTATCAGGATTTTGCAATGTTAACAAGAATTGTTTCCATCTGGTCAAGTCATCTCTAGCGGATATGTGCTTGGGTTGAAAGGGTTCCGATTGACTTGCTTGCCACCAATATTCCCGACCATCTCTATTTTGATATTGGTCGATTCCGCAGACATAGATTGTTTCAAATCCCATTTGGTCGGCAACCCAAACTGCTTTTGCCCCAGAGAAACCTATCGCGGGAGCCTCGCCACAATGGATAAAGTCTTTGCGGTCGCGCCATTTGTTTAGATTGGAAACCTTGTAGCACCCGTCTATATCCTCAATATATTTCCACATTTCTCTGTCTGAGAAAACAATATAGTCGAGAGGAAGGATAACGGCGTGTTGGTTAACGCCTATCAAAACATCCACCTGCGGAATGCTTCTTAGGTCTTTAGGTAGAGAAACGCCACCTCCAAGAATCGCGCAAGTCTGACCTTTATGGAAATCTTTGAATTGAGATAAAAATTTCATAATAAAAAAGGGCGACCTTTTGAGCCGCCCCTTTATTCAATCGCCCTAGATTAGACGGTTGTTACATCTTTGATTGCCGCAAACGACTCGGCATGACGCAACTTGATGTCGATGTCTTGGAACATCGCAATGCGGGTTGCGCCTGTGCTGGAGCCAGTATAGGGGTCAACCAGAATGTCAAGACCGCCCCACATACCAATCATCAACTCGTTGAAGTTACCGAAGATAACTGCCGAGCAAACACCCGAAGAGGTTCCTTTGGTGAGGTCGCTTGGAACAGTTGTCGTGGAAACAACATTGTAGCCAAGTACGCTATTGGTGTCGTTCAGGATGAAGTTGCCCTCAACACCTGAAGATTGGCGCGCAGTCTTACGCATTGCAGAAACAACCTTCGGGTTGGTCAAGAACGACAGACTTCCCGTTAATGCGTTGTCGATTGCAACTTCGCGCTCGAGGTCAACCAATTTTGCGTAGGTGATTGCGCCGCCGTTTGTACCCATAGCAACCGAACCAATTCCATTCGTGCCGAGGATACCTGTTGGCTCATTTGCACCGCCGCCTTCGATAGCCACATCGTCAATCTTGACTGCAAACTGACGGGTGATGTCGTCACGCAACAGTTGGTCAACAGAGGGGTCGCTCTGCATCATCAACTTGCGGGAAATGTCCACATAGCCAGCCAAAGTCTTTGGCGACATAGTGATTTGACGGAAGGAAGGTGCGCCTTCGGTCGGTGCGTTGTTCTCAGCAACAAACGCAACGGCAGTCGTAGCGTTCATAGCGGGGATTGCAACATCACCTTTCAGGCCAGAAATCATTCTTGCGCCCATGCCCATAACAACAACATTTGCGCGCAATGCGTCAACAAACTCAGAGCCGAGCCACTCTTCGGGAACCAAGTTCGAGCCATTTGCGGGGGAAGTTGTCAGAATGTCACGCTTGAAGATGTCCGTGGGAACATAAAAACCGCGTGGGTCTTTGCCATAACGCTTGGCGAGTTCCTGAGAAATCTCAGCCTCATATCCGCTTACGCGACCACCATTGCTCGTTGCCGAGGCAATAGCACGCATCAGAGAATAAGCCTGACGCTCTTTTTGGGTCATGCCAACATTGACCTGCTCGAGGGGTTTGTCACCGATTTTGTCGAGTAACATTCCACGGAACTGCTCAATGCTTGCGCCGCGCTGGATTGCCTCTTCAGCAAGTGCGCGCTGGTTGTGACGGGCGGCAAGAGAGAACATCTCTGCCACTTCTTTATTACGGGCGGCAACTGCGGCATCCGCACTCACCGACTCAACTTTTACTTGTTCCATTGTAGTTTCTCCTTGAGGAATGGAAGGTTGAATAGAAGGTTGCGAAGATTCTGCCGCACGACCCACGCCGACTGACGCATCAGCGGGGATAGATACAACGGAAACCTCTAGAGGTGTCCAACTCGTTGCTCGATAGATTTTCGAGCCTTTCGGGTCTTCTACCATTTTGTTGACGATATATCCGATGGAAACATTCCCGCGAATATTGTCGGCAACATCTTGATACACCTCGCTTGCAAGTGCGCCTTTTCCAAAACGCACAGTCGCACGCAATCTGCGCGCCGAGCCATCGAGATATACAGATTCGATAACACCAATTTGCTTGGTTGGGTCATGGTCGAGCAACAATGGTGCGCGGCCTGAGTTTAAGAATTCCATGTCAATTGAGTCGGCAGAATGGTCGAGAACTTCCTCGCCATATCCACGGTCAACCCCGAGTTCAGACGAAATCGCCATCCCAACACGGCGGTCATCCTGAACTTCAGCCATCATTTCGTTGGCGCGGCGAGACAATGATTTGCCCTTGCGCTCTGCGCTCATGCCTTCCATCTCATCTTCGTGCATTGAGTTCTCGCCCTCGGCAACACTCTCAAGGTCTACTTCCGCAGGTTCATCCATTGGCTCTGCCTCGACCTCTGCCTTGGCAAATTCAATAATGTAAGAACCTTCGGTTTCTTCGATGTCGATAATGTGTCGCTTGTCCATATCTTGATTCTGATTGGTTTTTTCTATTGTTGCAAGTCTTTCAATAGCATCCTCAAAAAGAATTGGCGAGAAATCGTTTCTGTCGAGCCAATCCTTTGCCTCGCTCGGACTAAATTTGGTCTTGTCAAAACGGATTGCTTGCAATTCGGATTGCCCGTCTTTGATGCCATAAATAAAGTCAATCCCATCGCCACCCGCATCATTTTCCCTACGGAATCCGTCATATTGGTCTGGATTGGTGAGCCTAGCGGCGTGTTCGTTAGGATATGGTCTTGAGTCGTAAGACCGCAGAGCATCAATCTTAGTCAGGGTTGAGAACAAGTGACCGACTAATGTTTCCGTTGCCGCATAGCCATCCTCGCCCTCACGATAGAGTCGAATCAAGGCCGCAGGG
>Ga0208360_1000255_pt1 | contig 13676 bp, 11 predicted proteins | sample LakMenE27Jul10ns_FD_150739 | JGI IMG/M metagenome (GOLD analysis project Ga0208360, IMG submission 150739) | Freshwater microbial communities from Lake Mendota, WI - 27JUL2010 deep hole epilimnion ns (SPAdes) | ecosystem: Environmental > Aquatic > Freshwater > Lake > Epilimnion/Euphotic zone ...
GATGCTTCAGGACATTGCAATTCTTACTGGTGCAACAGTTATTTCAGAAGAAGTTGGTCTTCGCCTAGATGCAGCAGAGCTTGAGCTATTGGGTCGCGCTCGCAAGGTTGTTATCAGCAAGGAAGAAACAACAATCGTTGAAGGCGCTGGCGATGATGCTCAGATCAAGGGTCGCGTTCAGCAGATCCGTAATGAAATTGAAGCATCTGATTCAGATTATGACCGCGAGAAGTTGCAAGAGCGTCTTGCAAAGCTTGCAGGTGGCGTAGCTGTTATCAAGGCAGGTGCTGCAACTGAGGTAGAACTCAAGGAGCGCAAGCACCGCATTGAAGATGCAGTTCGCAATGCAAAGGCTGCAGTTGAAGAAGGAATCGTTGCCGGTGGTGGCGTTGCACTTCTACAAGCAGGTGCTGCAGTGTTCAAGCGTCTAACAGGTTTAACTGGTGATGAAGCAACTGGTGCAAAGATTGTTGAATATGCAATCGAAGCACCAATCAAACAGATCGCAGTAAATGCAGGTCTTGAAGGCGGAGTAGTTGTAGAAAAGGTTCGCCATCTTCCAGCTGGACAAGGTCTAAATGCTGCAACTGGTGAATATGTAGACATGATCAAAGCCGGAATTATTGATCCAGCTAAGGTGACACGTTCTGCATTGCAAAATGCTGCATCAATTGCTGCGCTGTTTATTACAACAGAGGCAGTTATTGCAGATAAACCAGAGAAGGCTGCTGCTGCCCCACAAGGCGGCGGAGATATGGACTTCTAAGTCCCGCTTATTCAGTAAAAAAAGCAATCTAGTACGCGTAACGCCGTCCCAATTAACGTTGGGGCGGCGTTCTGCTTTACCCTTAGACCATGGCAAAGAAATCACTGATCTCTAAAAAAGAGAAAGCTCCGAAAAAGGATGCTGCTCAGAAGGAGACGACATCAACAAGCACCGCTGTTGCTTTTGATGCAAAGGATCTTGCCCGTAATGCAGCCCTTGATGTTGCAGAAAAACGTGATCAAGTTGGCGGATTTGTTTCTGTCGATTTTGATGATGACAACCGTGTAGCAACATATTTATTTGAAGCAAACCTTGCAGGTTACAAAGGTTGGCGTTGGTGCATCACGATTGCAAAGGTTGATATTGATGCACAACCAACAATTTGTGATGTAGTTGTTCTTCCGGGACCTGATGCATTACGTGCACCAGAATGGATTCCATATCGGGATCGGATTTTGCCGGGCGATGTTGGTGTCGGCGATATTGTTCCAAGCGCACTTGATGACACTCGTTTGGTGCCAGGACAACAAGGGTTGCCACAGGATGAAGATCTAGATACTGCGATGGCGATTGAACTTGGTTTGGGCCGCGCACGTGTTTTATCAATTGAAGGACGTGACCAGGCAGCAAAGCGTTGGTATGAAGGTGAGCGTGGACCTAACGCGCCAGTTGCTCAGTCAGCACCAAAACCATGTCATAGCTGTGGCTTCTTTATTCCGATCGCAGGATCATTACGCGCAACCTTTGGCGTATGCGCGAACGCGATTTCTCCTGATGATGCACGCGTAGTGAGCGTGGATCATGGCTGCGGAGCACATTCGGAAGCGACCTTCACAGAGCCGGTGTTAAACTAAGCACCTGCTATCGCAACCGCGATACATATTTACATACCAGTAAAGAAAACTAGCAAGGAGCCCTCCCCATGCCTACAGGACGCGTTAAATGGTTCTCATTAGAAAAAGGTTTCGGCTTTATTGCAAATGATGAAGGCGAAGATGTTTATCTAGCCGCAACTTCACTTCCTGAAGGTGTTGCAACAGTAAAGCCTGGAACAAAGCTTGAGTTTTCTATTGCTGACAGCCGTAAAGGCCCACAAGCATTATCTGTACACATCATTGATGCTCCACCATCACTAGTAGAAAATTCACGTGTTAACAGTGATGATCTTGCTGCGATGATTGAAGACACAATCAAGATGTTGGACAAGGTTGGAAATGGTTTACGCCATGGACGCCACCCAAATGCACAAGAGGCTGATCGTCTTGGTCGCGTGCTACGCGGTATTGCTACTGCGCTAGGTGCTTAGTTTTTAAATTCCACTACGTCTGCTGCGGCGGATCGTGTAGCGAATACCAACTAGACCTAATGCTGCGCCCATTACGCACGTCCAAATAATTTTGGCTTCTGCGTTTGCTGCAAGTGCGATCACACCAGCAATTACCCAGCACATTGTTCCAATAGCGACTAGAGTTACTGCATTGCGTAGTCGAGTAGTCATGGGGCAAGAGTAATGGGTTTATCGATAAAAGATGATGGTAATTGGCGTTCATTTCGCCACCGTAATTACCGGATCCTCTTTCCTGCCAACGCAGTTTCAAATATTGGCAGCTGGGCTCAGCGCATCGCACAGGATTGGTTAGTCCTTGAGCTAACCAACAACAACGGTACTTATCTTGGTTTGGTAACCGCGGTTCAATTTGCTCCAGTTTTGTTCTTTTCATTACATGGCGGAAAGTTGGCTGATCGCTTTAACAAGAGAAAAGTTTTGATCCTTACAAATGTAATTGGTGGTGCTTCATCCCTTGCCCTAGGTGTTTTGGTGATGACTAATCTCGTTGTCCTATGGCACGTATTCGCTTTAGCTGCAGTTTTGGGTATTTCAACCGCAATTGATGCACCAGTACGCCAAGCATTTACTACCGAAGTTGTTGGTCAGAATGATCTTCCAAATGCGGTTTCCTTAAACTCAGCTAATTTCAATGCTGGGCGCTTAATTGGGCCAGCTATTTCAGGCGGTTTGATTGCGGCCTTTGGTACTGGGCCTTCATTTATCGTTAACGGGCTTTCATACTTGTTTGTAATTGTTGCGTTGATGAATTTAAATGAAAAAGCTTTTTTCCATCAAGATCGACCAAAATCAGATGGAAGTATCCGCGAAGGAATCGCCTACGCCAAGGCGCGACCAGATATTTATGTTGTTATGTTGATGGTCTTCTTCCTTGCCACATTTGGATTGAACTTTCAGATTTTTAACGCACTCATGGCAACCCAAGAGTTTGGGTTAGGACCTGCAAGCTTTGGTTTGATGGGAACCTTTATTGCTATTGGCTCGCTTTCGGGTGCAATTGGTTCAGCCCGCCTAGAACGCTTTAGAAGCACAAAGTTTGTCATTAAGGGTGGAATAGTTTTTTCAATTTCCATTATGGTCCTAGCTATTCTTCCAAGCTATACCTCATACCTATTTTGGTTACCAATTTGTGGCGTCACAGCTTTAACAACTTTGGTATCTGCAAATTCAATTGTTCAAACCAGCACTGATCCGGCAATTAGAGGTCGTGTGACCGGTGTTTACTTACTAATCTTTATGGGTGGAACACCTTTTGGTTCTCCCTTGATTGGAACAACAACTGAACTGCTGGGAATCCGTCCAACAATTGCCTTGTGTGGTGGAATCTCTTTAGTTGCTTCTTTGTTCATTTGGTTCCGTTACAAGAACCGGGTGCAGCCACCTGCAGATATTTCAGTCGCTGCAGTCTTAAAGACTATTGATCGCAATAAGGATTAACAAGCCAATTAGGGCTAACAAAGTAATTAAACGTCTGGTCTTGTAGCTCACGCTGACTCCTTCACATGAGAAGGAATTACTCTCACGATTATGAAAGCAATACCAATCAACACAAAGACCATGATGTAAGCGCGGGAAATACCAAAACTATCTCCCAGTAAACCCAGCAAAAACGGCGCTCCAGCAATAGCTATTCCTGCAGCTAAAGATGCTCGGCCGATTGCAAGATCTGGACGCCCATCGCTTAATCCAATTAAACGAATAGAAGAAAGTGCAAACTGCATGGAAATTCCTAAACCAACTATTAGCAAGCAAATAAGGGAAAGCACCATGCTGTGCGACAACCAGAAGCCTAAGAACCCAAAAAATTGCAGTGCGATGATCACTTGTAATTGATTATCTAAGGCAAGGCGTTTTAACCAAAGGCCGCCATACCAACGTCCAATTCCCATACCGGTGCCAAGTGCAACGATGGCAACTGTTGAAATTGCAGCAGTTGATCCAACACGTTCTTTCAAAAGTGCTGCCGCCCAGAAAGATGTTGCGAACTCACTTGAAATACAAGCAACAAAACCAAACCAAGCAATCCAGAACTTTAGTGAGAGCTTTCCACCTTGTGGGCCATGCTCATCAGGAACATGATCTTCGGCAGCTTTATCGCGTCCTACAAAAAATAAGATCAGCGCAACTGGAATCGCTAGCAACAAACCTAAACGCCACAGGCCTGGATATGCAATTGCGATCGTTCCAATTAACGCGGTACCTGTAACAAAGCCAACCGATGCAATTCCATTTGCTTGCGGAATCGCAACTTCTGCGGCCTTGCCGTAATGCGATGACATTTTTGTTAACATCGTATTAATAACAATTGATGTGCCAAGTCCGGTTATAAATGTTGCGGGCAAAGTTAGATAAACAGGTGGAGAGATCACAAACAAAGTTAGACCTGTAATAAAAATAGACAAACCGATCCAACTGGCGCGATTTCTTCCATACTTATGCGCGATACGAGGATTAGCCCAACCAGCAAATATGGATGCAACTCCCATGGCGGTTCCGTGCAAACCAGCAATTGTCAGTGATGTGCCTTGATCTGCACGCAATAAAGATTGTGCTGGACCAAAACCGCCCAGATAGAAGTTAACGATTGCGGTTTGAACCGCTACTACCCAGAAGAAACGATCGCGATGAAAGCCCTTACTCATTAGAGAGCAGCAACAACGTGATCAATGCACTTAGTTAGTGCTTCAACATCACTTGGATCAACTGCTGGGAACATGCCGATTCGAAGCTGATTCTTGCCAAGCTTGCGGTAAGGCTCAGTATCAACAATTCCGTTCTCGCGTAGCGCAGCTGAAATTTTGGTTGCATCGATGGCGTCATCAAAGTTGATTGTTCCAACTACTTTAGAACGCATGGCAGCATCAGTTACAAAGGGAGTTGTGTAGCTGGTCTTTTCTGCCCACGAATATAAAATGTCAGAAGACTTAGCGCTGCGACCTGCGGCAAAGGTAAGTCCGCCGTTGGCATTCATCCATTCGATCTGCTCTGCCAGCAACATTAAAGTAACCAGTGCAGGAGTGTTGTAAGTCTGATCTAAACGTGAATTTTCGATTGCGATTCCCAAATCAAAGAAGGCTGGCACCCAACGGCCACTTGCCTTGATTTTTTCTGCGCGCGCAATTGCCGCAGGAGACATGATTGCAATCCATAGACCACCATCAGATGCGAAAGATTTCTGAGGCGCAAAGTAATAAGTATCAAACTCTTTTGCATCAACCATTAATCCACCAGCTGCAGATGTTGCATCAACTAGAACAAGTGCGCCATCGGTTCCTGCTGGCCGCAGAATTGGCATTGCAACTCCGGTGCTTGTTTCATTGTGCGTTAATGCGTAAACATCAATTCCAGCCTCTTGAACAGCAACTGGGTGTGAACCAGGTTCTGCCTTGATAACTGTTGGCTCGCCTAAGAAAGGAGCTTCTTTTGAAGCTGCAGCAAACTTAGAAGAAAACTCACCAAAGACAAGGTGCTGTGAACGATCTTCGATAAGCCCAAAAGTTGCGATATCCCAAAACGCAGTTGAGCCACCATTACCAAGAACTACTTCGTAGCCTTCTGGAAGATTAAAGAGAGATGTAAGACCTTCACGAACTCGCTTTACAACATTCTTGACCGGCTTTTGTCGGTGCGAAGTTCCCAGTATCGAATTTCCACTTGCTGACAATGCAGCTAATGCTTCGGGACGAATCTTTGATGGACCGCAACCAAAACGTCCATCTACTGGCTTTAACTCTGAAGGAATGATGATGCTCATGGGCTAAGACTACGGGTAGTACCGAGAGAGTTCCCAATCACCGCTTGTGGCGGTCCTCTCATAACGCAATCGATCATGCAGACGTGAGTATCGGCCCTGCCAGAATTCGATATGAAGTGGTGTCACTCGGTATCCGCCCCAATGTGCCGGACGGGGCACAGTCGTTCCTTCGGGCCATTTTTGTGCAGCACCAGCAAATCGTTGCTCTAATTCTTCACGCGATGCAAGGTGTGATGATTGCGCACTTGCCCAAGCCCCGATTTGTGAGCCCCAAGGCCTAGTTGCAAAGTAATCATCTGATTCTTGTGCTGACACTTTTTCTGCAACTCCGCTAATTGAAACTTGGCGTTCCATTGCATACCAAGGAAAGAGCAAAGAAACATTTGGATTTAATTCAATTCCATGTGCTTTGCGTGATTGGTAATTAGTAAAAAAAGTAAAGCCGCCATCTGAAATATCTTTTAACAAAACAGTGCGCGTATTTATCTGCGAATCTGCAGTAACCGTTGACAACACCATTGCATTTGCTTCAACAATGACAGGGTTTTCATGTGCATCCTTCAACCATTGCGCAAAAGCTTCAAAGGGATTTTCTGGAAGTGTTTCTAAACCGGCATCACTGTATGAACGACGCATCGCACGTATTTCATCGCGGGTGACGATCTCTTTGGTCATACCCCTATCGAACCCCACTTTGGGGCCGCTAGCGAGTTCTCACCCCTCCACTGCAAGGGCTTATGTAAGGGGCACCGTTTATAACAATCGGATAAAAAGGCTTCCAAACCGCTTGAAATCAGATGGAGTTTGTTGCTTTTGAGCATTAAAGGGGGTGGGATGGTGCCACTAGGAAGCCTGCACCTCCAAGAAGTGGCTTCCGGATTCTAAAGGAGATCAATTTAGTGAAGAACAGACTACTTAAGGGTCTTGCTCTTGCTGCAACAATGTCATTTGCCGTCGGCGTGGCCATTGTTCCTGCACAAGCCGCAAGTGAGATTGTCATTTGGGCCGATGAAACACGCGGACCAAACCTAACAAAAGTATTTGCAAAAAAGGGTGACTGGGTTCCAGGAAGCACAATCAAGGTCGTATCTTTTTCAAGTTACGATGCATTGAAGGATGCTCTTGATAAGGCATCTGGCACAACAGGTCCAGATATTTTCGTTGCAGGTAACGACTGGGTTCCAGCACTAGCAAAGAGCGGAAAGCTTGCTCCTGTTGTTTTGACTGCAGCGCAGCGCGCACAGTTCACTCCAAGCCAATTCTTTGATCTTTCATTTGGTGGAAAGCTATACGGCGTTCCAGTAGATGTGAACAACGTTGGAATGGTTTACAACACAAAGCTAGTAAAGACAGCACCAAAGACATACGGTGACATGGTTAAGTTCTACTTGGCTAACAAGACAAAGCTAGGCCTAAAGGCTGGACTTTGTGTTGCTGGTGGTGGAATGTCATGGGGAGCTCTTTCAGGATTCTCAGCACTTGGTGCAGAGCCATACATCATGAATGCCAATGGAACTGTTAACTACAATAAGAGCTTTGATCCAAATGTATTTGCTAAGAACGTAAGCACATTACTTCTTGACAAGAAGGGTAAGAGCAACGGCTTCTGGCCAGCAACTGACACTGGTTGCCAGGACAACTACCTAGCTGGCAAGGTTCCATTTGCAATTATTGGTAACTGGCACTGGCGCACATTTGCAGAAGCTGGCTTCGAGATGAACATCATGCCTGTTCCAGGCGTAAAGGCAGGAACTTACGGCAAGATGTTTGGATCAGTTAGCGGTGCATTCCTTACAACATATGCAGAAGCACATGGAGTAGCTGTTCCAGCTAAGTCACTTCTGACAAACTTCTTCGCTTCAACAAGAGGTCAAGTTGCTTATCAGGCAGAAGAAGGCCGTCCACCAGCCGAGAAGGGCGCTCAAAAGAGCCAGCTCGTACTTGGTGGCCAAAAGGCTATGGGAGCGGCTGCAGGTCTCTCCTCAATCCCACAGATTGGTGCGTTCTTGAACACTAATGCTGGTGGAGCAAACTACTGGGATTCAGCTCCAGCTTATTGGACTGCAGTCTTGGTTGACGGAAAGAATCCACTTACAGAAGCTAAGAAGCTTGCTGCTATTTGGAAGGCTAACGTTGCAGCAGGAAAGGCTGATCTCTAAGAGATTTTCTTAGGGAGTGAAAGTTAGAAGTCAAAAACTTTCACAGGCAAAGGTTCAATAGCGTGGGCGGGAGCAAATCCCGCCCACGCTACTACTTTCACATTCTGCAGAATAAAAACCATAAGGAAGCGGTAAAAAGTGAGCAGTATTTTTCGAGGTAATTTTGCATTAGTCCTCAAAATAATCATTCTTGCTGGCGTCACAGCGATATTGAGCTTACTGGCTCAGAGTGCAATCGCCTCGGGCGAAATCGCTATTGGTGTATTTCTCATTATCTCTATCGTGGCACTGAACTTTACCTATTTCACAAAAATTTCAATACCGCTTAAGTTCTTCGTCCCAGGAATTCTCTTATTCATTGCCTTTGTAATTGCACCAATTCTGTTTACTGTTTTAATGTCTACCTTTAATTATCAAACTGGAAACTACATCTCTAAAGATGCTGCGATTGAACAGGTACTGATTCGTGGCGTCGAACCAGATGCCAATCAGACTACTTTTGATCTTGTATCAGGCAAAGTCGCCGACGGGTCTAATGCAATTTTGGTATCAGATATTGCTAATCAAAAATTCTTTCTCTCCACTGAAAATGAGATCACTACATTAGATGTCGGCCAACTAACCATTAATGAATACGGTGTTGCAACCACAGCTCCAGGCTTTACTGAGCTTTCAGCTGATGAATTGGCTACAAATGATGCCTACTCTAAAATCAGATACAAGTACTTAGATGGTTATTACGTAGTTATTGAAGCGCAAGGAGTAGGCGCTGTTTTTAGACAATCCTTGGCTTACGACGCGAAATCTGACACGATGAAGAATCTTCAAACCGGAGAAATCTATGTTGACAACAACAGAGGTAACTTCGTCCTTGAAGGTTCACCCGAGACGATTTTGACACCAGGTTGGCGAGCTCCAGTTTGGTTTGAGAACTATACAAAGTTAGTCACCGATGAGCGCGTGCGAACCCCACTGATTAAGGTCTTTATCTGGACAGTTATTTTCGCCTCATTAACCGTTTTAAGCACCTTTGCCTTCGGTCTCTTGCTCGCTCTAGCGCTTAATCGAAAAATGCGCGGGCGACGGATCTACCGCTCAATTTTGATCTTGCCATATGCAATGCCTAGCATCATGAGTATTTTGATTTGGGCGGGAATGTTTAACACAGAATTTGGTGCAATCAATAATCTCCTGAATACGGATATTGCATGGTTCTCTAGCGCCAACTTCGCTCGAGCTGCGGTTCTGCTTGTAAATCTCTGGTTAGGTTTCCCTTACTTCTATTTGATTTGCTCTGGGTCTTTACAAGCAATTCCATCCGAGCTCCAAGAGGCTGCAGCAATCGACGGTGCGAATCCACGGCAAGTCTTTAGAAGTATCACCCTTCCATTGCTATTGCAGATTCTGTCACCGCTTCTTATTGCATCTTTTGCCTTTAATTTTAACAATTTCAATTTGATTTATCTTTTAACAGGCGGTGGTCCAAGAAATACCTTGGATGGTGAAATTGCAGGAGCCACGGATATCTTGATCAGCTATACATATCAAATTGCATTCGGTCGAAACATCCTAGACTTCGGACTCGCTAGCGCAATTTCGGTCTTGATCTTCCTCATTGTTGCTTCAATTTCCTTCTATGGTTTACGTAAATCAAAAGTAATGGAGACCTTCGGATGACAAAATGGTTGAGAGAGAATTTGTGGCGTCACACATTCGCAATAATGATGTGTGTTTTTTCTTTATTTCCCTTATATCTGGTAGTTCTCTCCTCATTTAACCCAAGCGGAAGCCTTAACCTAACTTCATTTCTGCCACGTGAGATATCTTTTGAGAACTACAAGATGCTCTTTTCTTCACCTAAGATTCCATTTTTGTCATGGGTAAAGAACTCATTAATCATTTCATCAGTAGTTGCAATTAGCTCCGTGGTTATTGGCGCAGCTTCAGCTTTTGCATTTAGCCGTTTGAAGTTCAAGGGCAAAAAATTCGGTATTCAATTACTGCTTCTGGCTCAGATGTTCCCATCAATTTTGGCACTCTCAGCGGTTTACGTAATCATGGAGCGCGTTTACTCATTTGCACCAGGAATCGGTCTAGGTACCCAGGCAGGCTTGATTCTTGTCTATTTGGGCGGTTCAATGGGCGTTAACATCTGGCTACTCAAAGGTTTTGTGGATTCGATCCCTGCCGAGTTAGATGAAGCGGCAAAGATTGACGGTGCAAGTCCTGCTCAAACTTATTGGTTGATTTTTATTCCGCTAGCGACGCCGGTACTTGCTGTTGTTTGTTTACTAAGTTTTATTGGCACATTCAATGAGTTTATTGTCGCTCGATTGTTCTTGGTAGAAATGAGCGGACGAACAGTTGCAGTAGGTTTGCAGCAGTTTATCGGTGGTCAGTATGCAAGTAACTGGGGCGCTTTTGCTGCCGGTTCAATCCTCGCATCTATTCCAATCGTCATAATCTTCTTGTCGCTACAAAAATACATCGTGAATGGACTTACTGCCGGATCTGTAAAGGGATAAAGGTGAAACGCAAGAGCACACTTGCTCTATTTGTTGCGGTGTTTCTTTCACTATCAACAATTTCCTTTGGTGCAAATGTAGTTTCACCAAAAGTAGGGCTTTCACAAGATCTGATTTACTTTGTAATGCCTGATAGATACAAAGATGGAGACAAAAAAAATAACGATAATGGTGGCTTCAATACATCACTTACAGCGTTCTACCATGGTGGCGATCTCAAAGGCCTGACCGGGACATGCGAACCGGGCGATGATGGTTTGGCTCGAATCAAGTCTTTGGGTTTCACAGCGGTCTGGCTTACTCCCTTAGTGACACAGCAAGAAGCTATTGGCGCTGGATCTGGTTACCACGGATATTGGGGCGTTGATTTTCTCAATGTCGATCCCCATCTTGGAACTAATGCTGACATGCTTGAATTTTCCAAATGTGCAAAGAAGTTGGGATTAAAGATAGTTTTAGATGTTGTAACAAACCATACGGGTGATGTGATCAAGTACTTAGGAAATTCGCCCTATATTCCAGCTGAATTCAAAAATCTGAAAAACCCTGCATGGCTAAATGATCTAAACAATTATCACAATGTGGGAGATGTGGGCAGGTGTTGGGGAAACGGCAATTGCACTAAGTTGGGCGATTTCTACGGACTAGATGATCTTGCTACGGAAAAACCGGTCGTCTATAAGGGCTGGGCAGATGTCTATGGCAGGTGGATTTCAAAATATGGCATATCCGCCTTCAGGGTAGATACTGCGCGCCACGTAGATGATAAATTTTTTAAGAATTGGTCTCCGTTGATAAAAACTACAGCTAAAAAATCTGGCATTAAGGATTTCACAGTTTTTGGTGAAGTTTTTGACTACAGCACACTCAATCTGATGACCTATGTAAGGCAAAACAAGATCGAAACTGTTTTAGATTTTCCATTTCAGGCAAAGGCTACCGAGTATGCCTCAGGATATTCCAATGCTCCAACCTTGTCGGCCCTTTTTGAAAATGATGACTATTACATCAGCGCGCAATCATCACCCAGTAATCTTGTAACATTTTTAGGCAATCATGATGTTGGCCGCGTTGGGTACATAATTGCCAATAAGCGTATTCAACCGGTAGATCAGTTGCTACCTAGAACCAATTTAGCGAATGCCCTTATGTATCTCTCACGTGGCATACCCGTTGTTTATTACGGAGATGAAGTTGGAATGACAGGTTCAAATTCAGGTAAAGATCAGTTTGCACGACAAGACATGTTCCAAACCGATGTCGAACTCTGGAAGAACGAAATTCGAGTTGGCGGTTCTCCGATTGGAAATGGAAATGCTTTTGCAGTCACTAGCCAGAGCCCGGTTGCCAATTATCTGATCAGGCTAGCTGAGATTCGTAAGAGCAATCCTGCGTTAGCTAATGGCCCAATGTTAGAGAGATACTCAAAGCATGCTCTGTATGTAATATCTAAGAAAGATGTTGCGGAGAACAGAGAGTATTTAGTTGCTTTCAACAACTCAGATACGGATGAGATCGTGAAGGTGGCAACCGCGACCTCTGGTGGCGAATGGACTCAAATTCTTGGTACAACTAAGGTGGAATCAAACCTCAATGTAGTGAGTTTTAATGTCCCAGCCCTATCCACGATTGTTTTAAAGGCCAGTAACACCATTAATCAATTCACTACGAAGCACACAAAACTAGTCACTTCGGTAGATGATTTAACGGGCTTCTACAAGGTCAAGGCAGGGATTACTTCAAGGGATTTTCTGTCAGTTGAATTTTTTGCGAGAAATGCGGGAACCACGAAGTGGGTCTCACAAGGCGTAGATACCGCAGCGCCATATTCAATATTCATTGACCCCTTAGATTTTCCAAAGAAGAAGATTGAGTTAAGGGCAATCGCCAGAAATTCGAAAGGAGAAAACTTTGTCTTCCCGATTACAAAGCACATTATTCCCGCACCATGATGGAAGCGAACTATATGTAAGCAATTCCGCACCGCAAATAGGCCAAAAAGTACTCTTGAAAGTACGAGTTCCGCACTCATATACCTTTGAAAAGAGCTTTGTTCGAATCTATGAAGATGGCGAACCACGTAGCTATGAGCTGGCTTTAGCAACAAAAGCAGAAGCTGAGGATTGGTACCAGGTTGAAGTGCCAATTGTTAATACCCACACTTTGTATCGCTTCGTATTTGTCTCAAGAGATAGATATGACTGGCTCAATGCTTTTGGACTTACTGACCATGATGTCCACACAAATAATGACTTTCAAATAGTTGCAGTTCCTGCAAATCCTGAATGGATAAAGTCCTCAATTTTTTATCAGATTTTTCCTGATCGCTTTGCAAAATCTGCGAACACATACCCAACGCCAGACTGGGCACATCCTCGTGATTGGAATGAACTTCCACGTGGTCGAAGCGAATTTACGGGTAGCGAACTATATGGCGGAGATATTCCCGGAGTTGAAGAGCATTTAGACCATATTCATGATTTAGGTGTGACCGGAATCTACTTCACGCCATTTTTTCCATCTCGTTCTAATCACCGTTATGACGCTAGTAGCTTTACTGAAGTTGACCCAATTCTTGGTGGTAACAAGGCTTTGTTCTCACTTGTTAAAAAAGCGAACAAGCTAGGTATTCGTGTCATGGGCGATCTAACGTCAAATCATTGCGGCGCTGGTCATCCCTGGCTTGCTAAAGCCAAGAAAAGCAAGACTGCAAAAGAGAGAACTTATTTTTATTGGGACAAGTCAGTAAAGCATGGTTATGTTGGTTGGTGGGGTTTGGAATCATTGCCAAAACTCAATTTCAATTCGATTGCACTAAAAAATGAGATGTACAAAGGCAAGAACTCGATTGTCCGCAAATGGATCTCGCCCCCGTACGGAATGTCGGGATGGCGTATCGATGTTGGAAACATGACAGGTCGACTTGGCGCAGATGATCTGCATGATGATGTGATGCAAGGAATTCGAAAAGCAATGGATGAAACTAATCCGGATGCTTGGCTAGTTGCCGAAAATGGAGACTTTGTTGCCAGTGACCTCAATGGTCTTGGGTGGCATGGAGCCATGAATTATCAAGGTTTTATGCGCCCTGTATGGAACTGGCTTAATCGAAACTCCGAAATTG
>Ga0208360_1000256_pt1 | contig 13672 bp, 19 predicted proteins | sample LakMenE27Jul10ns_FD_150739 | JGI IMG/M metagenome (GOLD analysis project Ga0208360, IMG submission 150739) | Freshwater microbial communities from Lake Mendota, WI - 27JUL2010 deep hole epilimnion ns (SPAdes) | ecosystem: Environmental > Aquatic > Freshwater > Lake > Epilimnion/Euphotic zone ...
CCTCTCAAGTCTGCACCTACCAAAGTATCTGCGTCAACCGTGTGAATTACTTCACCATCCATGTTCTTTATCTCAATCATTCTGTTGTCCTTATTGTGTGTGAAACTTATAATACAAAGATACGGACTCTATTCTAAATCGGCAATGAACTAATGATTAATTTTTGTTCATGTTTCTACCTGAAATTTCGTCATAACCTTGTTGATGGTTTATCCAAAATCTCGCAGGTATCTTTGTTGCTTTTTCTAATTTTTGAGCAATGATTGAATCAATACTACCATTGCCGTTGATTAGATTGATGATAGTTTGTTCTGATATACCGGAAAGATATGATAGTTTTAACGGTGTTACATTCATTTCGTCCATTTTCTCCGCGAGTGTTTCACCGGGATGAGGATGAAATTGTGGATGGTATTGATTGACGATGTTCATATTAAGCAACCTTTGTAAATGTTACAGGAAATTCGTTTTGAATACCACGTTCTTGTTCGTCAATGAGACAAAGGATTGACTTCAAAATTCCGTTCAAAAAGATATGACGAGCGTCAATAGAAAAATCATCAGATTGTTTAAGACGTTCCCCGTGAACAGTCATAATAAATGTATAGGGTTTATAGGTTTTACCAAACTTACTGGCCGCGGACATTGCTCGTCCTACCGTCTTGTAAGACTTAACACACCAACGGTATGTTCCGAATGTAAGTGGGTTACTACGAAGTTTATTATCTCCACAAAGCATCATATCTAATTTTGGAACGATGATGTAATTCATTGTTGTTGTCCTTAGTGTGTGAATAAAAGTGTTTGTTTCAATTTTTTAGCGAAGGTAACTTTCAATAACGGTTTGTGAAACTGAACTTGCTTTTACACTACCCAACCATTTGTTAATGTGGCGTGTTGTTGTTCGTGAAAACTTTTGCTCTGTTCGTAGATACTCACCGTTTTTGTGGTCATATACCGCGACCGGTGTTTCATACGAGAAGAGAATATCGTTGCCATTTCGTTGAAGAAGGTTTACGTTTGAACCAATTTGTTTTAGACGAATAGGAAGACTAATCATTGTTGTTGTCCTTAATGTTAAAACTTTGTGTAAGAATTTACTAGCATACCCCTCAAGTTTGCACCACTCAAGTTTGCACCTTCCAAGTTTGCATCAATCAAGTTTGCATCAATCAAGTTTGCACCACTCAAGTCTGCACCAAACAAGTTTGCACTACTCAAGTTTGCACCTTCCAAGTCTGCACCAAACAGGTCTGCGCCTTCCAAGTTTGCACCATACAAGTTTCCACCTCTCAAAGTATCTGCGTCAACCGTGTGAATTACTTCACCATCCATGTTCCTTATCTCAATCATTCTGTTGTCCTTCTACGTCTTGAAGTGTTTTTTCTAATAGTTCGGTGATAATACGCCAATGGTATATGGACATTGAGTGATCGTCATCGGCATTACCATAATATCCATTTACTGCCTCTTTGATGACATCCAACATCATTTGATTTTGTTTCTCCAACTTTTCGATTTCGGTCATTACTGTTGTCCTTCTACATTTGTGATTGCTGCATGGGCTTTATCCCATGCGGCCAGTTCTTCGTTTGACAACTCACAAGGGCAACCCCAATTCCCGTTGCACAATCCCTTCAACGCATCCAACATCATTTGATTTTGTTCCTCTAACTTCTTTACGTCTGCATCACGAACCCAATCGCCATAAGCAAGTGGGTACTCACACCCATAGTCGTCCATGTCATATCTTTCTAGGGGTTTCATGTTGTTGTCCTTATTGTGTGTGAAACTTATAGTACAAAGATACGGCAAGTATTATGAACAGGCAATGACAAACAAATTAATTTTTGTTCATTTACCTCGAAATTTTCAAAATTTGAGGGGTATTGTAGGGCGGAAGGCACTGGAATCGAACCAGTTCATGTTCTACCACGGCTTCAGATTAGCAATCTGACCCCTTACCGGTCGGGCAGCCTTCCAATGTGTTATCGTTCTTTGATTAGTTTGTTAATCGTTTAGTAGTTCTTTTTGAATTTTGTTGGTGTCATCTGACATATACGTCTTACCTAAATGTTCACGTTCCAATCGGTCAATTCGATTTGCTACCTTATCAAGGCGAGAATCGAAAATTCTTATCATATCCCTATACAGCTGTGCGTTCTGGGATTCAATTTTATCATGTGTTGAATCGAATTTGTTGCTCGTCCAATTTGTAGTATCATTGATTATCTGATTGAACCCGTTAAGTTCTCTTTTTAATTTATAAACCATGACTAAATTGAAAACTGCACCTACAAGATTGAATGTAAATGCAACAGACAATATACCCAAAGTAAATGATGTAATATCCATAATATTCTCCTTATTATTTCAAAGAACGATAACACGTTTTGTACACTCGATTGGATTTGAACCAATGGCCCACAACTTAGAAGGTTGTTGCTCTATCCAGCTGAGCTACGAGTGCGTTCTGTACCACCGACCGGAATTGAACCGGTACGTCCTTACGGACAACGGATTTTAAGTCCGTTGCGTCTGCCTGTTTCGCCACGGTGGCAAATAAAAATCCCCCACAAATATAATAATACTCGTGAGGGAGAGATTACCCCAGTTGTATTTTACCAAAGCATATTTACCAATACACGTGCACCATCCAAATAATTATCGGATGTGATGGACGGTGTTACACCCACCGACACGCCTACGGAAACATCATCGTTAAATTGATAATTGTAACCTACCCCAAGACGTGTAGATGCGTTTGCTTGAATCATAAAATCAGAATTAGCAACCGATACGGCACTTACTTCAGGACCGATGCCGATTTCTGCAAAAATACCACTACGCCAAGTTTGGCTCAAGTAACCACGAGCAACAAAATATGCCGCTGTCTGATATACTTGTGTAGTAGTTGCACCGGAACTATACAAAACATTTCCGGAAAGTGTTGCACCAATAGTGGCTGCATTTCCAATACGGTAATGACGACCGAATTGTAGACCGGAAGAAAGACCGCCAGTCAACGGTGTTGGTGTGATACTATTTGCCGCAAAGTAATCTCTAATACCCGAAGAGTTGGTCGGAACCAACAAACCTACTTCGTTAACCCAATGTGAATCACGTGATGAAATTTCGGCGTAAATAGGTGAAGACTCTGCGAAAGAAGTTACACTTACACCAATAAGTGACATTCCGAGCAAAATTGAAAACAAAAATCTATTCATATAAATCCTTTATAAATTATTAAAAAACAAGTAATGATTAACTAACGTTAATCCCCAATAACTCCCTCTTTATACTTCGGGGTAATTTTTGTACCACCGGTGGGACTCGACCCCACACAACCATACGGATAACAGATTTTAAATCTGTTGCGGCTACCATTACGCCACGGCGGCATTTGTTTATTATATCAAATTATTCTGAAAGATACAATCTTTTTAGTTTGTGACACCTATTGTAGTTTGCCCCCTTTGCCGCTAATCCGACCTGTATCAATGATTGTCTCATATTAAAGTTGTTTTGTATAAGGACAATCAAAAGTTCATCATCAGTAATCAATACTTTCTGTTTACGTCCCTTTATATTTCTACCTCTAAATGTAGGTGTTTGACTATGACAATTTGGACATAATGCCTCTAAGTTATCTCTCAAATTATTATGATGATTTCCATCTTTATGTTCCAATTCCAGTGATATTGGTTTGCTCATCCATTCATCTATACCACAAGAATTACATTTCCCATCCTGTTCATATATCACGCGTTTTCTCAAACGCCCAAATGATAGAGTTTCAAAAGGCGCGGTCATTATATTTTCTTTTGCCTTTGCCTTTTGTTCATCGGTTATTTCACACATTCTCCTGATGAAATTTTCTCGATCTTCATTTGACATTCTATTTAGACGTTCATTAAAAGATGGTATTCTACCGGAAAGAGTTCCACTTTTCATGGTGGAACTGATTTTTTGCTTGACTTCATCTGAACGTTCTCTTGAATTTCTGCAACTCATAGAGCAGTAATTCAAAAGACCTTTTGACGGCTCAAATTCATTTCCACATTTTTTACAGTTCATACTTATCTCCAAATGTTCGACTCTACATATAAATAGGGTCGAACCTAAAAAAGTGATTTCGGTGGGGCTCGAACCCACGACCCACAGATTAACTTACCACTCTTGGTTTCCCAAGCCATCTTTCGATGTTGTGGTCTGGACTATATCATCATCCAATATATTGGATGTTCGGCGTGTAGTCTCTGAGGATTCTATCTTACGATAGTCTTTCCTGCTGATTGTCCAATTCGTCAAATTGTTACACTTGGTATTGACGGCTCTAAGGAGTTTCCAGCATATAGCCAAATTCTACTTCTCACATTACTATGAGTGCACTCTTATTTCAAAGTCTGTTGCTCTACCAGCTGAGCTACGAAATCGTTGTTTTGGTGGGCCTCCCCGGACTTGAACCGAGAACCTACGCATTATGAGTGCGGCGCTCTTACCATTGAGCTAGAAGCCCAATATAAACTTACCAATCATCATTCCTAACCCAACCTAACTTATCCATTCTATCCAACTCATCCCATTCAATTAAATCACCAATATCAAAATGTTCTGTGTCAGATTCCCAATTATGTTTCTGATATAAATCATTTTCGGAAAAACATAAATCTTCCATAAATTTCTGTGGGTTATCCGAAATTAAAAGTGGTAGTCCATAAGAGTCACCAACCGAACCAGTCTTATCGGTTAGTATGGAATAAACTCTACCATTAAATAAAACTAGATTATCGATACCGGCGTTAATGCCAGGCTCACCCGTAACCGGATTAAAGTCAGTAGTATAAAATTGTAAAATTTTTCCTGATTCAAAAACTTCTTTGTTTGTCATTTTTATATCTTCAGTTATTAGACAATACAAATATATGAAATTATTTTGACATTTCCAAATTTATTTTTAGAAGTACAGCATACGGGAATTGAACCCGTGTTACCGCCGTGAAAGGGCGGTGTCCTAACCTCTAGACGAATGCTGCATTATTTATGTGGTTTTCTTCCATATCCAGATAGGTTCACCAAATGTAATTTTTTCGTTATCCTTTGCCTTTTGTAAAAGGGTATCGTCGAAATAATCACTTTTTGCTTTACCCGCTCCTCCGGAGTTTAATCTTTTTGACATTGCCATACCGATACACCCCTGATATACCAAACCTTTAGATTGTATAAAATCATTCATTGCATTCGTAATATCAACATACCCATCTATCTTTGCGTTAAAAACGTCCGCTATATTTATTGCCAATATTCCATTTTCTTTTAATGTTGGAATAATTTTGTCTATTGTTTTATGAAGAAATTCTTTGTTCCAGCGGTCTATATCACCATATCTAACCCAACTTTGGGTATCATCCTGTGAATATTTTTCCGTATTAAAATATGGCGGTGATGTAAATATAGTATCAAAAAAATTTACATACTTTGAATAATCCACATCCTCTGCCGCCTGTGGTATCATTTCAGCAGTCTTTATCGTTTCAAAGAATGTTCTATGTTTAGAATAAAATTCTATTTGGTTTTTATACCCAACGTGGTTCGATATATTTGGGTCGATTCCAACATAGTGTTGTCCATGATTAGACGTGAAGAATCCACACAATCTGTCTCCCCAACCGGCAGAGAAATCCAACACATTTTTACTTTGGAACATATCATACAGAGATTTCGCTATAACAGGTTTAAATTGAGATGCAATATACTTTCTTAATGTAGTTGCCATTCTCAAAGTTTCCTCATTTACTCCCAACAATACTTTATCTAATGTAAAAAAAGCACGAACTACTGTTTTTATGCCTTCTTTGGTTTGCCATGCCTTCCAACCACTAATCGACCTAATATGGTCAACCTTCCATCTATTTTCAATATGAAACGGATTAGATGCATTGTTACCAATATTGACACGTTTAAAATACATTGGAATTTCTTGGTATGATAAACTATATCTAGATTTAGTATCATTTCTAGGAAACCAATCTCCTTCAACTAATACATCTTCCCAACGAACTTGTTTCAATTTTGTAAAGTTTATTTGTATTTCCTTCTCTGTTATATTCGGTATAGGCGCGCCATATTCCAATAATATTTCAGATATATCTTCGAGTATTACATCTTTTTCGTATGAAGTCATAATATCTTTCCATTCATCTTCACCTATTTTTAGGTAAGGTGACATTCCACGATATTTTTCAAATATGTTTGAACGAACTATGTTAGACATAAAATAATATTATTAGTATGATTTATTTGATATTTGAGCGGAAGACGAGGCTCGAACTCGCAACCAACTGCTTGGAAGGCAGTGACTCTACCATTGAGTTACTTCCGCATTGTGTACCCGAAGAGGGACTTGAACCCCCACGCATTGCTGCACCGCGTTCTAAGCGCGGCGTGACTGCCAATTCCACCATTCGGGCATTTTGTTTTTGAGCGGAAGAAGAGGGACTCGAACCCCCACAGGTGTAATCCCGGCAATTTTCAAGACTGCTGCAATACCATTATGCGATTCTTCCGTTTGAGCCACTTACCGGAATTGAACCAGTAACCTTCCGATTACAAATCGGATGCACTACCATTTGTGCTAAAGTGGCAAATACAATCCAGCGTAAAGAGTACCCGTTGACTTTACATTCATAGGAACGTTCAGATTTGCTTCCTAACTGAATTGTTTGTAATATTCAAATTTATTTTAATCATTTAAGATTAATGTTCTCTGTGAGATGAGTTTTGATATTTCATTTTTAACCATATCCGAATATTTTTTTGTATGTAACATCTGATGGTGGTTAGGACACAGAGGTATGATTGCTCAAAAATTAGAAAAATCTGCCATAAACACTCACGAGCAATTCAATGTTTGATTTTCAATACACACAATATACGAAATAATTTTGTAATAACCAAATTTATTTTTGAGCTAGATGGTGGATTTGCACCACCGTAAGAACTTTTGCAGAGTTCCGTCTGACTACTCGACCAATCTAGCATTTGTCCGCCTTTCCCGACTTGAACGGGAATCACTGCGTTATCAGCACAGCATTCTAACCATTTGAACTAAAGGCGATTATTGCATAGGTGACAGGACTCGAACCTGCAACCAACGGTGTTGGAGACCGACGTTCTACCATTGAACTACACCTATATGTACCGATACGTGGAATCGAACCACGTCGTGTTCCTTATGAGAGAACCGTTCTACCATTGAACTATATCGGTGTTGCGTTCTTGGAAGGACTCGAACCCTCAACCTCCTCGTTCGTAGCGAGGCACTCTAAATCCAGTTGAGCTACAAGAACATTGGGTAACTAATGGGAATCGAACCCATATCTACTCGGTCACAGCGAGTGGTGTTTACCATTACACCATAGTCACCATAAAAGTTGTGGAGATAGGACTCGAACCTATAATTTTCTCATTCAAAGTGAGACGCCTTGCCAATTTGGCCACTCCACAATAATGCCCGACTTTCGTCGGGCGTACTTTAAAAGTCTCCCCAATCTACTTGCAAACAAGTCAAACCCAAATCATTTCTCCACATATCTACAACTTGGTCTCGGTCATCCAACACGAAGTCGATGTAAAACTTGTTACGAATATGAGTATCGAACAATTCACGTTTGACGATAGAATCTTTACGCATATCGCCTTCTGGACGCATGAACAAATGAAAGTGGGTCAAATGAACATTGTCCTTCAACCATACCAACGTTTGTTCTCGGCAAACAGAATCACGTCCTGACATAAAGATGATGTTGTGTGTAGTTGCAAACCTTTGAACAATATCAATGATTGGTGGATTCGGTTTGTCTTCACCGACTCTACCCCAATCAAAGGCACCACGCCCATCCATCTTTGCAACAGTACCGTCGATGTCAACAATGATTGCCTGTGCCAAAGACTTGTCTTGAATCATTCGAGTTACCTTTGGACGAATCCAATCGTTGAACATCTTACGAATAACACGTTCACCTACCGACCGATTTCGTTTCAGGTCTCGTTCGATTGCCGTGTCAACGTCAATGTGAAACCACTTGACTTCAACATTTGCATTAAATTCCTTACCAATGGCTCGAATAGAGTCTTCGTGTTTTGGATTCAAGTTTGTATCATCTACAATAACATTGATTCCTTCACTCAACCATTGACGAATGAGAGTATCACGAGTTTTCAGAATTTGAAGTTCCATCTTACTGGACCAAGCGCCACTTTGAACCATAGAACGCAAATCATCTTTATTTACTCGTTTCCAATCTTGATTTTGTTCAACGAAGTTAGAAGCCCACGTTGATTTACCCGAAGCGGGGAGTCCTTTACAAATTATGATTTTAGGCATCGTTTCTATCTTTCTGATAAAATGGTTTTTGATATTCTGGTTTAACCATGTCCCATATTATTTTCGAGTAATCTTTACCGTCCATTATAGAAAATAATATTGAAGACACACTCTTGTAGTTTTCCAACAAATATAACGCAATTTCTTTTCGTGTTGAATCTTTCATGTTGTAAACAATGTGATTGTTAACACCACAAACAGCAAATAAGATGTCATCATACTTCTTTTGAAGATCCGAGATAATTCCACCGACCCAAATGTAAAACTCGTCTGGAACATTCTGTAATATTTCTTCTAGGTTATCGCCGTTTTTCAGGGATTCCCAAATAGAAACATTCGAGACGTTCGTCAGAATACGGTGTAAACGTACATACTCGTCGAGTTTTACTTTTACACGGAAATCGTTTTGGAATCGAACAACGTAACCTTCAAAGTTTATTTCATCAGAGTTCTTCAGTTCATCAATAGATGAAACATCAAATCTCTTTGGTATAAACAATGATGGAATCATTTGTTTATAGTAGTCAGGAAAAACAAATTCGTTAGTTTCTTTGTGGTACGAACCCAACAAAACAAGTTTTTCTTCACCACCGTAATCCACAACAATTCGATTGCTCGGATAAATAATCTCAAACAGAAACGTGTAATCATCCGAATAAGAGTGAACAAGGTTATACAAATCTGAATTTGCATATAACATTTCAGTTGCCTTTATTGCCTGTTCGGATTCAAACGAACCACGAGTTGCAATATAAACCTCACCATCCTCACCCTTATAGGCGATACCGAGTGAACCATCCATCTTTTCAAAGACAGTATACGGTAAGTCGAACGGTATGTCCTTTACATCGTGTTCTTGTAAGTTAAAGAATTTTTGAAAAGGACGGGCGATTATGTTACCCATGCCGTCGAGAATCAACCCACGAGAATCAATCGTTACTTCATCCCATAACTTTTGAAACTGAACAGTTTGTGAGTAATTGTAGATGTAGTAATCGAAGTTCTTGTGTTTTTGAACATTTACATTTCCATCGGAAACGTGTTTGTTCAAAAGTTCTATGTTTTTGTACTTGAACATAAAATACCTTTTAGTTAATAAAGTCAGGGTGACAGGACTTGAACCTGCATATTCTCCGCTCCAGACGGAGCCCGTAGCCAATTCCGGACACACCCTGATAATTTGCTTGGTATGTGGGCCTCGAACCCACGACTTCCGGATTCACTCCGGACGCATTTCCAACGATGCTCATACCAAAACACCGATACCAATTTGCCAGAACCGATAACGGTGTGAACACAACAGAGACAAAAAGTTACTGGCATAACGGGTTGCACTCTGGCCGTGTTTTGCTCAAGCGGCAGGATTTGAACCTGCGGTGGGGTATAAACCACGACGGATTAACAGTCCGTTACCATCGGCCTCTCGGTCACACTTGAATAATTGTAGCGGGGGCAGGACTCGAACCTGCAATCTTCGGGTTATGAGCCCGACGAGTTAACCGTTTCTCTACCCCGCAATTTTTGTGCCGAAACGTGGAATCGAACCACGGCTACCAGTGCTTCAAACTGGCGCTCTACCAACTGAGCTATCTCGGCATTATGGTGGACCAGATGAGAATCGAACTCACCACAGGTGCATTGCAAGTGCTCCTCGCCCCCTTGGATCATGCTGGCCCGCTATTCAGAAAAGTGATTATGAATTCTTGCACTTTATCGTCTATCAATGATTTGAATCTACTGTGCATATACTGATGGTGAGTTGGACAAAGTGGAATCAAATTTTCCGGTCTATTATCATTATGATTCTCGTTATAGTGGTGTACCGCAACAATTTTATTCTCATCACACACTACACATTTCTTTTCGTGGTATCTGAATGCTATTACTCTATAACTAACGTCATCGCTGTAGTATTTTTGACTTTTAGCTTTGCCACCAATTGAGTTGGCACATGATCTAGAGCAGTAATATTTTTCTCGTGTTGGAAATTGTTTTTCCCTCTCTTTCACACTAAAAGTGATATTACACACGGAACACTCTACATCAAACACCATCAGTTCACCAAGTTTATCCTTCAATATAGAGTTCATTCTAATTGAAGAATCATTTTGATAATCTTTACGTTTTGGATTCGATTGACACCACCGTGAATGATTACCTTTATCACTAACGGTTTCAAAATCAAATTCATTACCACAATGTTTACATATCCACATTTCGGGACTCCTATACAATTGAACAATCTACAATTATAAATATATCCCGAATAGATTTATTTTGTGCCGCGGGTAGGATTCGCACCTACTCACCAAAATAGGAAAAGTTTTACAGACTTCCGTACCTCTCTAACTGTACCGCCGCGGCTTGTTTTATAAGTTTTCAATGAACATTTCCCTCAAACGAAGGAATACAAATCTACGAAATAGTTTCGGGATTACAAATTAATTTTTGTTCATAATTTTGTTTTTTGGGTGTAAGTCATTTAATATCAAGAACTTAAAAAGTTTTCCACATAACAAAAAAGACTTACAAATTTTACTCTGTAAGTCTTTTTTGAAGGTATAGTATATCTGTACTACAATCTCTAACTCACAGAAGTTTGCCGATGAATGGCGCCAAAATTCATCTGAACTCTATTTGACCAATAGGTGGCTGCCTCGAATTTAGTATTCGGGGTCAAACTATATGGTCGTGTATGTTGAAGTATTTTCATAGAATTTTGAGATTTGATTATGTGATTGTTAATAACAATGTACAAATATACGAAATAAATTTTACATTTCCAAATTTTTTTAGGACTTAAAATAAAGAATGTTGTTTATAGAGAATGCCATTCTTCCAAAGTTTGAAGTTGGTTGGAGTGAACCTTCAAAAACAAACGGGGTTTTATTTCCACTACGAAGTTGTGAATATGCCTGTGAAATTTTACCAATAGATGTACCCTGCCCAATCTGGTCACTATCACCACTCTTATAATAAAGAAATATGCCCTTATCTTTAAGACCAACAATTACCGCATCTTGATTAAATTTATTGGCAATAGAAACACAAACTTCGATAAATTCTTCTCGTGAAACAGATTCTGGCTTAATAAACAAAACACTTTCTTCGGTAATATCTTGTAGTTGTTCAGGACTTGCATCTTTCCAATCTGTTCCATCGGGTGCTTCTTGCCAATGTGCAATCAGTACATATCCACCCATCTTCTTTGATTGTAGTACCGAGAATAACTCTTTGTTACGTTGACGATTTTGTTTCTTTGTAAAGTTTGAACGGAAGGCAGATGCAACACAGAAATCATTATTCTTAACTTTATCAACTAATCTAGATAGACTTGCTTCATTTATCTGACCAAACTCTGTAAGAGACTCTGTTATTATATTTTTTAATTTCATTTGTGTTTCCTTATTATACTTGGATTTCGTGTACGAATATACAGAAAAAATCTTACACAAACAAATAAAAATTATATCGCGGTATAAATGGCAGCAAATTCTTTGTTTGTTAACTTCTCTCTACAAAGTAAAGATAATTCTCTTCCAACTTCCTCACGATATTTTTCAATCATGTAAGGCATAGATTCTGTTTCCTTTGTAATATCTTGAATTGCCTTTAAGATATTTTCGTGTTTCTTTGACTTTAAGAGTTTAGCCAATTCGAGTAATGACTCGGTTAGATGACCTTCTTGTGAGAATTTCTGTATTTTACCGACGGCAGTACGAACATCTTTACCGATGTCTTCTTGTTCTTCTTTGATTACGTCAATTATCTTTTTTAATACCAAATCAGATTGTTTTAGTAATTCTTTTCTTGTTGATAGTTTCATTTTATACTCCTATTGTATTAGTCCCACCAAATTCGGTATAGACCTGGTTCTACTTGATGGAGTTCATCTGCCTTCAAAGAAGCCTTACTCAATTTTGTAGTTGTTTTTACATAAAGACAAACACTACCTTCACGAGCAATTTGAATCTTTGCATCGGCTGGCAACTTGTCAATCAATTCTGCCTTGAAGTCATTATATCCATCAGGAAGTGCTTGTTTCATAATGTTCATTGCATCTTTCTTGCTGAACATTGCTGTGTTTTTCCACTCAATGTTTGAACCATGTTTGTTCGATCCATACGCCTTTGCGAAACTCTTTGGGTCTTTACCAAGATTTACTTCCTTTACTGCCTCATTGATAGATTCAGTCAAAAGACCAGCAAGTTTCATCATTCGTTTTTTATTCAGTTCCATCTTATCCTCCAAAAAATACTATGGTTATATTCTACAAATATGGTTCAGGTTTTGTTTTCTTACGAGATAATAAAAAATAGCACCCAAAAAAGAACAGCGCTACCCCATAAAATATAATGTCTGTTAGAGCATAACTCCCTGTGAGTTTCGTAACAAACGCAAAAGCCGCGTCGAATCCAAGAGGGTTGAAGAATGCCCCCAAGATTAAACAAGTTTTTGCCAAATTTTCTTTGTATTTTTGTTTTATTAAGACTGCCATTTTTATTTCCCATTTATTAATACCCAATGTGAAACATTCTGCCACAATTAACAAAACTTACTAAGAATAAATATATGGAATCCTTAAAATAATTCATCTGCAATAGAAAATATTTTAGGACGTTTAGACCCAACAATAGAGTGTTGGTATATTGAATCGTTGATTGCTAGGTACACGGGATTCCTAAACTTTTTTCCAAAGTGTAATATCTCACTTTCATTGTACCCAAAGATAACAGAAATTGCATCTTTGTTAAAAAGAAAATGATTATCTTGTTTAGTTATCAATACGGCATCACCACTAAAATTTTCTGAAATCTCTGGAACATCCGTCCAACTTTGCACAGGTCTTTCGGGAATATATTCAACAGGTTTCGTGTAAATCCAATATATTCCATTATCATATTCTACATCTTTCCATTCGTGAATTTCGGTGTCTTTTATAGTTTCCCATAATTGGTCATTTAGATATTCCAACCCACGATAAAGTAATGTACCAACCTCGGTTTTAGGTGAAAAAATGCCGGGATATAATCTAGAAGACTTCTTAAAGAGTTTATAGTTATCATATAATTTCTCTGCAACATCATCGGTAGATGACATAACCCAACGTTGTAATAGTCTTAAAAAGTAATCTTCTTTCTGTGTATTCGGTTCTCCGGCTCTTTTATGTTGTAACATAGAGAGTTCGTCGGAGTATGGATATTTGGGATCACCGAATGCTACCTTTTGAAATACGGTGTTCGGTGATTCATCGAACTCTTTTAATATGTTTTTTAGTTTAATCAT
>Ga0208360_1000277_pt1 | contig 13225 bp, 10 predicted proteins | sample LakMenE27Jul10ns_FD_150739 | JGI IMG/M metagenome (GOLD analysis project Ga0208360, IMG submission 150739) | Freshwater microbial communities from Lake Mendota, WI - 27JUL2010 deep hole epilimnion ns (SPAdes) | ecosystem: Environmental > Aquatic > Freshwater > Lake > Epilimnion/Euphotic zone ...
TGCCCATATCACCCTGACTAGGAGCGAGCGCTCGCAAATAGCAGCCCTAGTAACTGAGCTCCTTGAGGAGCCAATTAACTTCACAAGTTAGATTTACCCCCTGCTGCGACATAACGGATAAATCAGACTTTCTCCTTTCTGACCTGCGGTTTTAGTATTTAAAAAGGCTGTGAATATAAACATAATCGCGCCACACGCCCAGATAAAGTTGCCCTGCCCACCCCTGACTGCCACCCTAACGAAGTCTTAAGAGCTGCCAGGTGGCAGTTTTGACGCTAAAAAAGGAAGGTGGGTGTGGTGATGAAGATTCGCGTTGCCCAAATCCCTACCGGCAAAGTCCGCCGGCTTTCCTTCTATGCCGCCGCCATGGCCTTCTTCATGATGGTAGTTGAGCCAACCCATGCCTCCGCCAACATGCAGTTTTACGTCACCATCCCAAGTGAGACCACTACCCCACAACCTGCCTCTGATTCTGATCTGCCAGTTGATACCACCCCATCCCTTTTAGAGCTCGATGGCGTTAAAAATGTTGATGCCTCCACTATGGCCCTGCTCTCCCTAGCTATCCGCCAGGTTGAATCAGCCCGTGAGCCACATGGTGCAAAACTGGTGGCAAAAGCTTTAATCGCTGAAAAATATCAATGGGGTGAAGAGCAGTACTCATGCCTTAATAAACTTTGGACAAAAGAAAGTAATTGGAATTACAAGGCTAGAAATAAAGTCTCTGGCGCCCATGGAATTCCCCAAGCACTTCCGGCCACCAAAATGGAGATAGTTGGAACTGATTGGCGTACTAACCCAGTTACTCAAATTAGTTGGGGCCTAAAATATATTAATGAGCGCTATGACACCCCTTGCAAAGCATGGAGTAAATTTAAAAGATCGCGCTGGTACTAACCTAGATACCAAACTTCTATAGCTAAAAAAAGAAGCTATAAATAAGCTAAAAGCACAACGAAGTTAAAACTACTCATCAGCACAAATAGGCCGCCAAGAATTTTAAGACGTGTGGCTGAACCAATAATTCCTACTCCTACCGCAGATACTGATTTAAGCTTTTTTAGTGCTTTAATCACCGAAAGACTATCTTCAATAGCAGCTAGCATCGCAGTGACTGAGAAAACTCCGCCAGAGGCTACTAAGCCAATCACAAATAACTTTAGGGTTGAATCTGTGCTGCTATTTAGGTTGCCAGTAGCAGCAAGTGCTAGCACGGCAGAAAGTAATACAGTTGGGGCTAATTGAGATTGAACTCTAATTACCCGTTGTTGATTCCAGATTTCAATTAGATCTTCTTCATCCATACTCCAAATCATACAAGAAGTAGCCAGCTTATTGCCAGTAATGAGCAAGATTAATAATGTGGCAATAGCGCATCTTTTGACCTAGCATTGCAATATGAATGGCTCACTTGCATTAGTTGGTTCCGGTGAATACTTACCTGCAATGGCAGAGTTTGAAAAATCTTTACTAGAAGATGGCATTAAAAACGGTAAGGAAAATATCTATATCCAAATACCAACAGCGGCAGCTCAAGAAAGCACCTCCCGCCTTGAGTATTGGCGAGATTTAGGGCAAAAACAGGCGCAAGCTATTGGCGCTAAACCACTATTCCTGCCTATCTATACCCGAGATGATGCCCAGAATATGAGTTATGTAAATCAAATAAGTAATGGCGCACTTATTTATATGTCAGGGGGAGATCCTCATTATTTGGCTAAGACTTTAATTGATACACCAATTTGGCAAGCGATAGTTAAGAATTGGCAAAGTGGGGCTTCATTAGCTGGGTGCAGCGCGGGGGCGATGGTTTTATCATCCCAAATCCCAAATTTTAGATTAAGTAGAGCAGAACCAACTGCAGGGCTTGATCTAATTCAAAATATTAGAGTGATTCCTCACTTTAATAAATTTTTTAAATGGATTCCAGAAAGCGCCGCTAAGTTGTTAATGCATGTGCCAGATGATTCGATTTTAATTGGCATTGATGAGTTAACTGCAATTGTTAAACGAGGCGGATCAGAATTTTGGCAAGTTTATGGCCAGGCTAAATTACACATGCTTAAGGGATCTCCTGAGGCGCAATTTTCACATGGGCAGGAAATTAGATTTTAGAAGATTCACCAATTAAATAGGCTTCTCACAGGAAATTTCAAGAAATATCTCTTACTATCAGGGGCTTAGGGAGTTAAATGAAAAGCACAGCTTTTAAAATATTAACTGGATTCATTTTGGGCGCTACCGTAGTTGGTGGTTTTGCAATTGCAAATCCTTTCACTACACCAGTAGTAAAAGCCTGTGTAGATAACAAGACAAAAGCTTTGTATATTTCAAGTAATGGCAGCTGCCCTAAGGGGCGCAGCGCTATTGATATTGGCGCTACTGGGGCCAATGTTAAAAGTATTGCTCAATTAGTTTCACCCTCAGTAGTTTCAATAAAGGTAACGGCGGCTAGCGGCAGCGGAACTGGCTCTGGCTCAATATATAAATCAAATGCAAATAACTCATTTATTATTACCAATAATCATGTTATTGAAGCAGCAGCTGTTTCAGGGCAAATCGAAGTTGAGCTAAATAACGGAGATGTATTACCTGCAACTATTGTTGGTAGAAATTCAGAGTACGACTTAGCTGTTATCTTAGTTAAAAAAGGAAGCCTTCCTGAGATCCCACTTGGTAACTCATCCTCCCTATTTATTGGTGATCCAGTAATTGCTTTTGGTTCACCTCTTGGTTTATCCGGAACAGTAACTAGCGGAATTGTTTCAGCATTAAATCGACCAGTAACAACAGGCTCATTTAGTGCTGAAAGCTTTATGGATGCAATTCAAACGGACGCAGCAATTAATCCAGGTAACTCCGGCGGGCCACTTGTTGATTCACAAGGACGAATTATTGGCGTGAATTCAGCAATTGCAACCGTGGGTTCATCTGCGTCAACAGCTGGCAATATTGGTCTGGGTTTTTCAATCCCATTTAATCAGGCTAAAAGAATTGCAGATGAGTTAATTGAAACTGGTAAGTCAACTAAGCCATTAGTTGGTATCTCATTTGATAACACCTTTAATGGCATTGGTGCCAGAGTAGCTGCCTTAAGTGCCGGCAAAGCAGCTGAGCGGGCTGGCATGGTGGTGGGATCAATTGTTAAACGAATTGATGGCTTTAAGATCAATGATTCAATTTCAGCAATTGTTCGAATTAGATCTCATGCACCCGGAGATCAGGTAGTAATTGTTGCTGAATTACCATCTGGAGGTATGCAAACTTATACCTTCAAACTAGATTCTGCTCCAGCACTGCCGTAACTCTAGTTTTAACTTACCTCTACTTACTAGGACCCTTACCAATAGATAATGGGCGCCTAATTTCTGCGTAGAAATCATTTCCTTTATCATCAATAATTATGAAGGCTGGAAAGTTTTCGACCTCGATCTTAAAAACTGCTTCCATACCTAGTTCTTCATAATCTAAAACTTCAACCTTTTTAATGAAGTCTTGCGCAAGGCGGGCTGCAGGTCCACCAATTGAACCAAGGTAAAAACCACCATACTTCTTACACGATTGCGCTACTGCTGATGATCTATTTCCTTTAGCTAACATAATTAGTGAGGCACCTGCTGCTTGAAACTGCTCAACATAGGAATCCATCCGGCCTGCTGTCGTTGGGCCAAAGGAACCTGAAGCAAGACCAGTTGGTGTTTTAGCTGGACCTGCGTAATAAACTGCATGATCTTTTAAATACTGCGGCATTGGTTTTCCACTATCAATTAACTCTTTTATTTTTGAATGGGCTAAGTCACGGGCAACAACTAAAGTGCCAGTAAGACTTACCCTAGTTTTTGCAGGGTGCTTTGATAACTGTGCCAATATCTTTTCCATTGGTTGATTTAAATCAATCTTTACCTCATTTTGATCTAAATCATCATGGGTAGTAGCGGGTAAAAAGTGCGCAGGATCAGTTTCTAATTTCTCAATAAATACACCATCTTTAGTTATCTTTGCCTTTACCTGCCGATCAGCAGAACATGAAACCGCTATTGCAATCGGAAGGGAAGCGCCATGACGAGGTAATCTAACAACTCGCACATCATGACAAAAATATTTACCACCAAACTGAGCGCCAATACCAATGTCTTGCGTTAATTTTAATATTTCTTTCTCTAGTTCTAAATCTCTAAAACCATGACCAGTCTTAGCATCACCTTTTGTTGGCAGTGAATCTAGGTATTTAGTACTAGCAAGCTTTGCTGTCTTAACTGTGAACTCAGCACTAGTACCACCGATTACAACAACTAGGTGATAGGGCGGACAAGCTGAAGTGCCAAGTGAGCGCAGCTTTTCATCTAACCAAGTTAGAAATGATTTAGGATTTAGTACCGCTTTAGTTTCTTGATACAAAAATGATTTATTAGCACTGCCGCCACCTTTAGCAATAAATAAAAAGTTGTACTCATCAGCATGATCTGTATCTGAGTAGATCTCAATCTGAGCTGGCAAATTATTACCAGTATTTTTTTCTTCCCAGGTGCTAACCGGTGCTAATTGGGAATAGCGAAGATTTAATTTAGTAAATGCTTCATAAACACCTTTTGAGATTGAAAGTTCATCTTTTTCTGTAGTTAATACTTGTTGACCCTTTTTACCCATCACAATTACAGTTCCAGTGTCCTGACACATTGGCAGCACACCACCTGCTGAGATGTTGGCATTCTTAAGAAGATCAAGAGCAACAAAGCGATCATTTGGTGAGCTTTCTGGATCTTTTAAAATATTTGCTAGTTGAGCAAGATGCTCACTTCTTAGGTAGTGGGAAATATCATGTAATGCCACCTCGGTCAGGTTTTCAATCACAGCAGGTGATACCTTTAAAAACTCTTTTCCATCAGCGCTAAATGTGGCGATCCCATCTCTACTAAGCAGGCGATATTCGGTCTTATCCTCACCGATTGGCAGTAGATCTTGGTAGGAAAATTCTGGGGCCATGGGATAAATCTAACCACTTCACCTATCAATTAGGATGGGCACATGAGCGCGGTGAGTGAAAAACGGGTATTACTTGCAGCACCTCGTGGCTACTGCGCAGGTGTTGATCGAGCAGTTATCACAGTTGAAAAAGCATTAGAGCTATATGGCGCACCGGTATATGTAAGAAAGCAGATAGTTCACAACAAGCATGTAGTTGCAACACTTGAAGCAAAGGGTGCGATATTTGTAGAAGAAACTGATGAGGTACCAGAGGGAAAGTTAGTTGTCTTCTCAGCTCATGGTGTTTCACCTGCTGTGCATGAAAGCGCCGCTGCTAGAAATCTAAAAACAATTGATGCTACCTGTCCATTAGTTACAAAGGTTCATCATGAAGCACGCAGATTTGCCGCAGATGATTACGATATTTTATTAGTAGGACATGAAGGACATGAAGAAGTCGATGGCACAGCGGGTGAGGCGCCAAATCATGTGCAGCTAGTTGATGGCATTGAAAGTATAAAAAATATAAAGGTAAGGGATGAAAATAAAGTAGCTTGGCTATCACAGACCACATTAAGTGTGGATGAAACTTTAGCAACTGTGGCAGAGCTTAGAAAAAGATTTCCTAATTTAATTGATCCACCAAGTGATGATATTTGCTACGCCACACAAAATCGCCAAGTTGCTATTAAAGAGATTGCACCTAAATCAGATTTAGTGTTAGTAGTCGGATCAACAAACTCATCTAACTCAGTTCGCTTAGTTGAGGTTTCACTTGAGTATGGCGCAAAAGCTGCTTATCTAATTGATTATGCTGCAGAAGCAAAGGATGAATGGCTAGAAGGTGTTTTAACAATTGGCGTTTCAAGTGGGGCCTCTGTGCCAGAGATTTTAGTTAAAGATTTACTCACATGGCTTGCAGATCGAGGTTTCTCAAATGTTGAGGTAGTAACTGCTACTGAGGAGCACTTACTATTTTCCTTACCTGTTGAGTTAAGGAAAGATTTAAAAGCCGCTAGTAAGTGAAGAATCTGCCTGATTTCTTTTTTTATACCAAATGAACCAAGCGATAGCTGCCCCGGTTAGTAAATAAAAAGATACAGAGGCAAGACCTGCTACTAAGTCAATTAATAACTTAGTTGGCACAAATGAGCCACCTCCTACAGTTGGCATCAAAATAATTGATGAGATAAGTAGTGATACAGGTGGGGCAACTGCTGTGACATATGCAGTTCCGGGCCGGCCTAAATAAATTGCGCCAAAGAAGGCAATCCAAATGGCTAGGCAAGTAATAATGCCAAGTGATGAACGAAGAGCTAATTCGATTGCCTGAAATAAAAAGATAACTAAAAACTGCAAAATAACAACACCTGGCTTAGTTAAGCCTGGTCCTTTAATTGGTGAATTAATTGGCAGATTACTCATCTTTTCCACCTTCAATCTCCTCTACCTCAATAAAGTCATCATCACCAGAAATACTTCTAAGCTCACGAACTGCGCCCGGTGATTCTGGATACTCAATTGCTAATTTTTCTTTATCACCTGAGACACCTAAGTTATGAATTCGCCGAGCTGGGCTTAAGACAGTTTTTTCTGCAGTTGGAATTAAATCTTCATAAGCTTTAGCAGTTGATGAGATTGCTTTACCAACGGCCACAATCTTGCCGTGAAGTAATGTGATATTTTTTAAGAAAGTATTTGCTACCTTTTGAATTTCATCAGCGTTATCAGCTAATTTATTACGGGTGAAGATATATCCAATGGTGCGAAGTAGCGCCATCATTGAAGTTGGCGTTGCAACTGTCACATTTAATTTAAATGATTTTTCTAAAAATGCTGGATCAATACGAAGTGCTTCAGCAAGTAAGGTTTCAAATGGCACAAATAAAACAACAAAATCAGGAGAGCCAGCTGACTTGTGATAGCCGCGCTTAGCCAAGGCCTCAACATGTTTTAACAAGTCCTTACTGTGCTGGATAAGAAAAGCATCTCGCTCACTTTCTACCTGTGTACCAAATGCATCTAAGAAGCGATCAAATGGAAATTTTGAATCAATAAATATTGAACTGCCCCCCGGCATCTTCACCGTTATATCTGGAATACCTGATGAATCAGCATCTGTTGTTGATTTTTGTCTGCTGTATTCATGTCCTTCACGAAGACCTGCTGACTGCAAAAGCAGCTCTAGTTGTGCCTCACCAAATTTTCCTCGCGCCTGACTATTTGAAAGTGCGCCAGCAATTTTCTTTGTTTCATCAAAGATTGATTCACTAGCCCGTCTCATCTCATTAATTGTGGTCTCAAGCTTTGCCTCTGCTTCAGTTCGAACCCGATTAGCTTCATTGGATTGAATAGATAATTTTTCAACGGTTGATTTCATCGCACTTAACTCAGCGGTTAACTTAATTGAGCTCTCAGTCTTACTTCGCTCAGCTTCTAATTGTTTTTTATAATCTTCTAATAACGCGCCATCATTGCCAGATGATTTATGGCGCAGGGCAGATACTAGATACCCAATTCCAGCACCTGCTGCTAAACCAATAATTAAGGCGGTAATTGAGGCGGGCATGGGGTTATAGTGGCATTAACTGCTGACAATCTTGCGTAGGCTTTACCCCTCGTGAGCCTTTCAATCGGAATCGTCGGTCTGCCAAATGTGGGTAAATCCACCCTGTTTAACGCCCTGACCAAAAACAATGTCTTAGCTGCTAACTACCCATTTGCCACTATTGAACCCAATGTTGGCGTGGTGGGAGTACCAGATACCAGGTTGGCAGTTCTTGCAAAAATTTTTAGCTCAGAAAAGATTTTGCCAGCGGCAGTCTCATTTGTTGATATTGCCGGAATTGTTAAGGGAGCTTCTGAAGGAGCAGGACTTGGAAATAAATTCTTAGCAAACATCAGAGAATCTGATGCGATCTGCCAAGTGATTAGAGTTTTTAGAGATGGTGATGTAGTCCACGTTGATGGCGATGTTAATCCGGGAAAAGATATGGAAACAATTAATACTGAACTTTGCTTAGCAGACCTGCAAACCTTAGAAAAAGCTATCCCACGTCTTGAAAAAGAGGTTAGGACAATTAAAGAGAAGGTTCCGGTTTTAGCAGCGGCTAAAGAAGCTGCTGAAATATTAAATAAAGGGCAGTTGCTGCGAGGAAGTAAGGTTGATATTGACTCAATTCTAGAGTTGCAGTTGTTAACTGCTAAGCCATTTTTATATGTATTTAATGTCGATGCTGCTGAGTTATCAGATAATAAATTAAGAGATGAGTTAGCGGCGCTGGTAAAACCGGCGGAGGCAATATTCTTAGATGCAAAGACTGAGGCGGAATTAGCTGATTTAGATGATGCAGATGCGCTGGAATTACTTAAATCAATCGGATTAACTGAGCCAGGACTGAGCACATTAGCAAGAGTTGGATTTAATACATTAGGATTACAGACATATCTCACCGCAGGGCCTAAAGAGGCCAGGGCGTGGACGATTCATAAAGGTGATACCGCACCGGCTGCTGCTGGTGTTATTCACACTGATTTTCAAAAAGGATTTATCAAGGCTGAAGTTGTGGCCTTTGATGATTTAGTTACTGCCGGATCAATGGTGCAAGCCCGCGCCAATGGCAAGGTAAGAATGGAAGGCAAGGATTACGTAATGGCCGATGGAGATGTAGTGGAGTTTAGGTTTAATGTCTAAAAAACAAGCACACTTAAAAGATCTGCCAGTTAAAAAACGGGAGAACCTTAGAAACGTAGCAATTATTGCTCACGTAGATCATGGCAAGACCACATTAGTTGATGCCATGCTTTGGCAATCTGGCGCTTTTGCTGCGCACAAAAAACAAGATGAAGGCCAAGACCGAATGATGGATTCAATGGATCTTGAGCGCGAAAAAGGAATTACTATTTTGGCAAAAAATACTGCAGTAAAACGCGGAGATACGATTGTAAATATTATTGATACGCCAGGGCACGCTGACTTTGGTGGCGAAGTTGAGCGCGGTTTAGAAATGGTTGATGGCGTTATCTTGTTAGTAGATGCTTCAGAGGGTCCACTGCCACAAACTCGTTTCGTACTTCGTAAAGCTCTGCAAAAGAATCTTCCAGTTATTTTGTTAATTAATAAAGTAGATCGACCAGATTCACGTATTGCAGAGGTAGTAGATGAGGCGTACGCGCTATTTTTAGATTTAGATGCAAATGAAGATCAAATTGAGTTTCCAATTGTTTACGCATCCGCTAAAGCAGGAAGAGCATCTCTTGAGCGACCAGCAGATGGTGGTATGCCTGATAAAGAAAACTTAGATGTTTTATTTGACACTATATTTTCGGCAATTCCAGCTCCTGTTTATCATGAAGGCGCACCACTTCAAGCACATGTAACAAACTTAGACTCCTCACCATTTTTAGGCAGGCTTGCACTTTGCCGAGTTCGCGAAGGAGTTATTAAAAAAGGTCAATCAGTAACTTGGATTAAAACTGATGGCTCAACTGAGCGAGTTAAGGTATCTGAGCTATTAATTACTGAAGCACTAGAGCGAGTTCCAGCACTTGAAGCACATCCTGGCGACATCATCGCAGTTGCTGGAATTGAAACTATTACCTTAGGTGAAACCCTTGCTGATCTAGAAAATCCACATGCACTGCCATTAATTATCGTTGATGAACCAAGTATTTCTATGACCATTGGTATTAATACCTCACCCCTAGCTGGAAAGAGTGGAAATAAGTTAACTGCTCGCCAGGTTAAGGGTCGCCTTGATGCAGAGTTAGTTGGAAATGTTTCACTTAGAGTTTTAAATACTGAAAGACCAGATACCTGGGAAGTGCAGGGGCGAGGTGAGCTACAACTTGCAGTTTTAGTTGAGATCATGAAACGTGAAGGATTTGAGTTAACCGTTGGTAAACCACAAGTTGTTACCAAAATTGTTGATGGCAAAGTGCATGAGCCGATGGAGCGATTATCAATTGACGCACCTGAGGAGTACTTAGGAGTTATCACTCAATTAATGGCGCTACGTAAGGGCCGAATGGAGCAGATGGTTAATCACGGAACTAGTTGGATACGTCTTGATTATCGCGTGCCATCTCGTGGGCTAATTGGTTTTAGAACTGAGTTTCTAACTGAGACAAGAGGAACAGGATTACTTCACCATGTATTTGATGGTTATGAAGCCTGGCATGGTGAGCTTCGCACTCGCTCAACTGGTTCTTTAGTATCTGATCGAATTGGAACAGTAACTAGCTACGCACTTTATGGCACGCAAGATCGCGGATCAATATTTGTTGAACCAGGTGATGAAGTTTATGAAGGCATGGTAATTGGTGAGAACTCACGAAGTGAAGATATGGATGTTAACTGCGTTAGAGAAAAGAAGTTAACAAACATGCGAGCATCCGGTACTGATGAATCTGAGCGATTAATCCCTGCTAAGAAATTAAATATGGAGGGCGCCCTTGAGTTTTGTCGCGAGGATGAATGTGTTGAGGTAACACCAGCAGTAGTTCGAATTCGAAAAGTTGTCTTAGATGGTTCAACTCGGGCAAGGCAAACCTCAAAAAACAAGCGAGCTAACGAGAACGCTTAAGCATTTTCTAGCGCAAAAGCAGTTATTGTCAGCCCGCTAGCGTTAAATTAGGCCGTGGCCGCCGGTAAAAATACTCCAGAGTTAAAGCTAGTTAGAACTAAATTTGAAACTGACTTAATCTCAGATAACCAATTAACAGAGCAACAAAAACAGGTAATAAATCATCGAGGTAGCCAACTATTAGTTTTAGGCCCCGCCGGTAGTGGCAAAAGCAGCACATTAATTAAAGCAATCACAAATCGAATTAATAATGGCGAAGATCCGAATTCAATACTTGCAATAACTTATGGGCGATCTAGTGCAAGTAAATTACGTGATGAAATTGCATCAGCAAATCCAGAAAAACATACAGTAAATGAGCCGATTGCTAGAACATTTCATTCAATTGCTTTCCTAATTTTAAATGATCAATTAGCAAGTAGCGATGGTGTTGATAAAAAATATGTTCTACTTTCAGGTGCTGAACAAGATGCTCAGATTAGGCAGCTTTTACTACTTGATGCACAAAACCCAAGTGCAACCACTTGGCCAGTAGATTTAATTCCAGCACTAACAACAAGAGGCTTTGCAAAAGAATTACGTGAATTTATTTCTCGAGCAACAGAGCGAGGATCCTCGCCAGCGGAGTTAAAAAAGTATGCCGCTAAGTATGGTCAAAAATACTGGCCGCCAATCTGTGATTTTTGGCAGCGCTACTTAGAATCTATGGCCCTACGAGATAGCACAACCTCAGCATCACTTAATCGAATAGATCCAAGTGAAATCATAATTACAGCCCTTGAAAAACTTGAAAGTAATTCAGCCCTCCTTGATAAATATCGTAAATTATTTAAAGTTATTTACGTTGATGAGTTTCAAGAGTCAGATAGAGGACAGCGCAAATTACTACAACTTCTAAGTGGGCAAGAGTTAGTTATTTTCGCAGATCCCGCATCTACAGTTGGCAGATTTAGGGGAGCGGATCCAGATAATTTACTTACTGATCTAGAAGAGTTTGGTATTAAAAATAAAATTACACTCACTACTACCTATCGCAAATCTGGTGAGCCAAATATTGCACTATTAACTAGCGTAAGTGATGAAGCTAATTACATCGCTCATCAATTTAGATCTGCTCATTTGTTAGAAGGTGTGCCATATTCACAAATGGCAGTAGTTCTTAGATCACCTGGCGCCCAAGTTTCAGCATTGGTTAGGGCATTTGCCGCCAGTTCAATCCCAGTTGAAATTGATGCCGCCGCCCTATCACTTGCAGATAATCCAGCGATTAAGCCAATAATTACGATAGCTCAAATTGCATTAGGTGAACTTAAATTAATTCCAAGTAATTGGGAGCAAATAGAGGAGTTACTTAAAAGTGAATTTGCCGGCGCTGATGCAATATCTATAAGGCAGATGAGAATTGCATTAACTAAAGAGCAGAAAAGTGAGGCAATAAAAAGCTCAACTGAGTTAATTTTAGATGCCCTCACCGCTCCCACAACAGATCTACCTTGGGAACAGTTAATTAGTCTTAAGCGAATTAATGATTTAATTAAAGAAGCTAAAAAGGTTTTAAGTAAATCACAAGATATTTCAGATTTATTGTGGAGTATTTATAGTAATGCTAAAAATTATGAAGGTGAATTGATTTCTAACTACTGGCGAAGCCAGGCGTTAAGCGGTGGTGGGCGTGGTGTGATTGCTGATCAAAAATTAGATGCATTAATTACTTTATTTGAAGTAGCACGCCGCTTTAGTGAGCGAATGCCAGGAAGTAAACCTGCCTTATTTATTGATCAATTATTAGGTGAGAAAATTTTGGCAGACAGTATTACTACCTCTGCTCAGCGCGATGAGGTAGTTAAAGTTATGACTGTTCACTCTGCAAAAGGTTTGCAGTGGCGATATGTAGCACTTGCTGGCATGCAAGAGGGTAATTGGCCGAACTTAAAGCAACGCGGTTCTTTGCTTGGTAGTGAGAGATTAGTTGAAATATTTCGCCATGGCATAAGTAATCCAGCTCAGTTAGAAGCAATATCAGCTTCTGGTTTAGCTGAAGATGAGCGAAGATTATTAAATGTTGCACTTTCCAGAGCTAGTGAGAAGATCTTTATTACTGCAGTATTACAAGAAGATAACCAGCCATCTAGTTACTTTGATAAATTTGCTGGTGAGCAGACTCAAATAACCCAAACTCAAAGAGCAATAACTCAACCCGCTCTAGTTGCAACACTTCGCTCAATTGCAAATAAAACAAGTGAAAAAGCAGAGCGAGATTTTGCTATTAGAGCTCTTAAAACCCTTGAAGTAAATGGTGTGAGTGCGGCAAATCCAAAAAATTGGGTTGGCGTAATTAATTTATCAACACAATTACCGGTCGTAACTAATGAGGAAGTACTAAGAATTTCACCAAGCTCACTTGAATCCTTTACCGAATGCTCACTTAAGTGGCTACTTGAACAAAGCGGTGGCAAAGATGCTGATTCAACTGCTCAAGTTTTAGGTACTGCAATACATGTGATCACTGCGCAATTAAAGGATGAACCTGATTTAACACTTGATCAATTAGAAGCAAAACTAAAAGGAGCCTGGTCATTAATTGATATGAATAAAGGATGGATTAAAGATTATGAATATCGCAGAGCTGCCAAAATGCTTGAAAAATTTTACAGTTGGAACCGTGAAAATAAGAA
>Ga0208360_1000305_pt1 | contig 12361 bp, 23 predicted proteins | sample LakMenE27Jul10ns_FD_150739 | JGI IMG/M metagenome (GOLD analysis project Ga0208360, IMG submission 150739) | Freshwater microbial communities from Lake Mendota, WI - 27JUL2010 deep hole epilimnion ns (SPAdes) | ecosystem: Environmental > Aquatic > Freshwater > Lake > Epilimnion/Euphotic zone ...
AGCATATACTTCAGGAACTTCTGACGGAATTTTTGTAACTATTGAATATATGACAAACAATGTCGATTATAGTATTGACATAGCAAATATAACAATGAACTAATATAAAATAATATGAAACAAATACAACCAATTAGCATTTGGGTAAACGGGCAACAAGCAACCGCAACCCTTTTTAACTTAATTATCATAAATGATAACTTATTAAATAGTGCAACATTCTATTGGCAATTATTAGATGCAGACGCTTCAAAACTTGCAGACGGAAATTTAACAATGGGCGAACCTGACTATGATGTATGGGGTGCAAGTTCAGACATTAATTTAGCGGCGTACGAATGGGCGGCAACAAAATTAAATATTACCTTAGCTTAATCAAACCTTAAAATAAAAATCTATGACAAACGAACAAGCACTTAGCGTAATTAAACAAGTATTAGACGCTGCAAGTAAAGGCGGTATTTTTGAAAATATGGACGCAAGTTTTTTAGCGGCTAATAGTTTTAATATTATTTCAAGAGCAATCCTAAAAGATGATAAAGTAGAAAATGATGCAAACGGAATTGATAATTAGTGTTTTTACATTCGTAGCGGTTGCCAGTGGTTTTTATTTTACCACTAAAAGCCGTTTAGATAAAATTGAAAAAGATTTATTCAAGCACAATAATACTAATACTGAAATATTAGACCGATTGGCACGAATTGAAACAAAACTCGATTTTTTTACTAAAAAATAATGTATAAGATTTTACTTTACACTAAAAGGAAGGCACAACAATTAAATGTGATTGTTTTGCCAAGCGAAAAAATCAATAAAAAAATTGATGTTTATGATGTGTATGGAAATTTTATTGTAAGTATTGGGGATAGAAACTATTTAGATTATCCCTATTATTTGAAATATTGCGGTAAAAAAATTGCAGATGAACGCCGTAAGGCATATAAAATTAGACACGAAAAGGACAGGCATATAAAAGGCAGCGCCGGATATTATGCAGACCAATTATTATGGTAACTAAAAATAATTTTATGTTTAAAAATTGGAAAACAAGCCTATTTGGTTTAGGCACTTTAATCACTGGTGTAGCAACGATCATTAAGGGCGATATTCCGGGCGGTGTAACCGCAATTTTAACCGGTTTGGGTTTAGTAGCCGCAAAGGATAGTGATATTAACCTAAACAATAGAAAATAATGACAACCACAACAAAAATTATAGTTGTGGCTGCAATTGTTTTATTACTTACAACGGCAACCGCTATGGGAGTTTCTGCAAAGGGTTTGAACTTTATTAAAGATTTTGAAGGCGAACGCCTTAAATCTTATCGTGATACTGGTAATATTTGGACTATTGGATATGGCACAACGTACAACCACGATTTAAAACGAAAAATTCAGGAAGGCGATACAATAACAAGAGAAACGGCTTTACGTTGGTTAAGATTAGACGCCGGGAAATTTGCCACTGGCGTTAAAAAGCTCGTTAAAGTACCCATTAATCAAAATCAATTGGATAGTTTAACTTCTTTTGCCTATAATTTAGGGTTGGGAGCGCTTCAAACATCAACTTTATTAAGAAAATTAAACGCCGGAAGTCCTAAAAGTGAAGTAGCGGCGGAGTTCCTAAAATGGAATAAAGGGCGTAATTCAGCCGGAATACTAGTAGTAATACCGGGTCTAACAAGACGCCGTGAGGCTGAAAAAGAACTATTTTTGTTATAGATAGGGTTAAATACAAGCAAGTAAGGAAAAACCCCCGAAATTTCTATTTTGGGGGTATTTTTTTGCCCTATATTTAAATTTATTTGGTGGTTTCAATTATTTATATATAATTTTAGCCTACAAAACAAAAAACCCTATCTTATGACATTTAACACCGACCAAAAAATTTTGGGTCAAATTGCCAGTGCGCAATCCAAAATTCAGCGTTTAGAGGCGCTGCGCTCACTTACCCCATTCGAACAAGTTACAATCTTCTTTTATGGTTCAGGGGGAAAATTCTTATCCGTTAATGAAAACGATATTCCGTTTGATTTAGCATTTGAAATTCGTATTTTAATTGATGCTTCAATTGAGCATTATAACCACGAAATTAAAATGTTGGAAAATTCGTTTCAATGAAAAAATTACTAATAAAATTTATTGCAATAGTATATCTATTTGTTGTGTCTATTCCGCTCACAATAATAGTTTACTTATTAACCTATTTTATATCTTTTATTCTTTACTTCAAAAAACAAAAAAAAAATGAAAAACGAGTATCTACAATCCCTTCTGAATGGTTATGGCTCAATGAACGCCGTAACGAACAAAAAAAATGAAAAACAACCCGATTATCAAGGTTGGGTAAAATTAGACGGCAAGTTTTATGAGGTTGCCGGTTGGGTCAAATTTGGCAAATCAAACAACAAATTTTTATCAATTTCAATTCAAGAAAAAAACCCTTTCCAAAATGAGCAAGACAAAACAATCTAAAACTTTGCACAATGCTTTTTTACTTAATATTTGCACTACTGATGATGAAATTGTAAGGGTTGTAAATATTGAGCCGCATGAGGTTAATTTAATGAAAGAATTAATTACCGACATTTACGAAAATCAATCCGGCGGAGTTACTATCCGTCTATCTTTAAAATCTAAATACATAAAAGATGAAATTCATTAACACCGATACCGATTATAATGTTTATTATAAAATAATAGATATAGAGGGTTATTCATTTATTTTTTTTAGTACTCAACAAAATATATTAGAAAATGGAATAAATGCAATTTATCCAGCGTGTTATAACTCTATAAATGATGCATCAAAAAAATTTATAGAATTTTGTAAAGATTATAAATCTAAATATTAATATGAAATATCAAACTAATGCACCGGCTTATCCGTGTATGCCAATTAAAGATGAATTTGGCAGAATTATTGCAGCCATTCCCGGCTTTACTAAATATGAGCAAGTCCTTTTATCAATTGTATGTGCAAAGGAAGGTAATAGTAGAACCGGCTTTAAAGATAACCCTTCAAATATTATGAAAGAGGCTCAAATTTTAACTGATGAATATTTTAAAACCCTTCAAAAATTACAAGATGCAAAAGAAGATACCTCAAATGTTATTCAAATGTAGTAATGAAATTCAGGCTTTAATAGTGTTTATAATTGCACTATTTTTATTTGGCTTTATTCAAAATATTTAATGGAACAAGACAAGACAATAACCCTACCCGAAAAATTAGCCAAAAGAAAATACAACCCCGATTTTATCCCCCCAAAAGACCAGGTAGTATTCACAATTAGCGAATTACCGATTGGCGTTATTCAAAACTTTATAATTTTGTCAGGCGTAGCAAAGGCGGGGAAATCTACTTTCCTCGCTGCCGCTATTTCCAGTGCTTTTATGCCGGGCGATATGTTTGGTATGAAATTTCGTTTTCCGGAAGGTAGGCGCAAAATTGCTTATTTTGATACCGAGCAATCCGAATACGATTTTTTTAGACAAGTTAATAAAATTAAAAACTTTGCCGGTATTAATGGCTTACCCGAATGGGCGCACTTCTATTCCGTTCGTGAGGATAACCCCGATGAAATTAGGGCTTTAATTGAAACTTATTTAGAAAATAACCCTGAATGCCCGGTTGTTATAATAGACGGAATTTTAGACCTTATTTTTGATTATAACAACGAAGTTGAGAGCCGCAAACTTGTTAATTGGTTTAAGAAACTTACAAAAATTTATAATTGTCTATTTATTGGCGTTTTGCATCAAGGCAAAGGGTTGGGAAATCAAACATTAGGACATTTAGGTTCAAATTGTGATAGGTGGGCAAGTTCTACATTGGAAGTAGTAAAAGACAAAGAAAAAAAGACCTTTACTTTGCAACCTCGTTTCCTTCGAAGTTCGGAAGATTTTGAACCGGTTGTCTTAATGAATTATGACAACCAGTGGCGTCAAATTGATAGCATTAAAGAGCCGGAAAACACAAACAAAATAGATCCCGTGAATTTTAATGAAATGAACCACAAAAAAATGATTTTGCAAATATTGGCAATTGAAAAACCTTATAAAGATATAATTTCGGAAATTCAGGAAGTAACCGCAAAGGGTACGAATTACGCAAAAAAACTTTGTAAAATATGGATTGAAAAAAACCTAATAACAAAAAACTATAAAAATGATTACCAAAAGAACTTTTAAAAAGTTTTTAGTTGAAATGCTAAAAAGCGGTCTTATTAAAATGGTTAAAGTAAATAATCAAATAAGATTTAAGTACAATGACACAATTTTAACCAAAAGTGATATTGAATTTTTGATGTTAGCGTACAAAAAAAAACCGGTTAAATAAATTAACCGGCTTAGACAAAACAATGATTACCCTAACCATTATTTCATTCACTTACCACACAAAAATATGAAAAATACTTATTCAACAATTGTTTTTTTTGAACCTGAATTAAATATATCCCCCCGAAAATATAGGAAGGTAACAAATTTGGATAGTTTTGCCGATTTTTGCCGTAATTCAGGCGCAAAATACATAAACGTATACGAGAAGTCCACAAAACGATTTTATTGCCGCATTTGGCTTAAAAACCCCCATTAACAAGCACAATTCCCCCCAAGTGCAAAGAACCGGTTTAAAACCCGGTTTTTTTGTGCCTATACACTTGATTATAGGATAGGTTTATTTTTAAAGGTGTAAATGAATGAATGTGTAAGAAATTAAACCGGTTTAAGTGGTTTAAAATAGGTGGTTTAAATTTTATCTTCGCGCCTACAAGCGCGAAGATATAAATTTTTAAACTAAAAGTTTAACCAACGCACACATTTTTTAAAAAATTTTTGTTTTTTAGTAAAAAACCTTAATTTTGATAATATGGTAGCTAAAAAATGGATTGGTTTGTTACTGGGAGCGGGTGCGATATACTGGATATTTAATAAGTTCAGGTTTCAGCAATCCCTTACATATATTCCTACCCGAATTAAATTAGGGGGGAATGTTTTGAACCCTGAAATTACATTAGGGGTTAAATTATTCAATCCTACAAATGTTTCAACCACATTTGGAAATTTAGATGCTGAATTATTTTTAGAAAGTGGGCAGAAGGTTGCCGATGTTACTTTTAATGAATTAATTAATATTCCGGGTAATTCGGAAAAAGAATTAAATATAGTTGCAAATACTTCTTTATTGAATTTAGTTAATACGGCAAGTATTTTATTCACATCAAAACAATTAAATTTTGTTTTGAAGGGTAGCGCAAATATTGATAGAGTTCCTTTACCTTTTATTATTAATTATAAGTTCTTTGCATAGTAAAAATTTCATACTACAAAAGTTAAGTCCGTTTAAGAACTATAAAAAAGTTATTACAACCGACCAAAGCACAAAAGACATTGTTAATGGTATCATTGATACCCATTATAAATGGGATAGTGAGTATGACAAAATAAGTCAATATTTTGTAGGTGCAGATGTAGAAGAAACGGCTAAAAATGTATGGGAGTTTTTAAAAAACAATGTACCATACTACATCGAAAGTTCTGAGCATCAGACCCTAAGAAGTCCGGCAGCTATTATTTCAATGCCTGGGGACTGCAAAAGTTACTCGTTAGCAATAAACGGCATCTTTTCAAGTTTAGCAAGAAAAGGAATTATGAATGTACCGATTGCTTATCGTTTTGCAAGTTATAAAGAAGGTGTAAAAGAACCCGGACACGTTTTTTCAGTTTTATATCCGGGAACTAAAAATGAAATATGGATAGACCCAGTATTAGATAGATTTGATGATAAAAGTAAACAACCAACATTTTTTAAAGATAAAAAAGTAAAAATGAGTTTAATAGCATTAAGCGGAGTAGATAATAACTATTCAGCAAAAGCAAAATTTAATGAAATGTCAGCTTATCGGGATCAATTGGTTCGTGATAGGGATAGGCTTTTAAATAGCGGAAAAATTAAGTCAGGGGGTTCAAAAGAATTAGAATATAAAGTAGCTATTAATAAAGTTACCAGAGCGTTACAAGATATGCCGCAAATAAGCGGGTTTTTTGATAATTTTTTTGCAAGTAGTCAAAATCAAGATAATCAAAATAATTTTAGAGAAAATTTACAAGCTACCGGTACCGGTATTTTAGTACAAGGCGGTAAGGAAGTTTTAAATGCTTTATTAACAAAAGAAGGTGTAACACCTGATTTTTTTAGTCAATTCCCTTTTTTAACTGCATTTGATAATAGTACTTTTAAATGGAAGTCAAGAATGCCACTATTGGTTAAAATGACACCTAACCAACGTGTAGCGTTTTATATTCAAAAAATGCAAGACAATGCAGAATTTGAAGATGCCCCACAACAATATTTTGAATTATTTGGTAGAGCGTCTGGAACTAAAAGCGGAATTAGTGATGTAGGGCAAGTTAGTAAAGATGTAGCGCAATTATTTAATGATACATTAAATCAAAAGTATTTTCAGGGTAAAAGCGTTTTTAATGTAAGAGGTGTACCACGAAATAGAACTGATTATTCAATAAATACTTTAATAAGTAAAGCGCCATTAAGTTCGGGAACTGGTGGTTCAGGAACTCAAAAAGCCGGAATGAATATTGCATTGACATTAGGTTTAGTTGCCGGAGCGTTTTTATTAGTTAAATCATTCGCAAAAAAATAATACAATGACCGCAGCACAAAAAATAGCAAAAGAAAAATTTAAAAAGGCAATAGCTATCCGCAAAAAAACGGGTGTTTCATTAAAAGAAGCATTTGCAGAAGTTTACGGAAAGAAAAAAGTAGGCGCAGTAAAAAAGAAAAAAGCGGCTAAAAAAGTTGTTAAGAAGTCAGCGCCTAAAAAGGCTGCAAAAAAAGTTGTGAAAAAGGCAGCGACTAAAAAAGCGGCTAAAAAGGTAGTACAAAAAACTAAACCAAGATATTCGGCAGAAAAACATACAAATTGGGCAACTATTCCGGCACATAAACGCCGCGTAAATGGAATGGAAAACCATAAAGACACTAAAAGTCATAATGTAAATATTAGGGTTGTATCAGGAATTGATAAAAATGTAATTTCACAAAATCGAATGATTTTAAGAAAGTATGATGATACTAAAAATGAAATTGCAAAACAAGAACAATATTTAATAAATTGGAATTTTGCATTAAAATCAAATAAAGGTTTTCCGGCTAATATAAAAATTATAAAAACAAGAATATCAGAAATTAAAAAATTAATTACTGAATTAAAAACACACGCAAAAGAATTAAAAAAACTTATTTAAATTTTTCTAACAATAATTAAAAAACAAAAAAATGCGTAGAAAATCGTACAAAAGAAAAAGCGCACCAAGACGCAGACGTAAGATGTCAGGTATTGGCGCAGTAGGTTCAACCGCTATGAGCGTTGCCTATACAATTGCGGGTGGTGTTGCCGCTCAATTAGTAACTAAATTTGTTCCAATTGCGAACGAAAAAATCAAAGCGGCTATCCCAGTTGCAGTTGGTTTAGTTCTTCCACGTTTTGTTAAAGGCGCTGCCGGTCAGGGTCTTGCAAATGGTATGGTTGCGGTTGGTGGTATCAAATTAATCCAATCATTTGGCGTTCTTAATGGTATTGGTGCGGTTGCATCTGATAGCGATTATAAAACTCCAATGATTGCAGCGATGTATAATCGTGAAGGATTAGTAGATACTTCGTATATGACCCCATCAATTGCCGGTTTAGACGAGGAATGTTAATTCATTCATTTACACCTTTAATAAAAAAATTAAAAAACTAAAAATTTATAAAAATGGCTAGCCAAGTAGGTCAAAGAATGACGTTCGAGAATGCTAAGGCACTTGTGCGTTCGTTAGGTTATAGTGTAGACCATGCAAAAATTACACAATCTTATTTAAGAAGTGAAGTAGCATTATCTACTTCAAGCGCAAATTATCACATTCCAGTATTAGTAAATGATACGCAAAATGGAGCTGTAAGAGTAAACGAACGCCGTTTAAATCTTCAAGACATTTTCGTAGCTACTGAATGGAGTATTTTATTTGGTATTGGTTCAGCAACTACAACCAACGCAAAATTATATTCTTATCCAAATAGTACTGCATTTACAGGTACAAGTGATGATGATCTATGGAGTTTATACAATGGCTATTTATCATTGTCAATTAACAATGATTTAGTAGTACCGGCGTATGATGTATTCCGTAGCTATTTTGTTCCACAAACGCAAGGCGGTGTTGGTGTTACTGCACAAACAATTTTCCCAGTAGACCAATTTGATGCAAGTCAAAATTCATTCTACCCGGTTGAGCCTGGTATTGTTATGAATGGTGCTGCAAATATCAATTTCCAATTGATTGCCGGTGGCGCTCCTGCTACAATTACTGCAAATAGTTTTATTTGCGTACAACAACGCGGGTTGCTTCTACAAAATGTTACAACAGTTAAGTAATTGTTTTGTAAAATATAGTTTGGCTAACTATAAAAGCCGCGCAGGTGGGGGCGCAATTGCCCCACCCTATTTTATTATTTTTAAAAAAATTGTATGAGAATAAAAAGGTTTCAAGGGTTGGAAGTACCAGTGCAAACTGGCTCGACCCTTACAAAGTTCTTTTTTGCGGACCAGCCTCAATTGAGGTCAGCCCACATACAAGCTATACAAGTTTACAATATTAACGCAACCCCGTTTAGTATTTTGTCAGGTTTACCCGGCGTAACTGATGCCGATTTAAGTAAATCTTATTTGACATTATATCAAGGCGATTTACAATTGATTTATCAATTGCCACTGGTTGCACTATCTAACATTGTAAAAGGAAGTGGAGCTTATGTGTTTGAGTTACCGGAAATGAATGACCAAGATATTAGCTGGACTAAATCTTATATTAGCCTACCGACTGCATTAGCAACTACCGGTGTGGCTTATTCATTTGGCGTTTATTATTATATGTAAAATCTTATTTGTTATGGCAGCGTTTAGACCCGAAATATTTACAATAGATGAAGTCCTTAATTTTTACGATACCGCAGAAGGTAACGATTATAAAGTGTATGCCGGTGTGAACCCAAGTCCACAATATTTGCGTTATAATTTTAGCGGGGATAAAGAAATAGGGCGTCAGGAATTGCAAATGGCACTAACACAACTCCGCAACAATGTAGAAAACTATAATCCATACCTAATACAAGTTATTAGTGAGGAAAAAGTAAGTAAGGGTAGGAAAAAAGAGCCTATCCTTACTTCTATTTCATTCCAGTTAAATAGACCGCAACAATTTTTACCTATGAACCAAATGGGGAATGTTGGAAGTCCGAGAACTGAAATGTTATTAGAAAAATTAGTAGAACAAAATGCGTTAATGCAATCACGTTTAAGTGCGCTTGAAAGTATTGGCGAAATGGAAGAAGAAGAAGAAGTGGAGCAATCACCCATTAATGCTATGTTAAGCAATCCGGAATTACAACAAACGATTATTACGGCAGTTATGGGATTGGTTGGTAATATGTTTACAAAAACGGGTGCGCCTACCGGAATAGCGGGAATTGATGATACTGATGAGGCGTTGAAAATTTTACATTCTTTAATGGATAAGGGTGTAAGCATTGAGCATTTAAGAAAATTAGATGAAATGAACTCAATGAAATTAAAATCACTTTTAATGATGTTATAAAATGGCTCAAAGTAATTTTTTTAAGGATAACCAAAATTTAATTATCGGTGGGGTTGTTTTATATTTTGCATATACCAAAATATTTAAACCACTATCCGAAAGTTTTGGTTTAAGTAAAAGTGATGAGGAAAAAAATGTAGATAAGGAAATTACAAAGCCGGGTTCTGCATTCAATCCTAATTATTGGAGAAGTGTACCAAATGCACTTATTATAAAAAATGATGCGGTTAATAAATATATTGATACAATTTGGAATGCACCCGGATACTTTTATGATGATTTTGATGCTGTTTTAGGCGTTTTTAAATCACTTAAAACGCAAACACAAATATCTTATTTGGCATATAAGTTCAATGAAAAATATAAAAAAGATTTATTGAACTGGTTATTAGGTGGCACGTTATTATCTTATCCGGCTGATAGATTTAGCGCTAACCAAGTTAATCAATTGATTACATACGTTAATGGTTTAAAAAGAAGTTAAAATGAAAAATAAAGGCTTATCATTATTATTGTTATTATTAGGTGGTGCAGCAGTTTACTATTTTTATAAAAATGGTAAAAAGAAGTACAAAGGTTCGGTTATTGTAGATCCCTTAGATAAAGGGGAATTTGTACCAGATGTAGCAAGTTCAGTACAAGACGTAGTGATGCAATTGAATAGTTCCGAAAATGTTACAACGCCAATTTTGGAGCAAATAAGAGAAGTAAGTAAACCAAAAGAAATTGAAAGTTATCAATCTTTTTATGGTACTACTATAAGCGGAAAAAAAATGGGCGTTCCTTATTCTATTTAATTCATTCCTTACACCTTTAAAAATAAAAAAATGAGCAATTTTGAAATAAAAGCCGGTTTAATTCCAGTTGATATAAATATGATTACATACGATAGCAACGGATATATCACAACCGATTGCAATAGTATATTATTTGTTAATTACGGAACGAATGCCGTTCAAATTGATAGCATTGTTTTACAACAAAATCAAAGTTTTCAAATTGAAGGTAATGCCGGAGAATTTTTAACAACAAGATTGTTAGCAACATTTATTAACACTGGTGGTTCAAACAATTTAGTTTCAGTAAAGAAAAACTATCTAAAAAATGCCTAATATAGATTTATCAATATTAAACCAACGGCAAACACCGGCTTTTTTTGCCGACACGTTAGCTAATAGACCCGCCGCCGGATTTTTAGGTAGAATATTTGTATCAACTGATACATTTGCATTTTATCGTGATAATGGTACGGGTTGGGATTTAATAGGCGGTCCGGGAACCGGAACGATAACCGGTAGCGGAGCTGCCGGGCAAGTAACATTTTTTAATGGTACTTCAAGTATTGCCGGAGATAGTGGATTAACTTATAATGATGTTACAAACGCATTAACAAGTTTAGGAACTATAAAGGCAACAAATTATTATGTTGGAACGCCAAGCGATTTAACAAGAAGTTTTGCAGCAAAAGGAGATGCAAATACGGTTGCTTTGTGGTTAGAAGAATATGGAAATATTGGTGCAGCACCTGATATTTTTATGTTTAAAGGACGTGGAACAAGTATTTCTCCAAGTGATGTTTTAGTAGGTGATAGCACAAGCGCAATTACAACAGGTGGTTATGTAAATGGGCTTTTAAATGGAAGTACAACATTATCAACACCAGTTGTAAATATTGATAATACAAATAATTATGCAAATAGTGATTTAGTATTACAACAAACATATAATTCAATAACTCCAAATGAAAATTTTAGAGTTAGGGCAATAGATGGTTATGTAGTAGCTTCAAATGGTGGTTTTGAAACTACCGGAAATATAAATTTATTTGCCGGTGCAAATAGTAGAAGAATAATTTTTGATGCAAACAATGGAGTTCCAAGAATTTTTAGTTTTAGAACTGGAAATTTACCACGTTGGGCGTTTAGAGTAGACGGAACTGAAAGTGGAAGTAGTAGCGGTTCGGATTTAGCAATTAGAAGATATGATGATGCCGGAACTTTTGTAGATGCTCCATTAAGTATTAATAGAGCCAGTGGGCAAAGTACATTTGCAAAAAAAGTTGTTATTGAAAATAATACTGGCGACCAACAATTGCAAATTGTTAGTACAACCGCTCCAAGTATAAGAATAGACAATTCACAAACGAGTGCAACTAAAAGAGCCGGTTTAGGTATTTCAACGGCAGCAAATAATTTTATTCAAGGTTCAGTTGATAGAGATTTTTGTATTTTCAATGGTAGTACAACGGCAAGTCCAATGTTATTTGGTATTTATGATGCCGGTACATCAAATACACAAGAGGCGGCAAGAATATCGGCAGCACGAAATTTTCTTGTTGGCGGAGTTGTCGATAATGGAAATAAATTACAAATTAATGGTAGTTTATATACACAGGGTAGAATTATAACTTCATACACTACAAATGAAGTTCAAAATGTAGTATCTGCAAATGGAAATGCTCAAGGGTCAGCACAAAAAAGAATTATAGTTAGACAATATTCTGTTGTTACATTGGGTAATAAATTAATTATCCCTTTTAATTCTCAAACAAACTTAAATTCAACAACAATTTGCAAAGTTTATGGACATTCTGCAAGATATAATAATAGGGATCCATTAGGTTTTGAAATTAATTTTTCAGTAGGTAGTTTAAATTTATTAAGTAATTTGACAAGTTGGGGGGGCGGTGGTAATTTTTTATTAG
>Ga0208360_1000307_pt1 | contig 12270 bp, 12 predicted proteins | sample LakMenE27Jul10ns_FD_150739 | JGI IMG/M metagenome (GOLD analysis project Ga0208360, IMG submission 150739) | Freshwater microbial communities from Lake Mendota, WI - 27JUL2010 deep hole epilimnion ns (SPAdes) | ecosystem: Environmental > Aquatic > Freshwater > Lake > Epilimnion/Euphotic zone ...
GTCGCCTTTGGAGTATTACTTGACACCATCATTGTTAGATCATTACTTGTTCCAGCGCTGGTTCATCAGATAGGACCAAAGATTTGGTGGCCTTCTAAACTACAGTTTGAAGATAAAAAAGTTAATCAACTAAAGCGGTAAGTGCTGCAGACACATGTGGATAAGCAAATTCAAATTTATTATCCATTAATACCTGCGGGATTACTTTTTTAGAACCTAAGACCTCGGTAGAAAAACCGCCCAAGACTGCCCGCAGAGCAAAGGCTGGGGCAGGAAATATTGCAGGGCGCTTCATAGCGAGAGCTAATGCGGCTGTGAACTCTTGATTAGTGACAGCATTAGGTGAAGTTAAGTTAACTGCGCCTTCAATCTTTGAGTTCATTAAAAACAGCATTGCTCTAATTTGATCATGCAGTGTAATCCAAGACCACCACTGCTTGCCTGAGCCTAATTTTCCACCAAGACCAAATTTAAATAATGGAATCATTCGTCCTAAGGCTCCACCGGTTGGATCTAGCACTAATCCAGTTCGTAACTTAATGGTTCTAACACTTGGAGCAAGATCAGCAACAGCCTCCCACTCACGGCAAACGATTGATAAGAAATCATCACCGCCACGATCTGTTTCAGTAACAGATCTATTTCCAGTCTCACCGTAGTAACCGATTGCGCTAGCAGAAATAAATACTTCAGGTTGTAATTTCTCACATGCGGCTGCAATTGTGGTTGTGCCAAGTAAGCGCGAGTTTAATATTTGAGAACGGTAAGCAGCTGACCATCTTTTGTCACCAACTCCTGCGCCAGCTAAATGAAATACCGCATCAACACCCTCTAAAGAGGCAAGATCAATTTCACCTTTAATTGGATCCCAACTGACTTCATCTGCAGTTCTAGGGGAGCGCCTTACTAGTTTTTTTACCTGATAGCCATCAAGTCTTAGTTGGCCAACTAGTGCGCTTCCGATTAAGCCAGAGGCCCCGGTTACTGCGATTGAAGTAATCTTTGGCAAATTACAAACCTAAATCAGATTCGAAGCGACCCTCTTCTAATCTTTCTTTTAGTGTTACTAAAAAGCGGGCAGCATCTGCGCCATCAACGACTCGATGATCATAAGAGAGAGCTAGATAAACCATTGAACGAATAGCAATAGTTTCGCCCCCATCAGTGTCTTTCACAACTGTTGGTCTTTTAACCACGGCGCCTAAACCTAGAATTGCTACCTGTGGTTGATTAATGATTGGTGTATCAAATAGCGCCCCACGTGATCCGGTATTAGTAATAGTAAAGGTGCCACCGCCTAGTTCATCTGGTGTTATTTTATTTTCTCTAGTGCGAGATGCCACTTCTGAGATTCGTCGCGCAATACCACCCATGTTTAAATCACCAGCATCTTTAACAACTGGTACTAATAATCCACGTTCAGTATCTACAGCAACACCTAAGTGTTCAGCGCCATGATAAGTAATCTGATCACCTTCAACTGATGAGTTTAAAACTGGATGTTGCTTTAATGCCTCACATACTGCAACAGCGAAAAATGGCAAAAAGGTTAATTTAACACCTTCTCTAGCTTCAAAAGATGCCTTAGCAGCGATGCGCAGACGATCGATCTTTGTTACATCAACTTCAACAACTGTAGTTAATTGAGCAGAAATCTTTAATGACTCAACCATTCGATCAGCAATTACCTTACGCAACCTTGACATTGAAACAGTTGTGCCTCGAAGTGGTGAAACAGCAATTGGCCCCGATTGAGAAGATGAAGTAGGTGTGTAATTAGATTGAGTTGAAGATAGAGAAGTGGCAGTAGGTGTAGCAGCTGCGCGGGGAGCGGCAGCTAAAATATCTTCCTTACGAATTCGCCCACCAACGCCAGTTCCAGTAATTGTAGAAAGATTAACGCCAGCTTCAGCAGCTAGTTTTCTAACAATTGGTGTCACATAAGCATCATCTGATCTAGTTGTGTTTACCTGTGCACTAATAACTGGGGCAGGGGCAACAACGGGAGCAGATGCAACTGGTGCTACTGCTACAGGTTTTTGTACAACCGGAGCTGCTACAACTGGTGCTACGGCTACCGGTTTTGGTTCAACAACAGGAGCGGGCGCAGCAACTGGCGCAGGTGCGGCAGCTTTTGCAGGGGATGAAGATTCATCAATTACAGCAAGTTCTGCGCCAACCGCCACAGTTGAATCAACTTGGACAACAATTTTTTGTAGTACTCCTGCAACTGGAGATGGAATCTCAGTATCAACTTTGTCGGTAGAAACTTCTAATAAAGGTTCATCAACTGCAATTTGATCGCCTTCTTTTTTAAGCCAACGGGTAACAGTTCCTTCAGTTACTGATTCACCAAGTGCTGGCATAGTTATTGAAAATGTCATATTTATTTTCTCCTAACCATGAGCATGTAGTGGCTTACCGGCCAGGGCTAAGTGTGCCTCACCCATTGCCTCAGACAAGGTTGGATGGGCATGAATGTGTTGGGCAACATCGCTAGCATCTGCTTCCCAGTTATAAATTAACTGTGCTTCAGCTAAAAGCTCACCGACTCTAGAGCCGACCATATGTATTCCCAAGATTGGTCCATTCTTCTTCGCAACTAATTTCACTGATCCAGCGGTCTTTAAGATATTAGCCTTTCCATTTCCAGCCAAATCATAATTTAATTCAACTACATCATGCCCAGCTGCCTTAGCAGCGGCGGTGGTAAGGCCAACGGATGCCACCTCAGGCTCAGAGTAGGTAACACGAGGAACACCATCATAATTAATTGCCCTTGGCTTTAAACCAGCGATCTCTTCAGCCACCAGAATTCCTTCAGCAAAACCAACATGGGCTAATTGCAGAGTCGGTATTAAATCTCCAACTGCCCAGATACCTGCCACATTTGTTCGGCATTTATCATCTACTAAAACATAACCGCGATCCATCTTTATGCCAGCTTCTTCATAACCTAAGCCAGAAGATACTGGGCCACGACCAACTGCTACTAATAAGATCTGCGCACTAAATTTTTTACCATCTTCTAAAGTAATTGTTACATCTTTCTTACCGCGTTCAGCAGATTTAAACTTAACGCCAAGCTCAAAATTAATACCACGTTTTCTAAATGCCCGCTCTAGTTGCTTACTTGATGATTCATCTTCGAGAGCTACCAAATGAGAAAGTCCTTCAACAATTGTTACTTCAGCACCAAATGATTTCCAGACTGAGGCAAACTCACAACCAATTACGCCACCACCTAAAACAATTACCGATTTTGGCACATAATCTAGATGCATCGCTTGCTCACTAGTCATTATTTGTTTGCCATCAATTTCAAGACCAGGTAATGTTTTTGGAAATGAACCTGTAGCTAAAATAATGTTCTTGCCGGTGTATTTTTCACCATTGGCTTCAACTGTATTTTTAGATATTAGCTTTCCAGATCCCTGCACATAAGTAATATTTCTTGATTTAACTAAACCTTCTAATCCTTTATGTAACTTTGAAACCACGCCATCCTTATATGAGTTAACTGCGCCCATATCCATTGAATGAAAATCTGCCTTAACGCCAAACTCACCAGCATGGCGAGTGTTATCAGCAATCTCACCAGCATGAAGTAGGGCTTTAGTTGGAATGCAACCTTTATGCAGGCAGGTGCCGCCAAGTTTTTCTTTTTCAATTAGTACGACTTTTTGACCTAGTTGGGATGCTCGAAGTGCTGCTGCATAGCCACCACTGCCACCACCGAGAATTACAAGATCAAAATCGGCCATGAGGTAATCCTTCCACAAAATTACTAGCTGCTAATACCTGAGAATTAATAAGCACTATGCCTGTGATGAAGCCAACTCAGCTAGGCAAAGCAGTGAGCGTAGGGCAATTCCAGTACCACCAACTGGTGTGTAGCCATGAGCGGTTTTCTCGTTAAATGCTGGCCCAGCAATATCAAGGTGCAGCCATGGAGTTTGTGGATCAATAAATTCCTTTAAAAATAATCCTGCCACCAACATGCCTCCCATTCGATCACCAATGTTTGCTAAATCTGCAATTGGTGAATCAAGTGATGCTCGAAGTTCAACCGGCAATGGCATTGGCCAAAATGATTCACCAGCAATATTGGCTGCAGTTAAAAATTGGCCACTAAAATTTTCATCATTTGTCATAACTGCAGATGTTCTACTACCAAGTGCAACAACTTGAGCGCCAGTTAACGTGGCAACATCAATGATTCCATCTAGGCCACCAGATTTCTTACCGACCTCAGCAGCTTTTACTAGGGCATCGGCTAAAACTAATCTTCCTTCTGCATCTGGGTTTAATACCTCAACAGTTTTACCACCATAAATAGTAATTACATCACTTGGTCTAGTAGCGGTATCGCTAACCATATTCTCAGCAAGGGGCGCCCAAGCATCAATAGCAATTGGAAGCTTTAACTGCGCAATTGCAAAGATGGCTGCAACAACAGCTGCTGCTCCAGACATATCTGCCTTCATCGCTTCCATGCCATTAGCTGGCTTAAGTGCAAGACCGCCGGTATCAAAGGTAATTCCTTTACCAACAAAGGCAAATCTCTTTTTAGCTTTGGCAGGTGAATAGGTTAGATGAAGAAGTCTTGGAGGATTAGCCGAACCTTGCCCTACGCCAATAATTCCACCGTAGCCACCTTTGCGAAGTGCTGCATCATTAAGTATTTCAACTTTTACTCCATACTTTGACGCTAATTTTTTAGTTCGAAGACAAAATGAATCAGGAGTTAGAGAGGATGGTGGAGTATTAATAAGATCTCTTACAAGAAAAGTTTGTTCGGCAATAATTTCTGCACGCTTCATAGCTGTTTTTGCTTGGGCGGTATTAGCAAAGCGGGTTACAACTGTTATTGATGAAAGTGGGTTCTTTTGAGCACCCTTGCTACTGCCGCGAAACTCTGTAAATGCATAGGAACCTAGTGCGGCGCCTTCAGCAATTGCAGCTATTTCTGCAACAGATTTGTGGGGCAAGGCAAAGCTTGCCGAGTCATTACCAAGTAAATGTCGAGAAGCGGCTCCAGCAGCTCTGCGTAAAAGTTCTGGACTAAAGTTTGATTCAATTTTTCCCAGGCCAGTAAAAACGATTAACTTATTTGATTTACTAGGTAATTTAATTACTTCATCAACCTCACCACTAGCGCCCATGTTAGTTAGTGTGGTGAGTAAGGCGGCGGTGTCTATTTGTGCACCTGTTGATTCTATTTGCAGTTTTTTGCCGATTAATCCAAGCCCAACCACCAAGATTTCACTATCTGCTCGTTCAGTTAGTTTAATCTTTAACATCTAAACTCCCATTTTTCAGTTAATCACATCACAGTATTGGCTTGGGGCTAAGCCTAAGGGATACTTTTAAAAGATGATAATCATAGAAAATGCCACCTGCATTAAAATTTAATCACTGGCGTGTAGGTTAAGCCAATGAATAATTCACCTCTGAATTCTAGGCATTTGCAGTTAAATGCAAAGATGGCAGATTTTGGTGGCTGGCTTATGCCAATTGAATATCCAGATACTGGAGTAATTGCGGAGTACTCTGCAGTTCGCCAGCAAGTAGGAGTATTTGATGTTTCCCATCTTGGCAAAATTTCTGTTAAGGGAGATGGTGCACTTAATTTTTTAAATCAAATGTTAACCAATGATTTAAATAGAATTACAGCCGGACAAGCCCAATACTCTTTGTTATGTAATGAAGATGGTGGAGTAGTTGATGATCTTATTGTTTATCGAAACTCAGATACTGATCTATTTTTAGTACCAAATGCCTCTAATACCAGTTCGGTCTTTAAAATATTAAATGATCAAGCGCCTAGTTCAGTTGAAGTTAAGAATCTGCATAATGAGTATGGAGTGATCGCACTCCAAGGGCCTAAGTCATCACAAGCGCTAGAGATACTTGGAATTAAAAGCTCAATTGATTACATGGAGTTTATTAATACCACAATCGATAATTGTTCAGTTATTTTGTGTAGAACTGGCTATACCGGTGAGTTCGGCTTTGAAATCATTCCAACATGGGCGCAGACTGAAAAAGTTTGGGACAGATTGATAACAGTTATTAAGCAACTTAATGGCACACCATGTGGCTTAGGAGCGCGAGATGTTCTGCGAACTGAGATGGGATATCCACTACATGGACATGAACTCTCACTTGAGATATCACCGGTGCAAGCATCGGCTAGTTGGGCAATTGGTTGGCAAAAAGAATCCTTTAGGGGCAAGCAAACATTGCTTGAGCAAAAGCAAACTGGAACTAAATTAAAACTAAGAGCAATTCTGGCATCTGATCGCGGTATTCCGCGAAAAGATATGCAGGTTAAAGATATAACTGGCAAAGTTATTGGGCAGGTAACTAGTGGAACATTTTCTCCTGGCCTTAAAAAGGGAATTGGACTGGCATTAATTAATCCTGCAATTGTTAAAGGAGATCAGGTTCTCATTGATATCAGAGGAGTAGATTCTTCATTTAATGTTGTAGAGCTACCTTTTGTGCCATCAAAGGTTCGTTAATAGCTTTAGTAGTGCCCGCCCCAGTAACGCCAGCCATATTCTGCAAGGCTAGTACCAGCAAAAAGTATTGCTACATGCAGGGCTAGCGCAAATGCTTTTGAAATCGTTAATTTAATTCTTGAAGTTGTTTTAGTCATGACGATTATCGGTTCTTGCTCAAACATAGTTTTTTGCATTTCAACTCCTAATCAGGGAACTTTACATCGCCATTAGTAACAAAAACAAATGCCAGGCCGTCACCTTGTTTCATGGCTAACTCAGCCACACCAACTTGTGCCCACGCCCATTTTCCATTTAAATCAAAAGGGTTTGGAATTATTTGCCATCTTTTTTCAAGTACTGCCCAGTATGCAAAAGAAGCTGGCATCTCATTGCACTCTTCAATGTAATCTTCATGCCCCTTTACACCGATTGCTTGGTTTGGTTTAGGTAAATTATTTAATCGGCAAACTACATTATTTCCGTATTTGTTAGTTCCTTCTAATTTAAAATTTGCATTTTGCATCAATTCTAAAGCTGTAATTTCACCAGTTACTGGCAGACATTTTTCAAAGTCAGCATTGGAAGAATCTAAGGAGCCATAATCAATAAGAACATTTACACAATTTGCTCGAGTTTGAGTAGACCAAAGGGAAGTACCACCTACAACTAGAACTGCGACAAATATGGCAGAAAAAAACTTTCTCGCCTCAGTAGATATATCGCTAAACATTATTGCCTCTCTAGCTGAGAGGTTTACGAAAGCGTAGAGACTCACTAAGTGAGAATCCTCGCCCCGCAATCCTCGACGGGTGGATAAGTAAATGTGTTGGGTAATCCGACTTGAAAAAATCTTCTCACGGTTGCGGGACAGCGCCGGATTTACACCGACTTCCCCCAATTACATTTAAAAGCCTTCAATATTTGGTTGTAGGTGAATTGTTGTATTAATGCAGGCGTAATAGCAACTCACCACGCAATATTGCGATAAATCCTTTCGCAGGTTAAAGTTAAATATGCAACATAGACGCCTGGGCAGCACTGGAATGTATGTATCCGAATTAACATTTGGAAACTGGATTACCCACGGTTCACAGGTTGAATCAGATGCAGCCATTAAGTGCGTAAAGACCGCCCTTGATCTTGGTATCACCACATATGACACCGCAGATGTTTATGCCGGTACAAAAGCAGAATCTGTTTTAGGTAAAGCATTAAAAGGTGTTAAGCGTGAATCTTATGAATTATTTACCAAGGTTTATTGGCCAACTGGTGAGGGAAAAAATGACCGTGGCCTTTCCCGTAAACACATTATGGAATCTTGTAATGCCTCCCTTAAACGACTTAAGACTGATTATGTAGATTTATATCAAGCTCACCGTTTTGATTATGAAACACCGCTAGAGGAAACACTGGGTGCATTTGATGATTTAATCAGAAGTGGCAAAGTTTTATACATTGGTTTTTCCGAGTGGAATGCCCAACAGATTGCAGCAGCATTAAAGATTCAAGATGAAAAAGGTTACTACCGCTATATCTCCAGCCAACCTCAATATTCAATGCTTTGGCGAGTAATTGAATCTGAAGTTATTCCACTTTGCGAAAAAGAGGGGATTGGTCAGATAGTTTGGTCACCAATTGCGCAAGGTGTATTAACTGGAAAATATTTACCAGGCCAAAAAGCACCTGCAGGATCTCGGGCTACTGATAAAAAAGGTGGCGCAGATATGATCTCTAAATTTATGACTGAACCAATATTAACTGCGGTCCAGAAATTACTACCAATTGCTAAAAAAGTTGATTTAACACCTGCTCAGCTTGCGGTTGCTTGGGTGCTACAAAACTCAAATGTTTCAAGTGCAATTATTGGGGCAACAAAGCCTGCTCAAATTAAAGAGAATGTAAAAGCAACTGGGATCAAACTTGATAAATCAATTATGGATGAGATTGATGCAGCACTTAACTCAGTAATCGAAAAGGATCCAACTAAAACAGTAAGCCCTAAACCAAGAGCCTAATTACCTATTTTTTCTTCTTTAATCCAGGGCCAACCTGTGGTGAGGGGGCGCGTAATCTGCGAAGTTGAGTAGAGCGCATCCAACCATATAAACCAAGGCCTTTAGTTGGTTCGCCAGGAAATTTCTCCGAAACTAGTTTCTTTATTTTCCTCGACATAAAGAATCCACTTACACTTATAAATATCATTGCTGAGTACATAATTGCAACTGCAAATAATTGAACCGCAGGGATAGGGATAAGTGTTAAAAATAAAACAAACATAATCATTACTAGGAAATACTCAGCTACTGACCTTCGCTCATCAACATAATTTCTAACAAATTTGCGAACTTGTCCTTTATCCCGAGGAGGTAAAGCACTCTCTTCACCACGCATATATGCGGCTCTAGCTTCCATTCTTCTAATTCGAGTTTGTGCCTTTAATACTTTTTTTGATTCTTTACTAGCGCCCGGAGATAGCGGTGAAAGATTTAACTTCGCCTGAGCCTCTTTACGCTTAGGAGTTGGCTTGCCTTTTTTATCAACCATGAGATTAAGGTAGAGCCAACATTCGCTCTAATGCAACTTTTGCATACTTGGCAACCTCTGCTTCAACCTTTATTTGATTGACCAAGCGGCCACTTACAAGTGACTCCATAACCCAAACAAGATGGGGCAGATCAATTCGGTTCATTGTTGAGCAATAACACACAGTTTTATCTAAGAAAACTACCTGCTTATCCAAATTCTCATTAGCCAATCGGGATACAAGGTTTAACTCAGTACCAATTGCCCATTTTGAGCCGGGAGCTGATTCTCTAACTGTTTTAATAATCATCTCGGTGCTTCCCACGACATCAGCATTTGAAACCACCTCATGTTGGCACTCTGGGTGCACCAACACCTTGATTCCGGGCACTTGTTGCCTAACATCATTAATGTTTTGAATGGAGAATCGCCCATGTACTGAGCAGTGACCCCTCCATAAAATTACCTTAGATTTTTTAATCTGATCATCAGTTAAGCCACCATTTGGTTTCCATGGATTCCATAAAACGCAATCATTAAGTGTCAGGCCAAGGGATAAAACTGCTGTGTTTCTTCCTAAGTGTTGATCTGGCAGAAATAAAATCTTCTCACCATTTTCAAATGCCCATTTCATAGCTCTAGCTGCATTAGATGAGGTGCAAACTGCTCCATTATTCTTACCAGTAAATGCTTTAATGGCAGCGGAGGAGTTCATATATGTAATAGGAATAGTTTTTGCTGCTACCCCTAACTTACCTAACACCTGCCAGCAATCATTAACCTGTGAAGCCGTTGCCATATCAGCCATTGAGCAACCAGCAGATAAATCAGGCAGGATTACCTTTTGATTTGGCGTTGTTAAAATATCAGCGCTTTCTGCCATAAAGTGAACGCCACAAAAGAAAATAAATTCAGCTTCTGAATTATCAGCTGCTGCTTGTGCCAACTTAAATGAGTCACCACGAATATCAGCAAATGCAATTACTTCATCTCTTTGATAGTGATGTCCTAAAACCATCGCTTTGCTGCCAAGGGCAGCCCTTGCAGCTTTTGCCCGCTCTACTAAATGCGGATCACTAGCGGCAGGTAATTCACCATCACAGGAGACGCCCCGCTCACTATTTAGATCCCGCTCACCTTTTTGCAGCAGTAGATCAGTTATTCCCATGAGGGGAGTGTAAACGCTCACAGGTTTTGGTGCTTAAAACACTGGCCGGAACTAGTAACCTATGAGCCTAGGCAAAGTGATGGAGAAGAGTGAATATGAGCACAGAGTCAACAACTAAAACCGATGTTGCAATTTCATCAACTTCAATTGCACTTTCTGATGTTGCAGCCGAAAAGGTTTCTGCTCTATTAAAGCAAGAAGGACGTGATGATTTAAGTCTTCGCGTTGCTGTGCAACCTGGTGGTTGTTCAGGTCTTCGTTACCAACTTTATTTTGATGACCGTAATTTAGAAGGTGACACCGTAACTGAATTTGGTGCAGCAAAGGTTCGAGTTGTTACCGACAAGATGAGTACGCCATATCTAATGGGCGCCACAATTGATTTTACTGACACCATCGAAAAGCAAGGTTTTACAATCGATAATCCAAATGCCGGAGGCTCTTGTGCTTGCGGCGATTCATTTAACTAAAAGCTAAATTTATAATATGAAGGTGGCAGTTGCCGGCTCAGTCGGTGGCGACCACATCATGAGTTTTGGTGGCAAGTTCACCGATTCACTAGTTGCTGGATCTTTAGCAAAAGTTTCTCTTTCCTTTTTAGTAGATACTCTTGTAATTAGGCGTGGTGGGTGCGGTGCCAATATTTCATTTGGAATGGGCGCCCTTGGACTTAACCCAATATTAATTGCAGCAGTTGGTCGTGATTGGGTTGACTATGAAGCCTGGTTAAAGCGCCACGGCGTGGATACCTCACATGTATTAGTTTCAGAAAAACTTCATACTGCAACCTTTATGGTTACCACCGATACTGAGTTAAATCAGATCGCATCATTTTTTCCTGGAGCAATGAGTGAGGCAAGAAACATTGAACTTGCTCCAATAATTGCTAAAACTGGTAATTTTGATTTACTAGTTATCTCGCCCGATGACCCAGAAGCAATGATGCGCTACTCCCAAATGGCCAGAGAGTTAAAGATTGCTGTAGCAGCTGATCCATCACAACAAATGGCCCGGATGGATGGCAAAGAAATTGCGCAACTAATTGATGGCGCTAAGTACTTATTTTTAAATGAGTATGAGTTAGCACTTGCTATTCAAAAAACTGGCTGGACTGATCGACAATTATTTGATCGCGTGCAGGTTCGTGTTGTTACATTAGGTTCAAAGGGTGCTCAAATCGAGGAGCATGGCAAGGAAACTATTTATGTGGGAGTGCCAAAAGAAAAAGAAAAACTAGATCCAACGGGAGTTGGTGATAACTTTAGATCAGGATTTATTGCCGGTCTTTCTTGGGGCCTTGGACATGAGCGGTGTGCTCAACTTGGCTCGATGCTTGCCACATACTGTATTGAAACTACTGGAACTCAGGAGTACAGCTTTACAAAAGATGAGTTTTTAACAAGATTTGAAACTGCTTATGGCAAAGCTGCAACTGATGAGGTTAGGCCTCACCTTAATGTGAAATTAGCGGGTTAATTAGAACGTAGTTTTGAAACGCTAGTTTTAAGTGCTTGGCAGAAATCTTTAACAATCTCAGATGTAATCTCTTTATGAATCGTTAATCTAATATTTCCAGTAATTGGTTTACCCATTGCAGCTAATACATGAGATGGTTTCATATCAGCTGATTTACAGGCTGAGCCTGATTCAACTGCAAAGCCTTGATCTTCTAAATCAAGTAATAAGCGATCTGCCTCAACACCTTTAATTGAAAGAGAAAGAAACTTTCCAAGGCCATTAGCGCTAGATGCGATATCAACATCGGTGATCTGCTCTTTAATGAAACTGATTATTTCATTTTTTAAATTAGATCGAATATCAGTTTGTGATAGGTAATTCTCAAGTGCTACCGCGCTAGCTAGTAATAGGGGTAGTGAGTATGTATTAGGAGTTCGATTTAAATCATTATGGGGCAGGGGATTGCGCCAGGTAGCTGATGATTTAATAACTAATATGCCAACTCCGGCTGGTCCCGCCCATGAGCGGCTATCAAATAAAGCAGTTTGATAATTGAAATTAGGCAGTAAATCAACTCCACTACTTGTGCAGTCAGCAAAAATATTTGCGCCA
>Ga0208360_1000308_pt1 | contig 12270 bp, 14 predicted proteins | sample LakMenE27Jul10ns_FD_150739 | JGI IMG/M metagenome (GOLD analysis project Ga0208360, IMG submission 150739) | Freshwater microbial communities from Lake Mendota, WI - 27JUL2010 deep hole epilimnion ns (SPAdes) | ecosystem: Environmental > Aquatic > Freshwater > Lake > Epilimnion/Euphotic zone ...
GTTGTGCGCGTTATGCCGCCAGGTGAGACCCAATATCCTTCCTTTGTGTAGTGCGGCAAATACGGCACGCCTTCCAGCCAATACATAGGCATTGGATACAGTTCTGCTTTGTCATTGGTATTTTTCATAGCCCCTGCCATTTATCTAAGTAACGTTGCGCTGATTCTTTCCACGCTGGACCCATCAAGCCTTGACTGTGATGGATGGCGGAAATGGATGACACATAAATTGATAAGCCTTTCTCTGTGAATTGGCGGCATATGTCCATGTCGTAGTGATGAAAGGTGAATTGCTCATCAAACCTTATATCGTTGTCATGAAACGTCTTCGAGTAAGCCGCCATGAACAAACCGTCAATCAATGACACTTCACGATTTGGCGATGCAAACACATCCCAACTTGTTAAATACTCACCGTTGCCACGCGCTACGCAACCGGCCCATGATTGGCGATCCGATAACGTGCCCTCCATGTCCGTAATAGCCCATGATGTTTGGCCTGGTGATGGTTGACAGTTACCCGCCAAGCCAACCAGGTGATGGTCATCGAGTGACGCTCCTAAGCGCATGTACCAATACCAATCAACAATCTCAACGTCATCATGCACAAACACAAGCAACGCCTGATCGTTCTTTGCGGCTTCAATGGCTTCGTTATAACGCTGGCAAAGTCCTACGGTGTTGTTCGTAAACAGTTGCGCCTCAATGAACGACAAATGCGAAAAGCGCTGAATCGTTACGCCTAACGGCGTTCCTGTAAAGTCCTTTCTGTTATGGCGAGTACACGCCACAATCCTTATCGGTATCATTCGATTCCCCATTGTTTGATGTAATCAGGTCTGTTTTCTCGTAACCACGGTAACGATTTCTGTAAGTTCGATTTCATGTCAACGCCAATCGTCATTGATCCAACGTGGTGGATATAGCTTCTGCTGATCCAGTGCTTAAAACCCAAAGCAACTAAGTCAGCGCACATCACATCATCACTAAACCAATTCAATGGCGGGAATTTGACTTGCTCGAATGCCGCTCTTGGTAGCCATGCAAACAATGGCGATACAACGTGATTCTTTTTTATAGCGCCTTCGCTCTTCCATCGCATCCCAACAAACTGGTCTCTGTCATCGCGTGGTACGCGAATGTTTTGCGATGGGCGCACATAGTCGGATCGAGCCGCAACCAATCCCAACTTAGCGCCGCACAATTTCTTTAACGCTTCAACATCCTCCATCAGCAATCGCAACGAATAAGGAGCAAGCACAATGTCATCGTTGGCGATGATTACGCCATCGTCATCTTTGGACATGAAACGCTCGATGGCGCGGTTATAGTCTTCGCCAAATGTCGGACCTTTTCCGTTCTCAATGCAAAGGTCAACTTCTGACGCGTAAGCGTCAACGCTTGCCGCCAAAACGTGTAACGACCCCTTATCGGGCTTGATCGTTGACACGATGATTTTCAATCCCATGCGCCAATCCTTTTTAAGCACTCCAGTGAGCGGCGGCGAACAACAGAATCGTTAAAACGTCCATAGCTTTCTAAACCTTTGAGCGTTTCAACGCAATCCGCCAAGTTCTCTAATGCAACATTCAAACGCTTTTCGAGTTCGCCAACCTCAACGTTAGCTTTTGGCGTTCTACCTTTTTTCGGTGCTATCGCCTCGAAACCAAACGTGTCGTCCGCCTGATGCTCGCCATGGACAGCGTCTGCCTTGGTAACAGTCCCCGTTGCAACAATCGTCACTTTTTGTTCCATTACGATCCCTTTCTGGTTGGCGGGACAATGCCCGCCATAAAGCGTTAAGTGAAAAGTTTTTGACAAAAGGCATCTTCATCGCTGCAACAAGTAGCGTGCAATCTGTCCAAGCATCAAGACACCGCCAAAGTAAAGCGAACCAAGCAAAAGCAACTTGGCTTGCCTGTCGCGGATCGCATAAGCCGGTACGCGCTTGAACGTGTAGATACTTTGTATCCACAACTGATCGTCCGCCAAATAGTTTGGCTTTGGCGGCTCATAGGCTGATCCAATCTTTGGCCGATCCACAACAACCACGGTTTCACCATTGACTTGCACTAGCATCACATGATCCTTTGCAAAACAGTCATGGCTTGACCACGCACCTGGTCAGTCACTTGACCGCCAAGTCGTTCAACGTCGGTTAACTCGCCAATAAATTGCCTGGCGGTTCTTAACTTGCGATCTGAATCGGCTGCGATTTGGCGGGTATACGCCAGCAACTCCTTCAGGTTCTCCACTTCCTGTGTGCTCATCGTTTTAACTCCTATTGCATCGAACCATATAAAGCAATCAGCGCAGCGTCCGCCCGCCCGTTATCCTTGACACGGCTAAACGCTGAACTCATTTCGGGAAACATTTGCATCGCTAAAGCGCGTGCGCCTTCCTTGCCACCTGTTAGTCGCACAGCGCGTTGCCATGTCAGTGGCGGCACAAAGTGATAGCGAATCTTCAGGCTCGCCAGTACGCCTTCCACGTTACCGAGAGAGCGTCCAAAGTTAAACATGGACGTTACACCTTGCCCTGGCATGGCGGATACTTGCTCAATGAAGCACTCGCAATCATGATCAATCAAGAATGCCGCCAACTCCGTATGCAGTTCGTGTGGCGAGACAAAGCGTTTGACTGACTTGCCAACCTTACGTTCAACCGTTGGCATGTCAAAGACGCTTACAAGTTTCTGACCTTGAACGGCTGCAATCGCGCCGCTCAACCCTGGATCAATACCGAGAATGATTTTCATGGTTTGCAATCATGCACCATGTTTACGAAATGGCTAGAGCATTTCGGATGAACGGCCAAAAAAAAGCCGCCAACGGTAGGCGGCTAAGATCTCAGGGGGAGAATGACAACAGAAAAAGAAGACAGCGGATAGATTTTACGCTATTGCAGCAATCCTGCAAGACGTTTCTCTTCGTCAGTCATGGTGTCGGCCGTGCCCATCACATCAAGCCTAAACGGTTGCTCTGGCGCGGCGGCTTGCCCAGCCAACTGGCCGAGTGCCCCGCCAACCATGGGACGTGTCGTTGCTCGAGCAACTTCACCGCGGGCCATGGCCTCTTGTTGCGTGGCTAATCGCCGCATAAGAGCATCAAGACTTTGTGGTGTTAGTGGCGTTAGCAATTCGCGTCCAAGTATTTCCGCCACATCGCCAACGTTTCCTGCGCCGCGTTGCATAGCCTGTCCAAGCAACTGTGACGCAATGGGTTGCAAGTTTCCTTGGATAATGGCTGATCCAACTGCTGCGCCCGTTGGACCTGCTTGTTCGGCCATTTCCGCGGCCAGCGGCGCTGTGCGCGATCCGGCCAGAATTCTGTTGCGCACTTCAGTGAATCGCGCTTCTTCGCCAAGTTGATTGCGGAACGTGTCAAATGATTGATTATCAGGAAACGCTGCGCGCAAGCGGCCAAGCGTTTGCGTGTTATCAAACAAACGTGTTACATCTCGAGCCGTTCCAAATTCACGGGTAATACGATCTGCTTGTATTTTGGCGGCATCCACCACACCGGCCCGGAACATATTCCGTTCCATGTCGGTAAGTTTGTTAAAGTCTGCCGCCACTTCGCGCCAATCGTTTTCAGGCATGCTAAATACTTTTCTACCCTGATCAATAGCATCTTTAAGCGCCGCGTCACCAGCAAACGCAGCTCGAGCTTCTTTGTACTTTGGCACCAGCGTATCCAAACGTTCAAGAAAATCGTTTTTCGCGTTTCGGATAATCCTGGCCTCTGTTGAAGCAAACCCTTCTTTGGTTTGCTTGGCGTTAATCACATCATCAAGACCCCGTTTAACCCAATCGAGTATCTTGACATTAGGTAGATCCTCTAGATCGCCATAAACGGGTAATCCATCCTCGTCATAAATAGGTCTGCCATTCCCGTCAGTCTTGAAACGATAAATCTGCGGCAATGATTCGCCTTCATTGGCGGCCATACTAACTGCTCGAGCATAGGCTTTTTTGAATGCCGGTCTATCCAAATAAGCCAATAATTCTTTGTCATTCAATATACCAACAGGCGTGTCATACGCTGCCGCATAAAGTGGCGCTGCTTTGCTTTTTTGCTGCTCCGTTAAATCACGCAATAACATGTTTGTATTCTGTAAACGTTCTTGCGCGGCAGCCGCCAAGTCAGCAATAACACGATCTGACTGAGTGCGGACACGTTCTTGGAGGAATTCTCCTCTCGGACCTTTGGCGGCACCTGGTGTATTGACAGCGCCAGCGGCACGCGATAGCAGTGATTCGCCGCCAATATCAGCAAGTGTTGTCTGCTTACCTGGCGTGGCCTGCATCAGTCGGCGCTGTAACTCTGCTGGCGTTAACTGATCACGCTCCATGCCTTGAATAATTAGCTGCGCAGCTTTTTGTTGCGCTGCGGTACCGCTTCTTCCTAATACGTCACGCGCCTTGTTAACGCCATAACCTGCAATTCCCATAGCCGGTGGTATGGCGGCACCAATTCCAGCGCCAAGACCAGCGCCTATGGCTGCACCTTGCAACGTATTTACAGCACCGCCTTCGGCTTGCCCTGCACCACCCAATGCGCCACCGGCAGCACCCATCAGCGCACCGCGGCCAACTTGTGCGCCAATGTTTGTGCCTTGTAACGCAGTTGGCAATGCGCTTGAAACGGCCTGTGCGCCTCGGGTTACTGCCCCGGCAAGTTGGGGGGCGCGTGCGGCAACGGCTGGCACAGCAGCGCCCATCGTTACAGCGGCAGGCAATAAAGCACCGGCTAGTTCACTACTTGCCGCGGCTACCGGACTGCGCCTTTGGTATTCTTTAATACCCTCTCGTACTGCTTCAACGTTGTCCTGGTATGAGCCTTTCGTAAACGCCGCTTTAACCGCGGCTTCAATCTCATCGGAAAAGCCAAACGTTAAGCCTTGCATGAAGGTGCGAAATGCGCCTGCCTCAACCTCGCCAACACCTCGACGTTGCCTCGCCATAGCGCCAAGATAACGCGATGGCGTATAACCTTCTAAGCGCAAGTAAGCCTCCATATCTGTTTGTGGAGCACCTTGCTCAAACATCTTACGCATGTTGGCGGAAATCCGCTCAAGGTTCGTCATTGCTTATCTCCTTGGCGTGAGACCGTACTGGTTCATAATACTTGGTGCGCCTGGTATGGGGACAGAGTCTGATAATGATGGATACTTAAGACCTTGCCCCGAATATTGCAATTCACGTTCCTTTTCAATCCTTCTTATTTCTTCAGCCAAAAGTCTTAGCTTGACTTTAGCAGCGTCTGGATTATCTGTAGGCAAAGGAATAAACGGTTTTAGCCTCGATGATTCGCCAACAGTAACGGTTGCCCCAGATGTATCTTTAATCTGTAAACTTCCAATTCTTGCCACACGCGCACGCGCTTCAATCTCTTCGTCTTTAGATAGCGGGTCTCTAATTGATTGAGGAATGTTTCCAACTACAGGACCGATAGCTCTAGGGTTGTCTGTGATTGACTTTATCGCTAAGTCAATGCTTTCAACTGCATTTTTATTCTTAACAAACTCTTCCGTTAACGCGGTCGAAATGCTTTGGCCTTTACCTTTTAATGGTTGTCCCATTGTGTCGCCAACCGTTGGCCCAACAATTTGTCTTGTTGGTTGCGTCATGGTCTTTGATGTATAGAACATATTTCCGGCGGCATCCGTAACCAGGTCAACGTCTCCTTGTGCTGCACGCAATGCTGACAAATCAACTTCCCGCCCTCTAAGTCCAAGCTCACGTTCTCTAAAAATATTTTGCTGCGCTGTTTGTCGTTGGTCAAATGCAAACTTGCGCTCATTCAAATCTTGTGCGCTTATAGCTCTTAAGTTTGTCGCCACTTCAGCCGGTGACATTTCCACGTCATAGCTAGCAATAATTTTGTTTGTATTTTTGTCACGGATAGAAATCTTGTTACCAAGTTTTAATTGTTCTTCGTTAGGCTGTGGCGCCACATCAAGGACTTTGATGCCGCCACGCTTGCCAACCACATAGCTAACAGGTCTTCCGCCAATCATGCCCGTGTTGGTTCCTGTGCCGTACTCTTCAGGCTTAACATTTTCACCAATGTACTTGACTGCTTCTGCATAGGGCATTTGCGACGCAATCAATCGTTGCTCTGGCGTAAGGCTTGCAAAAGGTCTTGCTGCTGCAACGGCTTTTTCTTGCGCTCGAGCCGCGGTAACCGTTGGACCCATACCTTCAGCGCCCATGGCGGCAGTGCCAGCCTGAAACCGTTGCGCTTCGGTTGGTTGCGCTGTTAATGCTTCACGTAGTGACTTTTCACGCAATTGTTGTTGTTGCATTTGTTGCAATTGCTGATTCAATATCAATCGCTGCAACCCCTGCTGTTGCGCAGCTTGATAGCCTTGCTGTCCGGCTTGCAGCGCCCCACCGAGCGCCTGCCCCAGACTTACTGGAGTCCTTGATGGGCCACCGGCTTGCAGCAACGCGGCTGCGGCTTGCAGTGCCGCCTGGCGCTCAGACTGCGCCGCTAAACCGGGGGCTTGCGCACGAAGTAGTTTTGCAAGCGCATCCTCTTCTTCGCCACCGCCAAAAAGTAAACCGAGTGAAGTTGCCATGGTGTTACCTCAAAAGGCCAAGCAGTCCGCCAGCAATAGCGCCGTAAGGACCAGTGAATTGAAGCGCTGAGGCAAGCGCATTTCCGGCTAATGCACCACCTAAAACGCTAGCACCTCTGTTAGTGAAATAAGGTTGTGTTTGTTGCTGCCCTAGATTTAACTGCCCAAGGCCAGCCTGAAGAACCCCAAGTTGCTGCAACGGATATTGCTGCTGGCGTAAAAAGTCTTCGTACGCCAAATCAAGTTGCTGTTGTTGCAAGCCTTGCTCAATGCCGCCAACTTGCATGAGCTGTTGCGCTTGTGCTTGGCGTAAAGCATCTTCAGCACCACCAGCACTAAGCAATTGCTGTGCTTGTTGTTGGCGAATTGCTTGTTGCTGTGCGCCTAACCCTGCCAGTTGCGCAGCCTGCGCCTGGCGAGCCGCAACGTCTTGCTGCGCAAGTTGCGCCGCCTGACCAAACCCTTGATAAGCTAAACTGCCAGCCGTTTGGCCTGCGGCCATGAGTGCTGCCTGATTCGTCAGCGCTTCTTGCACGCCCTGGCGCGATCCGCCAAAGGCGCGGGCGCGAGTGGCGGCGGCTTGATTGCCAAGTTGTTGTTGTTGGCGTTGCATCTCAATGTTTTGCAACGCCGTGTTGATCACTTGCGTTTGGAATGGATTCACAAACTGACCAATATTTTGCGCAATGCCCGTTGGTTGCATCGCCAACGACGTTGCGTAATCAACCGTTGCAGTTCCAGGACCAACTTGCCCGGCTTGCGCTAATTGCTGTAAGCCAAGCGTTGTGGCGGCAGTTGGCTCAACCTGCGCAAGACGCTGCAAACCAGTGAGCGTGGCTTGAGTTGGTGCTGCTATACGTGCGCCTTGATATGGCGTATAAGGCTGATCGGCAATTTGCTGCGCTCTGCCATATACATCGAGCGCTGCCGTCTTAAACTCTGGATCTGGCTCAATCCTTGTGGTAGTTGTTCCGCCGCCTGCGCTTTTGCTCATAGTGATAACTCCTTGGACATAACCGTCCAACATTCCTTGTAATCTTCATCCGCCAAAAACGAACGAATCCAACCTCGTCTTCCGGATAATGTAATCATGTTGCATTGGATATGACGCGCCCACGATTCAATAATAGGGCGCATGGCTGAGAGTTCTTCCAGTTTGCCGCCAGCTAGAAAGTAATGAAGCGTTTTCTTTTGCGGGTAAACGTGGACTTCAGTAATGACTGCTGATTGCTGACCAGGCCAGAATTGCATTGCCTTGTCAATAACCGCTTTGCGAATGTCTTCAATGGTATGCGTTCCATGGCTAAAGCGCAACGCCGCTTCGAGGTATGGCGAGCATCGATCCCAATGGTCTAGGTCATTCACGTTGCGCCAAATCCAAGTAATGTTTGGCCCGCTACTGAAGGAAATCCTCCGGCCAGCAAGCCTTGGCTAAATGCGCCAGGCGCAGTGCCTAGCATTGCCATAGGTTGTGCGCGTTGCGCTGATGCAAGCCTTGCAAGTTCTAGCAAGTCTTGATTGGTTTGTTGCCCAACACCCGTATTGATAACGCTCAATGCCTGATCGTAATTCAGTCCGCTATTGAGCAAATCATTGAAGTAAGACGCTTTGCCTTCAGGGGTTCGCTGCTGAAGTTGAGGTGCCATTTGCACGGTTTGACCGAGTTGGCGGAGATAGTTGAAATCCTGCGGCGTTTGATAACCAATGGACGCGCCAACAAGGTTTTGAATTTGCTGATCGCTGTAACCCTGACCGCGCAACTGATTGTAAAACGCGGCTTTATCCAGCGGTGTTTGGGTAGACACGTTGCGCACTTGATTCATCAACGCTTGGTTTGCCGCCAATGCTCCGGCTGTTGGCGCTTGATTGGTAAGCAATCCACGATTTACCAAACCCGCCACAGTGTTTGCAGTTGGTGCTGCGGCTTGCATGGCGGCAAGATTTGCCGCTTGCGTTTGACGCACTTCGGGACGCGTTGCAATATCGCTAAACAATCCTTGCTCTGGACCATATCCGTAACTCAGCAAACCTGTGGGCGCCAAGCCTGCGCGTTGCTCATAATCGGTAATCGGTGCAATGTTGTATTGCATCTCGCCCGACTCAAGACGTGTGCCGCCAGTGCGTTCAGTGGTGCTTCTTCTTGTTGTTGGGATCGGTATGCCCAACGCTTCAAATGAGGTTGCCTCAACGGGTGTTGGGTCAAGCCGAATGATTTCCGCCCTGATTTGCGCTGGCGTGTAATTCATAGCAAGCAACTGCTGAACAAGTCCGCGCTTTTGCTCAAGCGTTGCATCACGATCCCAATCAAGGCCAAAAATATTTACTACACGCGATTGTTGTTGCGTCGTTGGCTTGACTTGTTGCTGCGTTGTCGTTTGCGTTGTTTGCGTTGTTGTCGGTGCCGCCAATCCAAGCAACTCAAAGTTTGACTCGGTAAGCGCTGACCTATCAGGCTCAAGGCGCGATATTTCATTGCGTACTTGCGTTGGCGTAAATCCATCATTGATCATGCGCTGCACCAATGCCTGCTTATTGGCGAGACTTGCGGTGCGATCCCATTCATACTGACCAAATGGGCGCAAAATCGCTGAAGATTGAGTGGATGCGGTAGAGTCTTGCTGCGTTCTCACTGTTGTTGGCTGAATGGATGCGGTTGAATCCTGCTGCGTTCTCACTGTTGCCCCTCGATCAAGCCCTGTTTGCAACGACGTATCAAGCAAACCAGTTTGCGTTGTAACGTCAGTTTGCGCCACAACAGGTGCCGCCAATCCAAGAAGTTCAAAATTGCTTTCTGTCAGCGCTGACCTATCAGGTTCAATCCTAGCGATTTCATCTCTAATTTGCTGAACGCTGTAACCGTCATTACGCATGTTTTGAACAAGCGCTTGCTTACTCGCCAATGATCCAAAACGATCCCAGTTATAAGCGCCAAACGGACGAAGTATTTCAGATTGTGGCGCAGCCGCAGCCGCCGCTCGTGTTGGTGCCGCTGATTGCGTTTCGGCAACTGCTGTACTGGCAGGCGTAGCGGGCGGGCGCTCTTGCACTGGTGGTCTGTAAACAGGTGGAGGTGGTTCGTAAACAGGAGGTTGGGGAGGTGGTTCGTAAACAGGAGGAGGCGGTGGTTCGTATGAATACAACAACGGCTCAGGCTCAGGATTGTATGGCTCCGGATTGTAGTAAGCGCTATCAAGCAATCCTTGCGTTGGTGGCGGCTCAGGTATAGGTTCAGGCGCAGGAGGTTGCGCCGCAACAAATCCGCCGCCACCTTGAGATACTGGCGTAAGCATCCAAGCAATATCTGAATCACTTGCAATACTTCTTAATTCGTCAAGCGTGGTTCCAGCCGCCATAAACCGACGAATCTTTTCAGCCGGACCCTGTTGAAACCAGTTATCGTCAAATACAGGCAGCGCCATAGCAATTCCTTACATACTTGTGGCGGTTAGAACGCCAAGATTAGATACGCTCAAGTAAAAACGCGTGCCATTAGGCGAACGAATGATGATCAGTTCATCCTGACCCATTTCGATGTTAGCGTTCTTTTTGCGGTTGATAGCATCGGCCAATTCCAACGCACGCCGAAACGATTGCTCTTCAATCTGGTTGTATTCAACACCTGGACGCGGAAGTTTCATCGCTTGCCGCCTTGCTTGGCGTTAAAACGCATGATCCCTACTCGCCAATCGGTGTTGTTGTTACCGTTCACACGGACCTTGACTTGCCTTCCTTGCAAACGCACTGACGTTGGATTAGCCAACGAATAAGGACCATGCGTTGTTTCTGTAGCGGTAGGGTATAGACGCGTCTTAAAGGTTGCCGTTACATCGCCAAGCGTTAGATCATCAGGAATGAGTTGGTCCGCCACAAGCAAATTATCACCAACGCCAATCTGATATGGACCCGATTCGGCGTATGGCGTGCTGCCGTCATAGTTCCATCCGGCCTCATGCTCGTACACATAACCATCGGATGAGCACATCAATGGCGATGTAAATACGCCCTGGCCCGTTCCCACGGTCCTGCCCAATGTGCCAATCGTCCAATGGTTTTCGCGGTAATTCCACACCACATAACTGTCAATTTCGTTGCTTTCAGACGACGGATAAAACCACACAATTTCGGCAAACTTTGAATTGTGTACGGCGTTTACCTTGCTGATCTGGCCTCGGTTCATGTTACGAAACACATAGTCAGATACATCGGATGACAAAGGCTTCACATAACCATCGTATAGCCAAAAGCCTGAAGAACCCATCCAAACAGCAAACGTATCAGCGGCGGCGATGCTTAACACGCCCACCGCGCCACACCCTGTGCCAACTTTTTCAAACCCATAAACATATGGCGGCCCTTGGTACTGCGCCAAGTGGGCATCCACATCAGTTAGGATCAGCACCCCACCGCGCACGCGGCGCCCGCAAATAATCGAGCCTGGCGTTGAAAGGATAAAGTCACCCGCCTGGTTGTTAGCGGCGGCGGTCCATGTTGTGTTGTCCTCTTGGTCTGACCAAGCAACCTTTCGCGGATCGCCACTTGCGCCAAGGGCAAATAAGAATCGCTCTTCGCTAACCACCAATCCTTTACAACTCGTTGGCGCGTTTGTAATGGCCGCTGCATCGGTTGGCGTTGCAAAGTCTAACTGCCACTCGTAAAGTTTTCCATCGTAGTCGCTGCACGCCACAAGATACTGGCCCCAGTTATCCATGGACCAGGTAGTGGCGGGCAGCACACCTGAATTGCTTGATGGAATGCGTGCAACGCCATAAGCCTGCTCGCCATAATCACCGCTGCCATAACCGATTGAGCCTGTGGCATCAGTGCGGCCTGCGCTAAAACCCGTTGGTGTAATGTCTGCGTAATCGCCATCGCCTTGGTAAACGTACAGCTTGGAAGCGCTGCCAACGGCTAGCCAAACATTTGATGAGTTGTCCCGCCACGCATACATGCCACGCGGCACACCTGACACTTGATTGTTTGACCATTTACGCCATCCGCCCATTGGGCGAAGTGTTCCCTCAAACCATCTTACGAGGTTGGCGTCATACCAGCGGCCTTGAGACTGATACTCGGTGCCGTTTCGATAAATGCCTGGTGGTAATTTGATCGGGACAAGTGGCATGATTAGTTGCTCATGTAAAGGGCCATTTCATCGCGGCGGCGTTTGACCAGGCCCGGCAACTCTTTCCCTGCCGCTTTAGTCCACATCTTAAACGCAACTGCTGCGCCCGTATAGTCGCCACGATTATGGCGCATCCTCAACGTTGATCGTTGCAGGTTGCCTAGCCCAACATTGAACGAAAATGATGTGAGTGCATCAAGGCGAGGCTGAGTAAGACCAGCAGGACACAATCGTAGTACGCCAGCCTCAAAGCGGCGTAAGTCCTTTGTAAGGATCTCATCAACTTCCGCCATTGATAAGGTGCGATCCCAACCTGGCGGAATAGGTAAGGCTTTGCGCTCTTCAACTTTGATGTTGATGTGCGATGGGTCAATGACATGGCCCACACCCACGGTCCAAAGCAACGCCGGACAGCGATAAGGGCGCACGCGCACACCTTCGTGATGCTTGATCATTTGGAGGGCGCGTTCGCTGATCATTTTGCAAATGCTCGTGACCCAAAGTGAAAGGCCACAATCGCGGCCCAAATTTGCTGCGTATCGTCATCCCACAATTGATCAAGCA
>Ga0208360_1000309_pt1 | contig 12239 bp, 19 predicted proteins | sample LakMenE27Jul10ns_FD_150739 | JGI IMG/M metagenome (GOLD analysis project Ga0208360, IMG submission 150739) | Freshwater microbial communities from Lake Mendota, WI - 27JUL2010 deep hole epilimnion ns (SPAdes) | ecosystem: Environmental > Aquatic > Freshwater > Lake > Epilimnion/Euphotic zone ...
GCACAAGTCCCAGAACATTAGACAGACGACTCGCAGACAACGAAAAAGCACGCGAAGCATATAACGCCGGACGAGCAAAAGCTAAATTAAAAGTATCAGAAAAATTATTTGATTTAATTGAAAAAGGAGAACCCGCGGCTATATTCTTTTACCTAAAATGTCAAGCAGGATGGAGAGAGAAAGATAAAGCCGAAGAAAACAATAATAAAGCAGAAATTAAAATTTATTTACCAGAAAAAGAATAATTATTTCTTCTTCTTTTTTTTGGACTTAACACACTCACTATTTTTCATGCCGTCTGATATCTTCTTTTTCTGTTCGGCTGTTTTTTTCTTGCCAGTAGCACCTTTAGAAATAGCGGCGCGCTGCTTCTCTGACATCTTGCCTTTGTCCTGATTCTTCCCACAAGCCATAAATACCTACCAATAAATAATAGCCACTAATTAATCATACCAACCAGCAGGAGGATAACCTTCTTCTATGAATACCACTCAGCAGGAGGATAACCTTCTTCTATAATATAACTAGATGATAAAATAACACCGCCGCCGTGAGTGTCAGAATTAACAAAAGAGTTAGTACAAAAATTATAACCTAAATAATATTGTTGGCCATAAGCACGAGTAACAACTCGGCCAGATGGACTAACAGAAATAGATTGAATTGGAGCATACACATAAGCAGTATTAGTTAAAGTGATAATCAAATCGGTATAACTCTGACGAATAACAGTATTAAAAGAAATTTTTAATCTAGTACAAGGCGGAAAATCTCCATAATTGGGAAGATCACCAACCTCACCGCAAAAAGCCCCCGGCGGACAAACGAAACAATCATCATTTCTATCTTTATTATAATTAGCTAAAGTATTTTCTATAAAATCAACTTTCTCTTTAATTAAAACAGCAATAATGTGTTTGCAAGGATAAAATAAACCCGCCCTTGAAAATGTCCAATCCCTTCCGTAATCTTCAGTGGCAGTAGCATCAGGACAACTACATTTAATTTCTCTAGGCTGAACTCTATCTTTCCCAGGGTAACAAATCTTGCCAAAATCAGAAGTGTCAGGAGGGAACTTCTTAGCCTCAACAATCCAACCTTGAGATCGACTGCGAAGAGTGCGACTTAAAATAGGCAAAACACGCCATTTTTTATCACCAATACGCACAACAGTATGATCAGAAATTCCCTTCTCAATTCTGCGAGGATAAGAATAATACAAATTTCTGGCGTGTTGACTATATCTAGACATAGTAAACTAAATCAACTCCTCAACATCACTAACTAAAATAGCCCCATACCCTGCTAACTCAGCAGGGCTTACTAATATTTGTGCTTGATAATTAGGGTCTAGTTGAGTCCTTTGAAGTAATACTAAAATTGCATCATAACTTTCTTGACTTAATTTTCCACCACGTTTTAAAGTAGTTAAATTTCCAACAATCCAATCAAGTCTATTCTGATTAATTGCGTCTAGAATTTTATTATAAACTGGACTCTCAGCTATAGCTAAGACTTCCGCATCTGTGACTACTGCTGAAACTTCTTCTAAGGTAGTTGTCACAGATACTTGTCCTATTGGCACTGGATTATCTACTAATACTTTATCGTTGAGGTATGAAGTTAATTCCCTGGGAGATAGTTCAGGGAATTGTGCAATTTGAGAAAGCAGCCATTCTTGTTTTGTCATGGTTATGCAATTGCTGTATTGTAGGTATTAATAAGCGTAGTTATACGAGTATCCAGTAAGGCGAGGTTTAGGGATTCACCAATAGAGTAGAAAGCTAGGCGGGAGTCATCAAAGGCACTTACTATACCACCGTCGTTGCTCTGATTCCCATCGCTACTAGCAAAGACAAATAAAGTCGGTGTTGAGGGCGCAGTCGATACTTGAGACGCAGTAACAGTTGAATTACTATTTCGTATGCTAATTGTACCCGAGTTAGCTCGGGACGTACCAATTAAACCATCTGCTCTATTTGCTGTATGCGCTACAGGTGCATTTGTCGATTGGCAGCGAACAGTTAGCAACCCTGAGTTAATAGACGTAGATGCAAACAATGCTTTTTCGTTGAAGCCGTTTATTTGCCTGCCTAGCGGTACTTTTACCGCTGCCGTAGTTGCACCAAAAGCTGTGCCATAGACACTTATGTGACAACTGTCCTGTGGGTCAGCATTGTTGTTCCGGTTGCTGTCCAGATATTTAGTAGTTCCGTCCCCAACCAACCCTGTCTTACGGTTGTAATCCCCGCTAACAAAATTAAAATTAGTTGGTGCAGTACCAGCAAGCGGAACTAAAGCACCAGCCAGCGTTCTAGCCCCTGCCAATATACATGATGCTTTAATTGCACTCCAGATGCCATCAGCTTTACAACCCACTACAAAGTTATTGATAGCTATTTTGACACCTTCTTCAAGTGGCGCACCATCAGTAGCTTCTACCGCAGTTATGTAGGTTTGTGCATCAGTGTCAAATCTCTTGCTCAATACCACCATTCTAGTAGAAGTCCTCATGGTGCAAAACTCCTAACTCTAATTGTAAAACTTTCACTATTTGCAGCCGGAGTAAATGCACCACTTGTCACCACATATCCAAACAAAGAAGTGCCAGTTAGTTTATAAAGTTGGTTTAGGTTTCTCACCTCAGCAACTACACTACCACCACCACCTTGAGCTAATGATGCAGATAAAGCTATACCTCTGGGATTGAGAATACTTGCTCTATCTCCAGAAGATATAGAAAATGGTAGATTATCAGCTATAGCTGATGGTGGGGTAACACCGTATAAATACAAGGTAAAGGTACTCATACCTGCTGGTACTGCTGTGATATTGAAAATAATATCTAAGCTTTCAATAAATATAAACCCACCACTAGCACCAATATTCTGAAGTTCAAATACACCACCATACACATCGTTAGCTGTATAGGCTGTAGTGTTAGCAAGTCTTGTTACAGCGGAAGAACTAACATAAGCTAGTCCTGCTAATACTGCAATAGAACCATCAGAATTAACTAAAATTCTTTTTTCAACACCATCTGAAGTAACGCCAGAAATAACATCATAATTAAAAACTTGCTGCATATTAATTAATAAGTAAAATTACTAACTCCAGTTTTAAACCCCGTCAAACAATTATAAGCCCCAGTGACAGCATCAACAATATCATCGTGATCACCGTCAGGAAAATTAACTAACTCATTAATAAATACTTGATTCCACTCACCATAACAAAGCTGAATAGTTCCAGACTCAAAACCAGCACTTAACGGCATAGCGCGGCTAACTTTATCCCTTAACTCAGTAACTCCCCTTGAATCAAACCCAGCTAACAAAGATTGTAAATTTGCAGAGTCACGAACACCCGACGCGCCGGGTTCAGTTTGCCATCTAACTTGACATCTGTTACCGTCAGCCGTAGCAGTATTCACAACTAACTGATTGGCTTGAACTGGTGGAAGTCTCAAACGAACCATATCAAGAACAAAATAGCGATCGCTCCTTTTGAAAAGTAATACCCCTACCGTAAAATCAGAGCGCCTAGCAGTTGACAGAGAAGCAGCAAAATCCCAGAATCTAACTAACTTGTCGCCATGCTGATAACTAACTAACTGCGCTCTCTGAAACCATTGCTCCTGAAAAACCTTACCCGCCTCAGCCTTGCTATTCCAATTACCCCCACGGCCACGAATGCCCAAATATCGCTCACGATCTACAAGACTTTGAGTCATTAAACTGCTAAGGTATGCAGGGTCAGCCTTTAACAATGCAGGATTATCCCAAATATCAGCAGAAATATAAACAACAGATACCGGAGGCTGGCCGTTAGCATCCCTCCAATCAGCATCTACCCAAGTAATCTGACTATTCTCAACAGTAAAGTAAAATGTCTTCCCATTCAAATCCAAATCTACATAACCATCTTTAGCAATCCAGGGGCTAACAAACTCCCTTAACCAACTATTAGCATCAGGATTCATTGTGGCCATAAGTTGAGTCGGACACCCCGAAGTCGTTCTCATACACCCCAATATTTTTAAAAAATGCTCCTGGGTAAATTCTTCTAACTGGTCAAAACCAAAAAAAGCAGACTCTGTACCCTGCCAATCCTGCCAACTTGTAGGATTCTGTAAATGCCCAAATTGTACCGATGCCCCAGAAGGAAATATCCACTTTAATTCTGAAACTCTAGGATATCCCCCCATTGCAGAATAAAGCTGATAACTTTTATCCCACATTCCCCCCGGCTTTTTGACTTGCGGTAGCGATCGCCTAAAAATTACAGCATGATAATCTGGATTGTCCAGATAGTAACAAGGTGCAACTCTCAAAGCAAAAGATTTACCGCCACCCTTAGCACCGCCAAGAAGCACTACTTTGGCTGTAGATTGCAAAGCCTTTACTTGTGGACCAGGATTAGGTTTTATTTCTATCACTATCATCTACTAATACCAGCAAAATTAATTATCATTGGTTTACACGAAAAACAACAACAATTCAAGCGGTAACAATGTTTAAAAATTTGTCATAAGAAAACCGAGCGGCTAGACTCGGTTAAGGGAGATGGGTTTATTGTTATAAAAGTTCTGTATATTATCTTTATATATAATATACCATTTTAATAATTTTGTCAAATTTTACCATAAAGAAAGCAGGGATTTAACCCCTGCTTGTGGTGTTGTGTAGTTTATCTTGCAATACTATATTTTATCACATTTTCTTACTTAATGCTCCCCCTAAACTAAGTGAAATATAATTGGCAAACAAGAAACAAAAATTACCAGATAGAGATATAGCTAGAGCTAATGGCCAATTCTTGGTTTTGTGGTAATTGCTAATTATGTCAATCCATAAAGATGATGTAATTCCTACAACCAAAAACACAATTAATAAAGAAATCCCGAAAAAACAAATAATTCTTTCTAAATCATCTGTTATCGATCCTATTTTGCGTCCTCCAGTTAACACAAAGTGCCATGAGCTAGGATTAGTCAGAACTGCACCAGTGGCACTGACCACGGAAGTGTTTACCAAGGCTAGAATGAATGGTAAAGATGGCGTAACTGATGCGGCGTTAGTCATTTTCGCAATCCATTCGGTAGACATAACAGCATCAATTATCGTCATTAATGCACCACCGCCAATTAGTGCAAACCAAATAATTCTTAGTGTTAAATTATTGAACCCCATTTATTTCTCTACTGTTAAATAACTGCTGGTAACACCGATTAAAAAACTAAGACAGAACGCGGGGCGTGTAATTTCTGGTTTGAATATTAGCAATATCAAAGACGCGATCGCTCCAAACAAAATTCCCCTAATTATCCCAGTAATAGTTTTACTGATCATATCCTCAATTGAATCATTTTTCTTGATGCCATTTATCATCATTGCTAAATCATCTAAATCATTTATGATATCGGTAATAGTCTTTTTAGACTGTATTTCTAAGCGAGCGATCGCTGTATTATCCGCCTTGACCAAACTAGTTGTTAGAGCCAATAAATTGCACTTTAAATGATAAATCGACTCTAGGCATTCAGTATTAGTAATGTCAGAATTGTTATTCATCTTACTTACCTACCTCGATAATGGTTTTTGTCAGTTGTCAGTTGTCAGTTGTCAATTGTCAGGTATATCCCGCAAGGGTTCGACACAATGAATTTTAAACTGGAAACTAGACTGTAGAGTTCTACAATCTCCGTATCCTTTAAACTTTAGTATTAAAAACAATTCCCTGACTTTCTGAGAATTATAATTTTTTAATGTACTAAAATCTTTTCTTAAAACTTCTCTAATTGATATCCAATTCTGTTTCTCAATGGCGAATTTCAGAATTGATTTCAGACCATCAGGTAAAATTTCTGAAATTAATAATTCATTGTTATCGCCTTGGGGAATTTCTTTAATTGGTGTACCAAAATTAATAATTTTATTATCCTGTTTCGGTAAATCAACTAACAGCCATTCGCTTGAAGAATCTAATTTAACTCTAGCTTTCCCGGTAGAGATAGGCTTAAATGATGATTTATTAATCTCAGCCAAACATTCAATCTGTAGCATCTTAGAAACTAAATTATGAAGTCCAGAAATACCAAACAAACACGATTGTGTATTATTATGAGCAACAATTAAAACTGGCATTTCTTGTTTTCTAGATTTAGTCAAAGCATACTTACCAAAATTGCTAAGAAATTCATGGTCTTTGATAAATGATGAGTAAGTAGTGGCCTCCTCTATCACTAAAGTAATTGCTTTACCTTGACTCCATAATTTTTCTCTCCATTGATTTTCTAGGATATTAGACTGAGAAAATTCTTTATATCTGGCGATTAATTCGCCATAATACCACCTCATCATCTTCTCAATTGATTCGTGATCATGGTAGGATTCCACACCCTGCCATTCACTACGATTAGAATCAGGGTCTAGTACAATAATTCTGTAACCTGTTGATGATTTTAGTTTTTGCTGGATTATGAACCTAGCAAGCCACGATTTACCACCTCCCTGATTGCCCCAAATTAATGCGGTTTGGTGAATCATGACCTGCCACCAGGAATCATTTAAAACATGATTTCCAGGAACGACTTTTTTTTAGTCTCAGGTTCTGCGGGTATTTCCACAATTTTTTCGTAATCATTTCTGATTTCTGATAATTCTACTAATTCAGGATGATTAGATAAATTATTCAGCGTGGCTAATCTACCTTTTTCACAAGACTTTAGAAAACCATAGATTAATAATCCCGATGGTGATAAAAGTATTATGCTTCCTAGAGCGATCGCTAAAAATAATTCCATGATTCAATCCTCCAGCGAAAGCGAATTTATTTCTTCATTAAATGCCTCAGTGTAGGCATAAATCGCTTTTTGAGCAGCGACTATTCCCATCATCCTAAATCTCTCCTTTGTTGCCTCTTCCAGTGCTTTTAATTTAATATTGTTGTTTGTTCTTAGATTTCCCACATTTATTAAATTGGCTTGTGTAAATTTGGATAAATCATATTTTTTGATTTCTGCTGAATCAATTACCTCCACTTCTACTATTTCTACAACGTCATCAGGAATAGCCAAGCTAACAATCTCACCCCCAGACTCAGATAAATTACTATCACTATCATTCTTGTGGCTTGACTGAATATCATTTATCCATTTCTGGTGATTTTCAGATGCAAATAAATCTTCAATAGCAGCCACACAAAACTGTGTGTATCTTTTTTGGTTAGATGCACCATAACTTAGTTCAGATTCTTCAAGCCAGTAGTAGGCTTGTTTCACTTTTTCGTAGTAACTCGTAATCGTCTTACGACTTACTCCCAGAAACTCAGCGATTTGACCAGAAGATAAATCCTCTTTAGGCAATCTGTTCATCGACTTCATGTAACCTTTTCGCTAACTATCCGCGAACTACTTGTGAACTACTCATGACCTTCCCGTAAACTTTCCCGCGAACCTCCCGTGAACCTCCCGCGAACTTCTTCTATATTAAAAAACTCCCATGAAATATGGGAGTGTCATTATGACTATATTCGTACCAAAAACGTCATTATGACTCTTGTGGTTTTGAATTAGTATTGATAATTTGGTGAATAGCTCCAAAGTGCAGCTTTACTGAATCACTGGGGTTAATGTACCGCTTAGATTCTGGTTTAGCCAAATACTTACCTAATGTTTCTTCTGGATATCCTGAAACACGCGCGGCAAATTTCTTCCCGTAAAGAGCTACAAATTCTTTAGGGCTCATTGGCATGATATTTATTTGAGATGAACGTATCATTATGAAACCTCCTACAAGGCAAATTTGTGGGGACGGTATCGCTCTGAATTGTTAGAAGCAATCCAGAGCTTTTTTTATCTAAGGAAATTATAATATAAATAGTTGTCAAAAGTTTCAAACTGTTCAAAAAACAAATCTAAAATAATGAAAACTAAAACCGCTCGTATCACCACAGTTACAACCGAGGAATTAGCTAAGAGAATTAAGGAATTAGCAGATAATCAACAACGAAGTGTTTCCCAGACGGTAGAAATTATCCTTATGGAAACCATAAAAAACTTTGATTCAACATTAAAATAATAATTACGTTTCTCGGTATTAATCATGGCTGCAATTAAAAACCCTGTAATTAACTTACAGGGTTTCATTTTGTGGTTAATCAATCGTGTCGTTGTTTCAATCCTCAATTACCTTAAATAGTAATTGTCACCTAATATGTTAAACAAGTGTTAAATTCTAGCCACGTTCCTAGGAGTGCCAATCTGACCGAAGTTGATCAACTTCTTTGATAAATCTGAATTTAAATATTTGAAATGCTGCGGTGGATGTATGCCAAAATCATTGATCATGACCCCGATTGGAATTGGTGTATTGAATAATCTAGGATTAAATATATTAATCCCCACTCCCTTTCTGTCGCCTGTGTATGCGGCTATCTCATCTTTGCTGATGCAAAGTGATTTGATTTCATCAGCCGACCACTCATCCTTATATCTTGTGATGATCTCTCCACACTCAACCATTCCAACTATTTCATGCCTCACTGATTGATAGATCATTATATGAGTAAACTCAGGATAAACCCTACCATCTAAAGTGGAGTATTTTTTAGGCGATCGCTTTCTCAGTTCCATGGTCTTCCTACCGCTGAAGACATTTTTGCAGTGCCGTGGTTTTAAACTAATCAGTAGTGTTTCCATTCTTCAATTCCGCTAATCTTCTAGCCTCTGACATAACTTCCCCAACATTAAGCCCGTCCCTTCTAAGCGTCAAAAATGTACCTTCTGGTAGTATTTTCAATTCCTCCAAAATTTCAGTACAAGTTTTAAACGTAAGATTATAGCTTATACAAAAATCAGCGATATCTGAAACGCCTACTTTTCCTCTTTCTTGTACTTCAAGCTGTAAATATAAACCAATTTTATCAATTGCCACAGTAAACAAAAGTTTAAATTCATATCCTTTAGCTTTTCTGAGGTGTTGAGTAAGCTCTAAATCTAAACCACTAATCATTAACATTTTGGAAACTCCAAATACTTTTTACCATCCAATGAATTACCTCCAGCCTTAGAAGTTTTCCCGCCAACTTGCTTAAAGAAAAACGCGACTTTTGATCTTCGGCATTGGTTACGAATATCTCTAACCCAATCAAGATTTATTGGTCGATGTTTTTGACCAGATTCACCACCGACAATAACCCAATCAATATTAGTTAAATCAAGATATAGTGAGCCTAGCAATGGTTCACAGGAAAGAAACCGCACATTTGCAGGAACTTGACGAAGTAAATCAATACGAGAAATATAATCTTGACTTTCTACTGATACACCTAACCAGATATTTTTATGAAATTCTAGATGTGGTGCTAATTCAACTAATCTTTCCGGTCTTTTTGTTAATATTTGATATATGTGCTGCGGGGTTTTCTTTATTGTCTGAAACACTGACTGAATAAAGTCTAAAGGTACTTCTTCATGAAAAAGATCACTCATTGAATTAACAAAGATTTTAGATGGCTTTTTCCACGATAAAGGTTGTTCTACCCTTTCTGGATATAAAGTTAAATCAAATCCATTTGGGAAACGAAACCGTTTAGTAATGGTTTCTGCGTAGCAATGTATGCAGCCTGGACTAACCTTAGTACATCCGGTTACAGGATTCCAAGATTTATCTGTCCATTCAATTGATGTATTTGTATTTGCCATGATTTGCCTCTTGGTTACAGTATTTGAATAAATCCATAGTTAATCCTCAAATTGTAAAAGTTTGATACTTACATTTTTTACTTTAACTGATTTGTTGTTAAGTTTTTGAATACTAATCATTGATTTCTTGCAATCAAACCCGACAACAATATATTTTTCACTATCATAAGTGCAAATAGAATCTACACCTATTGATTTTCTAAAAGCAGGTTTAGATTCTAGCCTCTGAATTTCCGTTGCTGTGGGTTGGCAACAATCAAATGGAGACAAGCTAGAAACGCCGTGTTCATTTTCACCCATTACATAGCCATCTTTATATCCCACAACTTTGTGAAAAGACGGTGGCAGAAAGTCTATTAACAATAAGTCTTTAATCCATGTTCCTAGAGGATATTGATCCTCAAGTGATAAGTGTGATGATACGTGGGGTTTTACTAGGTTCAAAATTCAACTTCTCCAATAGCTACAATTTGTTGATGGAATTACTAGCTTGACGCTAAAGACTCAAACAGATTCAATGCTGTAGTCTAGTCTGTATTTTTTCATGGCAAATTTTTTAATTCATAAATTCATTATAAATTAAACGTTTTAAACTTATTCAAATTTATTCAACAAAAACGTCATTATGACGCTATATCGCTACAATTAGTTTTTAACTCTCTAAGTAATCCCTTAATAAAAATGAATAAATCACATTTAGCAGCACCAATCAGACAAAGAATGTCATGTTTATCAAGAAAAATGTTAAACATGGGTTTATTGAAAAAATCAGAAACTCATTTAGATTATGGGTGTGGATACGGAAAAGACGTAGAAGAGCTTATTAAATTAGGTTATCAATCAACAGGATATGACCCCTACTATTTCCCCCAATATCCAAAAAAAGCAGATATTGTAACTCTAGGATATGTATTAAATGTAATTGATAATTTTCAAGAAAGACGAGAAACGCTAATTAAAGCATGGGAGTTAACTAATAAACATTTAATAATTTCTACAAATATTAAAGGTGGGAAAGGATGTTTAAATGAAAAGACAACAATAGAAACATTCAGAAAAAGCTTTACCAGCATTGAATTAAAAGGTTTTGTTGAATCATCATTAGGATATGAACTAATCAGAATTGACAAAGATAAATTTATAATTTCCAAGGATGGATTTAAATATGATTCACCCATGAATTATGATCAAGTTATTGATAAAATCGAACAAATAAAATTAGAAGGTTGGATACCACCAAATTTAGCAGTTATCAAAGGATACTGTACAGATTTTAAACCTAGATATATTGGAAAAATAGATACTACTGATAATCCCGATTTTCCCGGTAGGATTAGGCATTATAGAATATATTCAAAAACTGGAGGATTACCAGGAAAAAATGGATATGATATAAAATGTTTGCATATTCCTGGGGGAAAGCAAGGTGAAGCAATGCAGGAAGCGATCACAGCATTTAAAAGAAGAAACTTGATAAATAAAATAAAATTTCATTGCATAGAACAAATATTTTTAAATGAATTTGCAGGATTTAAAAAGTTTGATTTCTTGAAAGATATAGTGACATTTTATGAATAAAGAAGATATTTCACTGCTCGCTAACGCTCGCGCCGGAAGTTATACAAAATTGATCTGTTACCCCACCTGCCCCTATCGGTTATCGCTGGGGGCAGGTTTTTTTATTCCCCGTGTTTAGACATTTTTCCTGAGACTATTATGAAGAATAACAATGACAGGAAAAAAGCCAAAACACTAAAAATAAAAAAACCTGCTGATCCCCCAAAACCCTATCCCCTAATCCCCTGTCCCTTGGGGATAATTGTTAACAGCATAAAGAATGTTTTTTGTAAATAGTTAATTATAAAGAAATTATTAATAATAAGAATTAGTTAAATATTTATGTTATAATATAAGTAGTAATTTAGGTGGTGTTTATGTTAGTTAGAAAAGGTTTTGTAGATAAAGATAAAATTTGGAATTTTGTTAAGAATTTAGAAAATAAATTAAATAAAGAAAAATGGAATGGAAAGGATAATAGTAGTGGGAGAAAGTGTTTATGGTTTGGAGTAGGTGTAGAATTAGGATTTAATTGTAGTATTTTTAAAGGTGAAGAAATTAATGATGGGCTAAGAAAAAAATGTAATGAATTGTGGGATGGTGAGGATTGGAATAGTATTTTGGTTTATAAGTATGATAAGGGTATTGAGTTAAAAGATCATATTGATAGAGATATTTTTGATAATAAGGTGGTGGTTGTGAATATTAGTGTTGATAGTTTATTAGGTGGAGATGTTGAATTTAATTATGGTGGAAAAATTGAAAAGTTAAGTAATGGTGAAGTAATTGAATTTGATAATAAAATTTTACATGGAATTAGAAAAGTAAGTAATGAAAGATGGAGTTTGAGTATTAGAAAAATAATTGTGTAGTATATGTAGTATCCAAATATTTATTATTTGGATATACTTGCTTTGCCCACCCCCTGCCAAGGGGGTTCTTTGTCGGGGTTTGTCGGGGTTCGGTTGTCGGCGGC
>Ga0208360_1000311_pt1 | contig 12199 bp, 12 predicted proteins | sample LakMenE27Jul10ns_FD_150739 | JGI IMG/M metagenome (GOLD analysis project Ga0208360, IMG submission 150739) | Freshwater microbial communities from Lake Mendota, WI - 27JUL2010 deep hole epilimnion ns (SPAdes) | ecosystem: Environmental > Aquatic > Freshwater > Lake > Epilimnion/Euphotic zone ...
GCTTGCAAAGAAGCCGGACTGCGGGAGGTTCCCGTTCACGTGGTTTCGTGGCTCGATTCCCAGCAAGAAGAATTTATCATAAAGGATAACGTAGGGTACGGAGAATGGGACTGGGATATCCTCGCGAATGAGTGGGACGCAAACCAACTCGAGGACTGGGGACTCGATGTGTGGACCCCTGAAGAAGAGACAGAGATTCGCGAAAAGGACACGGAGGACCAGAAGTGGAAACTAGGAGACCACACCCTCCAAGTAAAGGAACACGCACTACCCGAAAACACCACACAAATAGCGGTAGTAATTCAAGCGTGGGAGAACTTCACAGGAAAGAAGGCTGAACTCGTTAGTTAACTAAACTAAAAGATGCAGCAGAAAAAAACAAAGCCTTTAAAATACCTAATGCTCCAAGCCTTAAAGGAGAATTTTGGAAATGTAAAGGCCGCATCAGCGCGCGTAGGAATTGACCGAGGAACTCATTACCTATGGGTACGTTCAGATATTGAATATCGCGATGAATCAATGCGATACTCAATTCAGTCACTGTCAAATAAAAAAATTCATCAAGAAAAGCCAGAATTTGAAAATGGCTACGTTTATCTAATTAAGTGCGTAAACACGACCTTTTACAAAATTGGAATAAGTAAGATAAATTATAACGCGAGATTATCGACAATGCAGAGTGGTTGTCCATACGAGTTAAAATTTATAAACGCTATTCACAGTCCAGACTACAGAAACATTGAGAGGGTTCTGCATTTTAAATTCCAAAGTAAGAGAATTAGAGGAGAATGGTTTGATTTAGATGATACCGAATTCGGAATATTGCAGAAATACTTTAAAGAGAAATCACAACCGCAGAGTAAAATAGAATTTCAATGGTAGAGGACAAATTAGACGAATTGAACAACCCTAAAAAGGTCGCCATGTTGGAAGCCCTTGAAAAGTCTTTGGGTATTGTCTCTACTGCTTGTAAGATGTCAAACATCGCTCGCGGCAGTCATTACATTTGGTTGCGCGAAGACCCCGCCTATAAAGCGGCGGTAGAATCCATCCAAGAAAGTGTAATCGACTTTGCAGAGTCGCACCTCTACAAACTCGTGAAAGAGGGGAACCCCGCCGCGACTATCTTCTACCTGAAGACCAAAGGAAAGAAGCGGGGATATATCGAGCGGCAAGAAATCGAGGTAACGGAACGCTCGCCCCTTTCATGGCTTAACGGCGAAGGCCTTTGAAACTCGCGAAGACGTACTACGACGTACGCAACTGTAAGACCCGGATACAGGTACACCAAGGAGGTACCCGTTCGGGCAAAACGTATTCTATCCTCCTTTCGCTGGTCGAGTTCTGTTACAGGAACCCAAACGGCGGGGCGGTACTCACCATTTGCCGAAAGACCTTCCCGGCCCTCCGTGCTTCCGTTATGCGGGACTTCTTCGATGTACTCAAGCGCGAAGGAATCTACACGGAGGTAAACCACAACAAGAGCGACGCTACCTATATCCTCGAAGGGAACCTGATAGAATTTATCAGTATCGACCAGCCCCAGAAGATACGCGGACGCAAACGGGACGTACTTTTCATAAACGAGGCGAACGAACTAAACCTCGAAGACTTCAGGCAGTTGCTTATCCGAACCACGGGTAAGGTACTTTTGGACTACAACCCCTCCGACGAATTCCACTGGATATACGACCACGTAATACCTCGAGAAGATGCCACGTTCTTTCAGTCGACGTTCCGAGATAACCCCTTCCTTGAATCGTCCCTCGTTGCCGAAATTGAACGGTTACAAGTGGCCGACCCGAACTACTGGAGAATCTACGGACTCGGAGAGCGGGGACAATCCCGAACCACCATCCTCACCCACTGGAGCCAAACCGAAACCATAGACCCACGATTTAAGCTGGTAGCCTACGGACTCGACTTCGGATACACGAACGACCCGACGGCGTGCGTGGCTGTCTATTCGGACGGGGAGGCGTTCCTGCTCGATGAGGTACTATACCAGAACGGCCTTTCGAATAGGCAGATATTCCAACTTCTCGAATCGGAGGTAGGGAAGAATACGGTAATCGCAGACAGCGCCGAACCGAAATCTATCGACGAACTACACGGCTACGGGATGAACGTACACCCAGCGCGGAAGGGTCCCGATTCCGTACGTGCGGGAATCCAGTTCTTCCACTCGAAGCCTTTGGCCGTTACGTCCCGTTCGCTGAACCTGATAAAGGAACTACGGAACTACAAGTGGAAGGAGGACAAAAACGGGAAGAACCTCAACGAACCGGTAGACGCGTTTAACCACGCCATAGACGCGGCGAGGTATGCGGCTATGTTTAACCAGAGCAACCCGAACTACGGGAGGTACCGCATAGGGTGAAAAAAAGTTAGGGAAAAGTTTGGAAGGTTAGAAGTGGTATCCTATCTTTGCTTCATCAAACAAACGGAAAACATGACCTTTTCAAACCTCCCCTTCGGCACGACAGTCCTTTACAACGATTCTTGCAACGTTGACTACCGCTTAACCGTTATCGGTCAAACCTCCGACCAGTTCGGAACATGGGTTGAAGTCCTTACCGAAACCGGGTACATCGAGAACATGAGCGGAAGGACAGAGGTAGACGGAATCCGGTACACAATCGCCTAAACGAAGCGAAGGCCCTCCGGGGCCTTTTTTTATGCCCTAACTTTGAGGAAATCACTTCTTCCCGTTATTTCCTCGATGCGTTACCCTACCAACTGGAGCCAGCTAACCCTCGGTCAATTACAGGTCCTCTGCACGAAGTCTACAGACCTGCAAAAGGTTTGCGCCGTTTGTGATATTTCGGAACAGGAAGCCCGCACTATCCCGATGGGCGACATCTACGAAATCCTTAACCGCGTAAACCACATTCCCGAAGAAGCGCGGCACGAACCTATCATAACCCTCGAAGGGAAGAAGTACGGATTTATTAAAGACTGGGACGAGTTCACCACGGGAGAATGGATAGACTGCGAAAGCTATCAAGAGGATTTCTGGGCAAACGCGCACCGCATCATGGCCGTCCTGTATCGGCCTATGAAATACCACGTAGGCAAAGAATACAAGCTGAAGGCATACACCGCCAAAGAAGACGCGGAGCCGTTTAAGAAGATGCCCGCCGACCTCTTTTCGGGTGCCCTGCTTTTTTTTTGGAATACAAGAATCGTACGTCTACAGACTTTGCAAGCGTCTTTACTGGAGGCGGGGGAAGCGGTTCTGCACTCGCAGACAAGTGGGGCTGGTACCCGGTCCTCTACCAACTTTCGGGAGAGAGTTTCCTCCGTATGGAAGAAGTTACGCAAAAGCCGATTAACGTCACCCTCCAACACCTCGCCTTCTTAAAAGACCTTGCGCACGAGTTAAAGCAAAGACGGTAAACATCTTTAAGGCCCAAAACACCCCGTAATGATTACTCTAAACACCATTATAAAGCGGTTCGAAGACTTCGCAGATAACCACTTCTTTATCCGGTCCTTTTCGTTTGGGTCGCCGGAAGACGTGGACCTACAGAAGTTCGATTCGTATCCGCTTATGCACGTAGTCTATACGGGGGCTACGTACGAGGACACCACGAAAACGCTGGACTTCGAGGTATATATCTTCGACCTCCCCAGCCACTACGAATCGAAGACAGAGCGGCAAAAAGAAATAGTAAGCGACGCGGAACAATGCGCGGAGGATATCCTCGCAGACATCGCAAACGGGGGTAATATCTTCATCTTCTCGGAGGATTACGAAGTGGTAAACGCCACGGTCACCCCTCTGCAAGAAGCGGGGTCTAACGTCCTCGCGGGGGTACTTCTGGAACTGGGAATCCAACTCCCGTACGACCGTAGCGCGTGCGACGCTCCTATAAACGGCGTACAACCCGAAGGGGGCGGGTTCGTCTACGCACGGAGGGGACTTCTGCGGATGTTGACGCAGGACGGGACGGTAGACGTTCTTTCGGTAAACACTATCAAAGTAGCAAACGGGACCCTCACCGACGAAGGAAACGGGGTAGTTAGCTTAACGACTGGAGGCGGCGGTTCGCTCGACGACCTTACCGACGTAACAATTACGGACCCTCTCGACCACGACGCGCTGATTTACGACGAGGTTTCTGCGGAGTGGATTAACGGAGCGCCTCGCGCCCTCGATATGGCCGTATACAACGGTTCAGGGTCTGTAATCGCAAAGGGGAAGCTACTGAAGGCCATAGGCAGTCACGGAGACAAAGTTTCGGTAGGCCTGTTCGACTTGGATGTAGATAGCCCGATGTATCTGGTAGGGCTTGCGGAGGAGCAGTTAGCAATCGGAGGCACGGGCCACGCACGTACGTACGGGGAACTTCGGGGAATCGATACGAACGCCTACGCCATAGGAACGATTCTATACGCTTCTGGGACGGCGGGCGAACTCTCGAGTACGGCGGGCGTTCCGGCTATCCCGGTAGCAACGGTTACACGGTCACAACAAAATACCGGACGCCTATACGTACGGACGTGGACACCCGGAAACGAAGAGCCAGCATTTAGCACGTTTGCAGTATCGGGACAATCGGACGTTGTAGCAAATGATACGCGGGCAACCGTTACCCTTGTTTCAGGAACGGGGGTAAATATCACCACTAACGCGGGGGCGGATAGCATCACGATAAACAGCACGATTAACTCATTTAGTAATATCGCCGTATCGGGACAATCGAATGTGATAGCGGACAGCGCGGGGGATACCCTCACGCTGGTCGCAGCCGGGGGGATGACTATTACTACCGCAAGCGGAACTGATACTATAACCTTTGACAGCGCACGGCTCGATGACGATGACGTGACATTGAGCGGGACCCGGACCATTGACCTAAACGGAGAGGAGTTTATATTTACATCCGGAGTTGCCAACGTAATTGAAATTAGCGGAGGCTCGGCGGTTTTGCCGAGCACCACAATCCGTTCCACTGACGGGGCCGTGGCCTCCGCTATTAGTTTGTTTGAGGCTCCAAATAACGGAGGGGCTTATATCACTTTACAGGCACCCGCACAGCTAACCGCCAGCACGACATTCACCCTTCCTTCAGCCGACGGGACCAACGCGCAGGTACTACAGACCAACGGCTCTGGAACGCTTTCGTTTGCTTCTTTGCCATCGGCACCTAACACCTTCGGGACTATCGCAGTTTCGGGACAGAGTAACGTGGTCGCAGACAGCAGCACGGACACCCTGACCCTCGTAGCAGGAACGAACGTAACCATAACGACCGACGCAGGTACGGACAGTATCACGATAGCAGCGACGGGCGGAGGTTCAACCAGTCCGGCGGGTAGTAACGGACAGATTCAGTACAACGCTTCCGGCTCGTTTGGGGCGGAGGCGGCTCTCTTTTACGACGCAACGAATAACCGCCTTTCGGTAGGTGGAGACACGACACCAGCAGGAACTATCACAAGCAGGGGAGCGGGCACGACTACCGACACAACTTTCTTGTGCGAAGACAGCGGAGGTGCAGCGCGGTTTACGGTGTATGACCGTGGCACGATGTTTACAAACGAACGCAGCGACGTAGCTGCAAACGTTCACAGCTTTGTATTCAACGCCACGAAAGACCAGTATTGGCGGCCGACTATCGCATTTAAAAACACGTCTTTTACTTCTGCTATCGCGGCGTGGTTAGGTGACACGAATACCTTGGGATATTTTGGCACCCTTGGGGGTACGGCAGCCATTGGGGGTCTTGGACTGTACGGCGCGTGCGCGACTACGGCCTCCCTTTCGGCATGGCAAATGCAAGGCTTTCACGGAAGCACCGCGCCCACAGCGGCAATCATTCGCTTTGTTGGAACAAAATACGCAGGCAGCGGCTCTGGCAGTGCAATGCTGGCCGGACTTGCAGACGCAGAGCCTATCATTCATGTCGTCAACAGCGGAACTAATACGGGCGCATTAACGCGTGTTGCTATACTTGGCTCTGGGGCGATGGGACTTCGCAACACCGCGCCCACGTCATCGACTTCGCTGACCGTACGAGGTCACGGAACGGGAACGGGCATTAGCCTACTGGTAGAAAACAGCGGCGGCACCGCCCGCTTCACCGTACGGGACGACGGCGCGTACGCATTTGCCGGGGGCACGGTAGGTGCGGCGCAGACGGGATACACGACCTTTACGAACCTGACTACCGACCGCACCTGTGACGCCAACGCTACGACGGTGGAGGAACTTGCGGACATCCTCGGCACACTCATCGTGGACCTCAAAACGAAAGGAATCATCGCAGCATAACATGGCACTACAAAAAACAATCTCTACCCCCTACGGGGTGGACCTGACCTACTGGAAGGTCACGCGGCTCAACATCGACTGGTTGAACCAAATCGGCGAGGTGTTCTTGGGAGGCTGGCCGAACCAGCAGGCACGCCTGAACGGAGTGCAAGCCCTCGAATACAAGACGCAGGTATTCCGTTACGACGACTGGCCGTTCACGGCTGACGGCTACAACATTACCGAAGCATACGAGCGGCTCAAGCTGCCTATTATGGAACACGTAGGGCAGGGCGAAATGCACGACAACAACCCCTTCACCGGAGCGACCGACGTCTACGAGCCCGGACAACCCGGAGAGCGGCCATGAACTACATTCTACCGGCAGAACTTCGTGAGGCTATCCTCGCCTACCTCAAGAGCAAGCCCTACCACGAGGTAGCGGACGGGGTGCGGGCGCTCGAGAACTTGGAGCCCGATGGCCAAGGCTAAGGCACAGGCGCAACCGCTCCGGATAGAACGCAGCATTTCGCGTCCGGGGGTACACGCAAAGAAGAAGCAGGGAACCCACAAAGCGGGGAAGAACTGGAAGAAACCCTACCGAGGACAGGGACGATGAGAGAGGCAGACAAAGCGTGGATAGAGTTTGCAGAAGAAGTAGTAAACGCTTCGAAGCGCGAACTAGGAACGAAACGTATCGGGAAGAACCCCCGGTACGGGGTAGCGACGCGTACCCTCCAGAGGTCCCTTACTTTTAAGCTAGGAAAAAGCAAAGGGAAGGTAGACAGCATCCAGCTGATGGCTTCGGGCAAAGCGAAGAGTTACGCGGCGTTCGTTCACTGGGGCGTAAACGGAAATCAAGTACGGCACGGCTCCCCGTTCTCGTACCGAAGCAAACAGCCACCTACGCAAGCGGTACGGGAGTGGATGAAGGTTAAACCCGTCCGCCTCCGCGACCCGAAGACAGGGGCCTATATCAAACAGACAGAAGCCAAACTAAACTCCGCCGCGTTCCTGATAGCCCGCAGTATCAAACGTAAGGGAATACCCGGCGTTCGTTATTTCGTTAACGGCTTCGACGTTGCCTTCCGCAAGAAAGGGAAGGAACTAGCGGAGGCCGTAGGTATGGAATTCGCTAAGAAACTAGTAGCCAAAGCGAACCCGATAGAAATCACTCTAAACGCGTAATTATGGCCGCGTCTTTTACGTCTAACCCGTCCGAAACGTGGATGCCCGCCGGGCAGCCCCTTATCTACACGCTCCAAACGTCCCTCACGATTACGGACGCGTTCGCGTTTATCGTGCAGGTATTCGAGAACGGGACGGAAATAGGGAAATACTACCTCAAGCCGAATTCTAACGACCGGGCGCATTTCGACCTGAACCGAGTAATTCAGGCGCGGACGCGGGTAGACGAAAAGGTATATAACGCTTCTACGCTGCTCTTCGATTACTCCGCTCTCCCGTACACCCGTAGCAACGGGAACATGAACAAGTACGAGGTAAAAATCGGGGAGTACACGGGAACGGAGGCGCTCGCACAGGCCACGAAGTTTATCTACGTGATGGACGGGTACGAGCAGGTTTCTAGCGGCCTGCATCCCTCGTTCTCGGACTATTACGGAACGGCCAACACGAAGAAGTTCTGGCTAACCGACCGGGAACCCGTAAATAACGTAATTACGATAGAGGCAGCGGACGATGACGAGGGATTCTTCGCGTTTATCAATAAGGACACCGTTTCGGATGTTACTCGGCTTTCGTTTCAGCTTATCCCGCCGACGGGAGCACCTACCACCGTAACGAAAGACCTGAACACGACGAACGGCGCACAACTCCCGTCCGCGTCCTCCCCTACGAACGGCTTTCTGGTATACGCGGGTATCATGCCCGCGCAACTCCTTACGCCGATATTTTCCGCTACCGCGTGGAAGCAAATTACCATTACCCCGCAGAACGCGTCTGGGACTCAAGAAGGGAATGTACTGTCTATCATTCGTGACTGCACAGACTACAAAGACCAGGCTGTACAGGTAGCGTTCGCGAACTCGCGGGGCGGGTGGGACTACCTCAAGTTCGAAGGGCGGCCGGGGCGTAGTATCACGACCGAAGAAAAGACCTACCGCAAGGCCCTCGGCAATTACGACGCGACTACATATACGTTCCAAAGTTTCAACCCGGAGGTAGAGGCGTACCAGAAGACCGCGAAACTCCAGTACACCCTGAACGGCGTGTTTAACGTCGCAGATTCTAAACTGCTCCCGTTCCTGCTCCGCTCGCGGAAGGTGTACGCGAAAATCGACGGGGTATGGAATCCGGTAACCGTTACGACCTCGCAGGCTAATTACAAAACCACCGCAGACGGACGCGTGACCCAGATGGCCCTAAACGTAGAACTCGCTCAAGTTATTCGATGCTAACGATTCTTGCATACCGGACCACGTGGAAGGAACTAGAGATTTACGAGTTCGAACCCGTAAACCTTACGTACGCGTTTACGGATATTACCGAGGTCAACAAACCGACCTCCGGATATTCGCAGACCTTCCGCGTTCCCCTGACTCCGAAGAACGAGGACGTATTCGGGCCCTACACGCTGGCACAGGTTCCGGCGTACGACCTCAAAGAGAAGATACCCGTTCGCCTGATGGACGGCGGGGTATTGATTATGCAGGGCTATATCCAAGTAAAAGGGTGGTATGTGACCAAAGGACAGTTTGTAGATGTCGAGGTGGCGTTCTTTGGGGAGACGGCGGACCTCGCGAAATCGGTCGGGGAGGCGCTTTTGTCGGACTTGGATTTATCGGCCTTTGACCATTCTGTAAGCTACTCAAACGTAACGGGGAGTTGGAGCGGGTCCCTCCTTTCGGGAGACGTGAGGTACGGCGTGGTCGACAGGTTTCGGAACTGGAACGAATCCAGTAACCCCGGCACCTCGAAGATGTACCCTTCGGACTTTACCCCGTTTATGCGGGTCGAGGAGGTGGTAAAAGAAATCTTCGACGCGGCGGGTTTCGAATACGCGTCTACTTGGCTTTCGGGACAGTCCGATTTATATATGATGCTGCACGGGGGAGGGCGTAGCCTACGGTTTACCGAAGACCTCGATTCTATGAAGTTCTGGGTAGGCAGGACCTCCGACCTGACCTTGACCGCTCCTACTACATTTACAGACGTTACTTTTCAGGAAGGCAGCCCCTTCTACGATTTAGGGGCCGACTTTGCTACCGCCACGTGGACCGTTCCCGTGACGGGGTATTATTTCCTGTCTTTCTATTACAACGTAGATATCGCGACACCGGGGGCTACGGCTCAATTGAGACTCACGGACGGAACAACAAATTACACTATTACTGCAAGTTTAGGGGGTGTTAATGCGTCAGGAACATTTTCAGGAAACTTTACCGCTGGTACTACATGGAAATTGCAGGTTAAGACGAGCGCGGGAGATATTACCTTCAAATCAAATGGCAGCAAAGTAGGAATAGGAGGAACCTCGTGGCGTGTAGCAAACTTAGTCCCGTGGATTTCGACCTTGGATACCGCGCGGAACATGCCGAAGATGCGGCAGATAGATTTCTTAATGGGTCTCCAAAAGTGTTTTAACCTCGTATTTATCCCCGACCGCGTCAACCCGAAGAAAATCTATATAGAACCCTTTAACGACTATATGGCCACTGGAGACAAAAAGGACTGGACCAATAAAATAGACCTTGGAATGGATATTAACGTTACCCCGACTTCGGACCTCCAGAAGAAGCGGTACGTATGGACCCACTCCGAAGGGGAGGACCTCGTAAACGTGGTATTTAAGAACTCAACCTCGCGCGTTTACGGACAGCACGAAATCTTAGACCCTGCAAACGACTTCGCCACCGGGGAAGAAATTATAGAATCGGGTTTCGCTCCGTTTGTTACCTCTCTGATTCCAGACACTTCGCTGAATATCCTCCGGCTGATTTCTGCGGAGGCGCAAGATGACGCCTCGTTACCCGAAGTAAAGGCACGACTAGCGTACTGGAACGGCCAACTGGACACAAGTATCCTCGTAGACAATTCAGGAACAGCGGTAGCGAACGACCTGCCTTTCTTCGGACAGTTCGACACGAACAATACGCAAGATGCGGACGTACCTACCGATTCTCTGATGTTCGGTATTGAACTACCGTTCTTCGATATTACCGCGAACCCCTACGACACGCTCTATAACAAGTACTGGCAGCTATACGCGAACCAGCTGTATTCTTCGGACGCTCGGATACTTACGGCTACGTTCCGCCTCGAACCCTACGACCTCTCTACGTTCGAATGGAGCGACAAAATCTACCTCTTTGATACTTACTGGAGGGTTATAGAAATATCGGGATACGACCCGACCACAGAAGGGACAGTAACGGTTACTTTGTTGAAGATTCTCGGAACCATTCGGGATTGTACCTACCTCCCGTCTACAGGACGTACGGGAAGAATCGAGTTTACCACGTCTACCGGGTCGGGTATCTTTACCGTAAATAGGACCTGCTGCGAGCGTTACGGATTTATATACGACGCAGGTACCGCCTACTGTTACCAGCCATGAAAACTACAGAGTTCCCCGACTTCGGAAAGTTTAAGGTAAAGGGATGCAAAGACTTCGGTTATATCATAGACGCGTTTCACCTACTGAAGGAACCGCGCCGCCCGCTTTGGCATAGGATTGTGGATGCGGTGCTGGCGTTTATAGTCTTCTTCGGGTGGTACGGCGGAATAGTGTATATCCTTTATAGAATCTTCCATGGCTAAGAAAGGGGGCGAGGTAGTAGTAGACGTATCGGCGAATACCTCGAAGCTAGACGCGGCCCTCGATGCCGCCGAACAGAAATTCGATGACCTAGGTACTACCGGGAAAGGTGCGTTAGAAGGGATAGACGGGTTAACGGGCGGACTGGCTTCTAATATCTACAAAGGGGTTCAGTCGGTCGGGGCTATGACTAAGGGGATGGGCCTTCTAAAGGTCGCCCTTATTTCTACTGGTATTGGGGCCATAGCGGTAGCGGTGGGAAGCCTTGCGGCCTACTTTACCCAGACGGCGGAAGGGGCTGCTATGTTGCAAGTAGCTACCGAACAGCTAGGGGCTATCTTCCAAACGATTATTCAAAGGGTCGCGGATTTAGGCGGTGCTATCGTTAAACTGTTTCAGGGAGATTTCAAAGGAGCAGCCGCAGACGCAAAGGCAGCGGTTACGGGAATCGGCGAAGAAATCAAAGAGGTCTCGGCTGCACAGGCGGAGTTAACGCGGGCGACCCAAGAACTTGCCAGAGCACAGAACAGCGTAACGGTTGCAACGGCAAAGAACAGGGCGGAAATTGAACGCCTCAAAGGGGTTTCAGACGATACGACGAAATCCATTAACGAGCGTATCAAAGCGGCGGAGCAGGCTTCTACCTTGGAGGCTAAGTTGCTGGCGCAAAGGCTAGGCAACGCCAACACGGAACTACGTATCGCGAGGCAATCCCTCCACGGTAGAACCGCAAGCGTAGAAGAAGCCAAGAAACTCGCAGACCTCGAGGCAGAGGTTTACAACCTGCAAGCGGAATCCTCGACGTTACAGACGGAGTTACGCAATAAGCTGAACGGACTTCGGGCGGAGCAGAGGGCTGCCGCTGCGGAAAAGAAAGCACAGGAGGCTGAAGCAAAGGCAGAAAGGGAACAGGCGGCACTAGATGCCCAGGAGGAAAGAAATAAAGAGTTACAGGACCTCAAAGCCCTGAATTTCGAACTACAGAAGCGGGCGCGTTTAATTGGGGAGGCAGCGCAAAAACAGTTACAGACCCAAAACCAAGTAAATAAGCAGTTAATACAAGGCAATTACGACTATCTGAATACACAAAGAGAATCGGAAAATAATTACCTGCACGATTACGCGAATATCCAGAAAGACAAAGCAAAGGCGGCGGTTTC